>JFJP01039081.1_pt1 | contig 14563 bp, 11 predicted proteins | sample 431651 | NCBI WGS metagenome assembly JFJP01 (sample SAMN02602958, study PRJNA72255) | Microbial mat metagenome, whole genome shotgun sequencing project. | biome: fresh water; feature: sink hole; material: water; isolation source: purple microbial (photo- and chemosynthetic) mats found in...
AAAGAAATTTTATTTAGAATTTTTGCTGTTTTTTTTCGTACATTTAGTACGCATATAATATTTGAATTTTATCTTCTGCAAATTATAGTATTAATTAGACTCAACCGGCTTGTAGGTTTATTTATAGTTGCTGTTTTAAGGAATTATGAAGAAAATCGCTTTAGTTACAGGTGCTGCGTCAGGATTTGGATTAGAGTTTTCGAAGCTGTTGGCCGAAGATTCATATCACCTCATTTTGATAGATATTAATGGTCCCGGATTGCTGGACGTTAAGCAGGAATTGGAAAGTAAATATCCAATTGGTATTGATTTGTTAGTGTATGATTTATCGAAGCCGGAATGCGCTCTCCAAATTTATTCTGAAGTAAAACAAGATCAAATTGATGTGCTTATCAACAATGCCGGATATGGCCTTTATGGTTTTTTCTCAACAACAAACTGGCAGCGTGAGGTGGATATGATCAATCTCCAGATTTTAACACTTACGCATTTAACAAAGCTTTTTCTTCCGGAAATGATTGCCCGCGGAAACGGCAGGATTATGAATGTTTCGTCAGTTGCAGCATTTCAGCCTGGCCCATTAATGGCTGTTTATTACGCTACAAAAGCATATATTCTTTTTTTTACCGAGGCTTTAGCCAATGAAGTTAAAGGAACAGGAGTTACGGCCACGGTTTTTTGCCCTGGTCAAACCGAAACAAATTTTCAGAAAACTGTAGCCTTGTATTCCAATTCAAAATTATCGAATACGAGTAAAGTAATGGCAAACGCTACCAGGATTGCAAGAATTGGTTATAAGGCAATGATGCAAGGAAAATCCGTTTGCGTCCCGGGTTTATTGAATAATGTAATCGCACAGCTAAACCGGATTATGCCAAGGAAAGCTACTGCTTCATTAGTAAGAACGTTACAGGAGAAAATTAGGGAATAAAGGTCTTTTATATTGAAAATCAACAATTTATAGCTGATTGAATTTTTGTTCTTGATTAAGTTCAACTTAAAATATCCAAAAATGAAATCTCATCTTTTAGAACCTATTTGTTGCCCAAAATGTAAAAGCGATCTGCAGTTCAACGGACACGAAAATCCTCCTTCAAAACTATCCGGCATTTTAGTTTGTCAAAAATGCGGAAGTGAATTTAATGCCGGCGAGGGGTTTATACATTTTATCCGCGAAGATGAAGTTTTCCGTTTCAGTAAACGCGAAGAGTTTTTCCGGTCTGTTTACGCGAGCTTGTATACTCCAATAACTAACTTAATGTTTTTACTATGTGGAGGTACCAAAAATGCCAGGCGCGAAGTGCTGGCGAAGCTTGAGATAAGACCGAAATCATCGATTCTTGAAACCGGCATCGGCACCGGTGACAATATTCCATTTCTGAAAAATCAGATCGATGGCGGATTTTATTATGGATTGGATAACCAGGTACGAATGCTCAGGACATGTGCTGTAAACCTTGTTAAGTGGAACTGTTCAGCCTGTTTGTACCGGGCTAATGCTGAGCAATTGCCATTTAAAGATAATTCATTCGATGTGGTTTTTCATTTGGGAGCAATCAATCTTTTTCAGAATAAAAAACAGGCAATTGACGAAATGATACGTGTTGCAAAGCCCGGCACCAGGATCGTTATTGCCGATGAAACCGAAAAAGCTTCCCGGTTATTTGCCATATTTGTTGGTAAACATGAGCCAATAGAGCCTCCCATGGATTGTATCCCTCATACTATGCTGCAAACAAAACTTGAAATCATCTGGAAAGGGTATGGCTATTTAATTACTTTCCGGAAACCAGATTAAAATATTGGGATATGTATTCGCCTTAAAATTTCTTTGATTACATTTCGAAAATACTAATTTTATACTCAACTTTGACATTTGTAAACCATAGTTGAAAATTTATATCATTCCGTATGAAATCTCTGATCCTGACTTTCAGTCTGCTTTTTAGCATCACATTATCTGTTATAGCCGGCAGGGTAGAACAGATATACCATTCCGGAAATCCAACTGTTAAGCAGGTCGGTGAATACCATGTGTTTGAACTTGGAAATGCTACGCTTACAGCAATGCCTGGCCAACCTGTTTTGCCTTACATGCAGGTCAGTCTTATGCTTCCACCTGGTGAATCTGCTATTGATATTGAAATTATTTTCTCTGATGAAATAATTCTGAACGAAAAATTAAATATTTTCCCGCAGCAAGGTGTCAGGCCGCTTTCGAGTGAAAGCTCAGGCTTATTTTTAAAAGACAATGAAGTTTATAAACGTAATTCGTCTTTTCCTGACGATCCCAAAGGGAAAATGATCACTTCTTTTCTGGGTGGTTATTCGTTTGCGCTTACTACTTTTACCCCGGTTCGGTACAATCCGGTTACCGGGAAAATCAGTTACTATAAAACAGCTCGTGTAATTGTTCATACCGCGCCTGATGTAAGATCTGCGAAAGCATTGGATAACCACGTTTCGCGGAATAAGGAGTTTTTAAAATTAGCTGATAATAAACAGATGGCCCAGGCATACTCCGTAAAACGATATGCTCCTTCATTGCGTTACGAACTTCTGATAATCAGTACACATGAGTTCAAAGACTCTTTTGCCGGCCTTCAGGCAAATTATCTTAAACAGGGAATTGCTTCTCAGGTGGTTACCCTTGATAGTATTATTGAAACAATGTCCGGAGTGGACATTCCTGAAAAGATCAGGAATTTTATAATCCAGGAATATCAATCGCATGAAATACAATATGTGTTGCTTGCTGGTGATGATGAACTGATCCCGCATCGCGGACTGTATTGTTATGTACAGTCAGGATCGGGTTACACGGATAACAATATACCTTCCGATTTGTATTTTTCCGCTTTGGATGGTAATTGGAATACAGATGGTGATGCTTTATGGGGCGAGCCCGGTGAGGACGATTTGTTGCCGGAAGTTGCCGTTGGCCGTATGCCTTTCAGTACTGCTGCTGAACTGGAAAATATGTTAAATAAAAGTTACAAATACCAGTTTACTCCTGTTCAGGGTGAATTCCGGAATATTTTAATGGCAGGTGAAAACCTTTGGAATATTGCACCTTATGTTACATGGGGAAGTGATTATCTTGAATTGCTAAAAGGCGGGCATTCTGACAATGGCTACTCTACAACAGGAATTCCAGTGGATTATTCATTCGATGATATGTATGATGAAACTGCTGCCTGGACTGGTCAGGATTTGATGAATCATTTAAACCTGGGGCGGCCTATGCTCAACCATGTAGGTCATTCAAACGAAACTTATGCGATGAAACTGAGTAATAGCGATATAACCAACGATAATTTCTCGTCGCTTAATGGTATTGATCATAATTTTTCAATTGTATACACACATGGTTGTTTATGTGGTGCATTCGATTACAACGATTGCATAGCTGAAAAAATGGTTACTATTGACAATTTTGCTGCAGCTTTTATTGGTAATTCCCGATATGGATGGTTCAATGAAGGACAAACCGAAGGCCCGTCTCCTCATTTACACCGCGAGTTCATCGATGCTTTATATGCCGATAGCCTCAATCGCATAGGCCGGGCGCATATGGAATCGAAAATTGCTTCTGCTGCCTGGGTTACTGCTCCCGGACAATGGGAGCCTGGTGCCTTACGCTGGTGTTTTTACGGATGTAATGTACTCGGTGATCCAACACTGGCAGTTTTCACTGATAATCCTATTGCAATAAATACTGAGTACCCATCCACAGTAGCTTTTGGTTCTTCGTCAATCACAGTAAATGTAAAAACCGCTGGTTTACCTGCCGCCGGATTTACTTGTGTTGCCATGAAAGATGGCATTTTAATTGGGAAATCGGTCACAGATGAGTTTGGGAATTCTGTAATTATTTTTGATGTTTTGGTGCAGGATCCTGGTGAAGCGCAGCTTATTGTTTCAGGTTATAATTGTATTCCGGTAACCTATAATTTTGATATTGTGGATTATACGGACGTTGCAGATGTGTCTGGAAATAAAACTAGCATGTCTATTTCACCTAATCCGGCAACTGAAACAATAACAGTTAATGCCATCCTTACAAAAAAAAGTGATTACACTTTAAGTGTGTATAACAGTGAAGGCAAAGCAATCATGACAAATGCAAAAAATATAACAGAAAGCAATGGACAGATAAACCGGATTCTGAATATTTCGGATTTTAATCCAGGACATTATACCTGTGAAATAAAGTCGGATAAGCAAAGGATATCAAAACAATTCATTGTTTATTAGTGGAAATATACTTGCTCAGTCTGCAAAAAAGAGAAGAAAACAAATACATATCAGATATTTCACTGAATTCGCTGAATAAAATTTACCCGGGTAGGGAAGAATTTTTTTTTGCATCAATTTGTTAAAAATAAGAATAATACAAACTGTTATATTCTTAATAATTTCACATCATTACAAAATGTAAGTGGCTCATGGAGCTTGATCTTTATTATTTTGCTGTTTTGTGTTTTGGATCATTAGGTTTACTTTGATATTAGCCCGTTCTACCGGTAATCGTTTACCCGGATCAGAGAAAAAATAAAAGGCTGTCCCGATTCAACAGAACAGCCTTTGATCAATTATTTATAATAAAGTTATTTAATTCCGGTAATGAATTTGTAGGTAAGCATGGTATAGATAAGCTTTGCTGCAAGGTAATCCGGTGCTTTGTTTTCTTTATTGGGGGTAAGCTCCGTGATATCGAATCCGACAATATTCACCTGCTCACTTATTTTCTTAAGAATATTAATAATATCAAACCAGTTCATTCCACCTGGTTCGGGAGTGCCTGTTGAAGCCATGATGGATGGATTCAGTACATCCAGATCGATAGTGATGTAAACATTGCGGCTGAGTTTGTTCAGCAATTCATACATCCAGGTTGATTGATCGTATATCTGCATTGCATAAAACACACAATCGGGTTTAATGTCTTCACGCTCGCCTGCACTCATACTGCGTATGCCAACCTGCACAACAGGAGCCATTTCCGACGCTCTTGCCATAACACAATGATGATCGAATTTTGAGCCATTATATTCATCTCTCATATCAGCATGAGCATCGAACTGTAAAATAGTCAAATCGCTAAACTGCTCACTTGCGGCTTTAAACGCTCCGATACTAATAGTGTGTTCTCCACCTATTACTACAGGGAATTTTTTCTTTTTATATAATGCTTTTACCCTGGCATAAACTTCGTCAACCATGGCTTCGGGTGAAGAAGCCTCGGTTACTGGTTCAGCAGTATGAATGCCCAGTTTATGAACCTCGCTATCCGTATCAATATCATACATTTCGAGGTTAGTTGATGCCTCCAAAATGGCTTTAGGTCCTTTGTCCGAACCTTTAATCCATGTGGTTGTTCCGTCGTAAGGAACCGGGAGGATTACAATTTTTGAGCTTTCAAACGTAGTGAATTCTTTAGGTAGATCACCGTACTGTTTCATATAAGTCATGTTTTAATCCCTGTACCATTAATTGTTAACAAAATGTGAATGTATAACAGTTGTTCCGTTTTAAAAGCATACAGGAAATATGGTTAAATGGCTGTAATACAGATAAATGGTAAAGAGCTTGGTTAATATGCTTCAATTTGTTTCAGAAGTGCGAAAATACAATTTTTTTAATACATGCAACACTATTCTGTATGAGAATAACCGGATAAGGATTTTCAAAACCGATTGTTCTTTTTATTTTCAATTGTTTTTAACACAATTTAAAACAAAAAACATACAATATCAGGGTGCTTTTATGATGGCCCGGTAAAATCGTTTTCAGTAAATTTTAAGATTAATTCAATGATATTGAATTGCTAACATTGAATGCAAGACATATAAAAAGTAATGCTCAAAAGTGGAAAACCTCCAGCTAGTATCCCAGTATTTTTAGCATCGATTTGTGACTTTGCTCTTTGGCAAATAATTTGGTGAAGTATTCTCCGTCTTCATCAATATCTATAATTATATGCTTTGGCGCTGGTATCAGGCAGTGCTGAATGCCGCCATATCCTGACAACGAATCCTGATAAGCCCCGGTATGAAATAACCCTATGTATTGCGGTTCATCATCCAGCAGCCTCGGAAGGAAAATAGCATTAGTATGGGCTTCGGCATTATAATAATCTTCACTGTCACAGGTAAGACCTCCCAGGAAAACTCTTTCATATTCCTGGTCCCAATGATTAATTGCCAGAAGGATGAATTTCTGGTTTATAGCCCAGGTATCAGGAAGTGTTGTAATAAAAGAACTATCAATCATATTCCACAATTCGCGGTCATTCTGACGTTTCTGATCAATAATGCTGTAAAGTATAGCACCACTTTCACCAACCGTAAATGATCCGAATTCAGTAAAAATATCAGGCTCCTGGGTTCCGTTACGCTGGCATATGCCTTTAATCTGGGCAATAATTTCTTCAGCCATGTATGCATAATCAAAATCGAAATTGAGTGAATTTTTTATTGGGAAACCTCCTCCTATATTCAGTGATGTAAGCTGAGGGCAAACAGCTTTAAGTTCGCAATACACCTGCACACACTTTGATAATTCGTTCCAGTAATAAGCTGAATCACGTATACCTGTGTTGATGAAGAAATGTAGCATCTTAAGTTCAAACTTAGGATTGTTTTTTATTTCTTCTTCGTAATAGGATACAATATCATTATAGCGAATACCAAGCCGTGAAGTATAAAAGTCGAACTTGGGTTCTTCTTCTGACGCAATCCGGATACCGATTTTTATCTTTCGTGTAATATTTCTGTCGTATTCGTCAAGTTCAAACTTATTATCAAGGATAGGTATTACATTATCAAATCCTTCTTCAATAAGGTTACAGATATTTTCGATATACTGAGGCCGTTTAAATCCGTTGCATATAATATAAGTTTCCTTCTTCAATTTGCCTGACTCAAACAAGGATTCTATAATAGGGATATCGAACGCTGATGATGTCTCTATATGTATATCGTTTTTTAATGCTTCTTCAAGCACAAATGAAAAATGTGAGCTTTTAGTGCAATAACAAAAGTTGTAACTGCCTTTATAATCTGACTTTGCAATAGCTACGTTAAATAGCCGTTTAGCCTTCTGAATCTGTTTGGTTATTTTTGGCAGGAATGTAACACGCAATGGTGTTCCATACTGTTTAATAACTTCCATTAAAGGAATGTTATTGAAAAATAATTCACTGTCTTCCACTTTAAATTCTTCGGTTGGGAAGTCAAATGTTTGTTCGATCAGATCGAGATATTTGTTTTTCATTAGTATCCGGGTGTTGTCATTTACAGGAACAAAATTATAAAATTTTGCTTAGCCATACCAGAAAATTTTATTCCAACTTGATTACATTGATTTAATATCAGTAATTTGACTTACTTGCATTTGAGAAATACATAATTCTATTTTAAGCCGATTAGATTAAACTAATATATATTATAGATTTAATACAATGGAAGGATTCCGATTTTACCTTTACTTAAACGGAATATAAAAATGAAATTTTGAAATATTTATTTTGAAATACATATTATTATCTGAATCATAAGCACTACATGTTTAATTTTGCAACCTTAGCAAACTAAAATATGACAACGCATAATAGTGAATCCATTAAACAACCTGCTTTAGATTTCCCCGTTCATCCTCTTATAGCTTCCCGTTGGAGTCCACGTGCATACGATTCGAAATCAGTTGAGAGTGAGAAACTTCAAAGGATTTTTGAAGCTGCCAGGTGGGCAGCATCATCCAGTAATATACAACCCTGGTATTTCCTTGTTGGATTCAAGGGCGATGATGTGTATAGGAAAATATTTGAAACATTAGTTGAGTTTAACCGGCAGTGGGTTGTAAATGCACCTGTGTTAGTTCTGGCCATTGCCAAAACTACCAATAACAGAGGTGACCTGAATAAAAGCAATGCTTACGATTTGGGACAGGCTGTTGCTACCCTTTCTCTGCAAGCTATGTCTGAAGGAATATATACTCATCAGATGGGTGGATTTAATGCACCGGCTGCTGAACTTGCATTTAATATTCCGGAAGAATATAAGGTTCTTGTTGTGTTTACACTCGGATACCTTGGTGATGCAGAAATACTTAATCCCAATTTGCATGAACTTGAATTAAGTCCCCGTACCCGGCGGCCTGCAAGCGAATCAGTTTTTACCGGATCATTCGGACATAGTGCTGATTTCCTATAATCGGTTTTCAAAACCGATTATAGTATCTTTGTTTCACCAAACTACAATATTAATGAAGAATTTCCTATTCCTTATAACAGTTGCGGCACTGGCAGTTTTTGTTTCCTGTAAACAAAAGCCTGCTCAAACAACAGATAATACTGATGCTTCCGAAACCGCCAAAACAATTAAACCTGCTGATTTTAATTCTGATTCAGCTTATTTTTTTATTAATGAACAGGTGAAATTTGGACCAAGAGTTCCTAATAGTACTGCACATTCAAAGTGTGCTGCCTGGTTGGAATCAACTTTGAAAAAATATACACCAAATGTTGTAATACAGCCTTTTACCGCGAAAGCGTATGACGGAACTACACTGAATTGTAAAAATATCATCGCCTCATTTAATCCTAAAAGCACAATTCGGGTATTGCTTTGTGCACACTGGGATTCAAGACCATATGCTGACAACGATCCTGACTCTGCTTACCATCGGACACCGATTGACGGAGCAAACGATGGAGGCAGTGGAGTAGGTGTTTTGCTTGAGATAGCCCGTCAGCTAAAAATATCGCCTGCAGCAATTGGTATAGATATTCTGTTACTGGATGGGGAAGATTACGGAGCCCCGCAGGACGCAGGTTTTATGGGTAGTGATGATTGGGCTCTGGGATCGCAGTATTGGTCGAGGTATCCACATGTGCCATCATACAGTGCGCGATACGGGATCTTGTTGGATATGGTTGGCGCCGAAAACGCAGTATTCACCATGGAAGGCACGAGTATGTATTATGCCCCTGATGTTGCTCAAAAAGTCTGGAATATAGGTGCATCTATCGGATACAGCGATTATTTTTCGACTGAACGTACCAACGCTATAACGGATGATCATGTATATATCAACCAGTTGCGACAAGTTCCGACTATCGATATTATTCAACATGATCCTTCTACAACATCGGGATTTTACCAACACTGGCATACCATGAAAGATAATATGAAAGGAATAAGTAAACCAACATTGATGGCTGTTGGACAAACAGTATTGACTGTTGTGAGGAGCGAGAAATAAGTTTTGTCTGCTTTCGTAAATACGGTATATAACGATGGGCACCAATGTGAGTGCCCATCGTTGTAAATTAATGCAAGCTATTAATTGATAAGTTACTTAAAGCAAATCGTTTGCAAGGTTAGCCAGTTCAGAACGTTCGCCTTTTTCGAGCCTCACATGTGCATACATGGGATGCGATTTAACTTTGTCGATCAGATAGGAAAGCCCATTACTCTGTGAATCCAGGTAGGGTGTATCAATCTGAAAAATATCTCCAGTAAAAACAATTTTGGTATTTTCGCCTGCCCGGGTTATTATAGTTTTTACTTCATGGGGAGTAAGGTTTTGCGCTTCATCCACAATAAAGAATACGTTGCTTATACTTCTGCCACGTATGTATGCAAGAGGCGTAACAACAAGTTTTTCATTTTGCAACGATTCCGTAACCACCTTATGTTCCTTATCTTTTTCCCCAAACTGGCTTTGGATAAATTTAAGGTTATCGTATAACGGCTCCATGTATGGTGCAATCTTTTCTTTAACATCGCCGGGTAAAAATCCGATCTCTTTATTACTCAGCGGAACAATGGGCCGGGCGAGGTATATTTGTTTGAAATCACGCCGTTGTTCAATGGCTCCTGCAAGAGCAAGTAGTGTTTTACCTGTTCCGGCAACGCCTTGTAAAGTTACCAGTTTAATATCTGGATCCATTATTGCGTGCAGCGCAAAAACCTGTTCTGCATTTCGGGGCATAATACGGTAAGCCGGACGTTTGTCAAGTCGCTCTATGCGCTGGGATGTAGCGTTGTAAAATGCAAGAGCTGAGTTTTTGGTGTTTTTAAGAATATAATAATGATTGGGTATTGCATTCTGAATGCCGATATCACTGAGTTCGCAATGCCCGGTTTGATAAATTGAATCAATAACCTTGGAAGGTAATCCTTCAATCACCGTTTTGCCGGTATAAAGACCTTCGGGGTCTTTAATTTTTCCGGTAAGGAAATCCTCAGCCTGTATATTGAGGGATTTGGCTTTCAGTCGGAGATTTACATCTTTCGAAACCAGAGTTACACTGCAATCCGGATTTTCTTTTGCAATTGCTAATGCTGCATTGAGTATCCGGTGATCTGGTTTATTTTCACCAAAAATAATACGGGCATCAATGTCGCCCTGCTCATTCATGATCACTTTAAACTTGCCTCCTTTGGATTTAGGAAGTGTAAGCCATTTAGTGAGCGTTCGCTTTTCCGAAAGGCGGTCGATAATCCTTATAAACTCACGTGCTTCGAAATTTATATTGTCGTTGCCTTTTTTAAAGTTATCCAACTCTTCGAGGACTGTAATTGGAATTGCGACATCATTATCATCAAAACTATTGATAGCGTCGTGATTATAGAGAATCACACTGGTGTCGAGAACGAATATCTTTTTCTGTTTCTTAGCGGTTTTTGAAGCGGGTTTTACTGGCATACGAATTTAGTTTAGAAGGTTGGACCAGTTAATAAAGTACAGTACTGTCCTTTTGATGTTTGCAATAGAATGTTTGCCAGGGACAGCAGATCTTTTAAGCAGGAATTAGCAACAGTATTTGAAATTTGCCGGTTGAAATCAGAGTTTCTTTTTCCAATATTTCAAATTTTCTGATAATAAATCGCCCTATGTTGCTTACAAAATAACGCAGAGAAAGTATGCTTTTAACATTAATGGCTCGAAGATTATCAAAAAGTTATAAACATCTATATGGTAAATACTGAATTGTAAATACGGACAATATGTGGCGGAAGTGATATGTTTCGTTGTCGTAATTACCATTAATGCTTACAAACAATTGTTTTTGCGTTTATACGAATTTGTTTCAAAAGCGTTTACAATAGTTATATTTGCGGACACGAAATCTATAATGATAAGCTTGGTTTTATCATAATAATTGCCTTTAGGTGTAAAAAAATAATACTGGTACAATGAAAACATTCATCACTTTATTTTTAATCTCAGGCTTTGGCTATTTTTCATTTGCTCAGCAAAAGCAGGAAAAGCACATACAGTTTTTGCATACTTCCGGCCAGGATATTGTTAATGAATCCGGCGAGAAAGTTTATTTAAAAGGAGTCGGCCTTGGTAACTGGCTTTTGCCTGAGGGATATATGTGGAAATTCGGCGAAGGAGGTGATCGTCCGCGTAAAATTGAAAAAGTGGTGGCCGACCTGATCGGGGGTGAAAAAGCAGAATCCTTCTGGAAGACATTCAGGAAAAACTATATCACCGAAGCAGATATCAAACGCATTGCTGAATTGGGATTTAATTCAGTAAGACCTGCACTAAACTCAAGATTGTTTTTAACTGAAGACGAAAATCCTGTATTTGTGGAAGAAGGTTTTCAATTGATTGATTCACTTGTTTCCTGGTGTTCGAAACATAAGTTGTATGTAATAATTGATATGCACGGAGCTCCGGGTGGGCAAACCGGAGCTAATATTGACGATAGCCCCAATGATATCCCTGGACTTTTTATTGAGGAAAAATATCAGGATCAGCTCGTAGAGCTTTGGATGAAAATTGCAGAGAGATACAAAGATGAACCTGCTGTTGCCGCATACGACTTGTTAAATGAGCCACTTCCTGCTCGAACCGGAGCAGCTGCTAAATACAAGCATTTGCTTGTGCCGCTTTATAAGCGGATAATGGCCGAGATTCGCAAAGTGGACCAAAAGCACATGATTACGCTGGAGGGTTTTGACTGGTCGAACGATTGGTCTCTTTTTGATAAACCATTTGATACGAATGTATTTTATCAGTTTCACTATTATTGCTGGGACAGACCTGACAATTTGAATACTATTGATGGATTTATTAAAAAGCGGAATGAGCTAAATACACCAATCTGGGTAGGTGAAACCGGCGAAAAAGGGAATACTATCTATTGGAGTACAACCCAATATTTTGAAGCTAATAACATTGGATTCTCTTTCTGGCCCTGGAAAAAGATGGATACACGAAATACGCCCTATTCAATAAAAAAACCTGAAAACTGGGATCTGATATCAGAGTACACAAATGGGGGTGCAAAGCCAGACTCTAAAATTGCCGAAAAAGCATTTGCTGAATTGCTCGAAAATTGCAAATTATCAAATTGTGATTATTTTGAAGATGTATGCAACTCAATATTAACAAGAATTCCTGGTAAAGTAGAGGCTGAAAATTTTGGTCACAAAGGATATAATCAATCGTATTTTGTTTTGGATACCCTTACGAAATCAAACTATTACAGAAAAAATGAACCGGTACTAATAATGCTGGATAGTGAGGATGAAAAGCAATACGGATCAGAGCAATCCATTGAACTTAAAAAATCGGAGTGGGTAGCTTATACATTTCAGAGTCTGGATAATGAAAAACATCAACTGACAATCAGGATTTCTCCTGTTGTAGAGCAAGCAAAAATTCAAATTCTGATAAATGATAAAAAGGTGAGCCTCGGAATAACAAACAAGGGCTTTAATGAAATAATTGCAGGTGAATATGATATGAGAAATGGCGAAAACAAGATTAAAATAGTAGTAAAGTCGGGTGTTGTCAGATTAGATTGGTTTCGGTTTAATTAAGAATAACTTGTATTCGTTTTAATTAGGACCAGTTTTAATCCTAAAACTCTGATTTTTATACGAATTAAACCCAACCTGAAAACATTTATGTGATTCGTTCGTTTAAATTTTAATTCTAAAAATTAAACAAAAGTTGATTCTGGAAAAATGAATTTGAAAACATACACATTAATAACCGGGGCCTCAGGAGGGATAGGTTTTGACCTTGCTCAAATTGCTGCTGCTGATGGCAGAAATCTGATCCTGGTTGCACGGTCAGCTGAGAAACTTGAAAAGTTGGCTGGAGAAATCCGGAAAACTACCAAGTCGGAAGTTATTACTATACCTGTTGACCTCTCAAACGAAGCAGGTGTAAACAGACTTATTTCAGAGATATCAACCAGTGATTTGCACATAGATGGCCTGATCAACAATGCCGGATTTGGCGATTTCGGCGATTTTGCGAAAGCGGATGTTTCAAAAAATCTGGAGATGATCCAATTGAATATCAGTGCACTAACACATCTTACTCACTTTGCATTGCAGGATATGCTTAAGGTTGGCAGTGGACGTATTATGAATGTTGCCTCAACTGCTGCTTTTATGCCTGGGCCGGGAATGGCAGTGTACTATGCCAGCAAAGCTTATGTTTTATCTTTCTCCGAAGCACTTTCACGCGAACTAAAAGGAAGCGGAATTACTGTAACTACCCTGTGTCCCGGCCCTACTGATACAGATTTTGCTACAGCAGCCGGACTTGGCAAATCGCTGATGCACCGCATGCTGCCACCAGCAGTATCTCTGGAGGTTGCCAAAGCAGGTTACAAGGCCATGATAAAAGGAAATGCACTTGAAATACCGGGATTTATGAACAAACTTACTTCAATTACTCCGCGTTTTACTCCACGGAGTGTTTTAAAGAATATGATTTACGGAATACATAAAAATCACTGATTTGTCTTGATCATAGCCTCACCTTTTATTCGTGGATCATTATCTTCAATTTACTTAAATCGAAACCGTTTTTTACCAGCCTGTCGGTTATATACTGCCAGGTTTCCTCTTGTAATTTGGGCGTGCGGCTGAGTATCCACAAGTATTTCCGGCTGGGGCCTGAAACAACAGCCCATGAATAGTCCTCTGCTTTATCAATTACCCAATAATCAGCTTTAAAAGGCCAGAAGAACTGAACTTTTAATTTTACATTATTGGTTTTCTCTACGGGAAATGCCTTACCGGTAATGGATTTCACTTTGCCATTAACACTTCCTTTGCGGCACGAATTAAATACTTTCACATAACCTTTATCGGTAAGAGTATAATCGGCAGTTACGCAATAACAATCCTTTTGAAATTTCATTGGATAAGAAGCTATCTCATACCATTTTCCAACGTATTTTTTTAAGTCGATGGCATCAGTAACGGTTGGAGGATTTTGGCTCATAGTACAGGAATAAATAAACAATTGAAAGGTGATAAGAATCAGCGGAATATAGTGTTTCATGAAAACTGTTTTAAGTAGTAAAGTTAACTTAAAAATCAGTATTACCTTTTTATTATCAAATATAGCTGATCTGGCAACTTCTCATTCATTTTTCTGATCGTAAAATATAGAATATCAGTATTATGCATCATAATTCATAGAAAATGAATTTTCAACTATTCCAAATTATCTTATGTTCTTTGATTACTCAATTTCTCAAAACCAAATTAAAGAATACTTTTGTAGGTATAAA
>JFJP01039794.1_pt1 | contig 14561 bp, 4 predicted proteins | sample 431651 | NCBI WGS metagenome assembly JFJP01 (sample SAMN02602958, study PRJNA72255) | Microbial mat metagenome, whole genome shotgun sequencing project. | biome: fresh water; feature: sink hole; material: water; isolation source: purple microbial (photo- and chemosynthetic) mats found in...
CATTCCTGTTTGAAACATTATTACCTGCCACGATACAATAATTCAAACGTAATGTACCACCACCTCTATTAATTCCACCGGCAAAAGGTGAGTTGGAGGTAGCACAATTATAATTGCCAGTTACCGTACAGTTAGTTAAGGTAACAATTGGAAGGGTAGTAGCACCACTTACATTTATACCAGCACCATTAGTAGCTGCAACCGATGTAGAATTGCCAGAAAAAGTACAATTGGTAATATTCACATCACCGGTTCTATTGGCACCAGAACTAGTGGACTGAGTAAATAACCCTCCGCCAGTACTACTTGCTGAATTTCCGCTAACCGTACATCCCGTCATTGTAAGCGTAGGAAAATTGGGAGTACCTACAGCACCAATGCATATACCAGCACCGCGTTGAGCTGTATTTCCTGAGATTACGGTATTGGTTATGGTTGTTGCAGCTTGTGCACGAACAGCACCACCACCCCATGAAGTAGTAATATTATTCTTGAAGATACAGTTACTAATATTCAAAGTGGCTGTGTTGTCCTTATTTCTTGAAACACACATCCATTCAACGCAATGGTTATAGCTGCCGATGAAAATATTGCAGAAGCATTATCGGCATTTGTTGAACTATTAGAAGTGAAAGTACAGTTATTACAAGTGAAATTAGCATACGCTCTGACTGCCCCACCAGTAGCAGCTTTATTGCCTTGGAAAACACAATTATTACAAGTGGTTGTACCACCTACATTTAATGCACCACCATTGGCAACGTACGGTGCAAATGGAGTAGTGCCAGACGCACCATTTGCATCTTTCAGCGTTAAATAATTCAATACTGTAGTTTTTCCGCCTGCTGTAGTCAAAATACTTAATGTATTAGCAGCATTAACGTAGGCAATAATAGTGATTTGCGTGCTGCCAGTTGCATTTATTGTCATGCTTTTGGTTAGAGCTGGCAATGCAGAAGTGAGCGTAATGTCAGCAGGTGTACCACTAAACGTTATGGTATTGCCATCCGCCGCATTGGCCTGCGTAATGGCCCAACGTAGAGTATTTGCATCCGTGGCTAAACCATCGGTATAGACCGACACATCGTAATTCGCTGCAAAAGAAGCCACACTGCTTATTGCAAAGAAAATGGAAAGAAAGTAGTTTTTTGTTTTCATAAAGATTAAATTGAGTTTATAAATAATTAATAATAGCATTTCGTGTTCGCACACATTTTTAATATGCGCCAAAGATACGGGCTGTCGGATGTTTACTCATCACGAAAAAACATGTTATAGAACATGTTTAACATTAATTTGCATTCTGAAAAAAAAGCAGGGTGGAATGCCGGGCAACGCTTGTTTCTTGCGGACGGCACAAAGAAAAATAGTCAGAAATCCGCCCTACCGTTCAAAACGGTCGGACGGATGCCATCCAGTGAGATTATAATATAGCGTTCAGTGAGTCCATTAGACTTACGCAGGAAGTTTATTTTATGATGACAATTTATTTAACGCATTTTTTTCTTCAAAACCCTCCTGATTCTTCTCTTCTGCCTCTCCGTTTTATTTGCTCAAAATAAAACGGATAAGTTCTACCATCTTACCATGAGAGATGGACTGTCGAATAATGATGTGACCACCATTTTCAAAGACTCAAAAGGCTTTCTCTGGGTTGGAACGCGCGATGGATTAAACAAGTACAATGGATATGACTTTACGGTGTACAGGAATAATATTGGCAACCCTAAAAGTATTAGCGGGAATGATATTTTATCAATTACAGAAGATCACAACGGAGGGTTGTGGATTGGTACTGTGACCGGTGTAAGTAAATATAACAGAGAAACGGACACATTTACACCCGAAAACAACAGCACAAATACTTCAAACGAAGCCTTCAACAATCGGGCAATTTCATTGCTTGTTGATTACAAAAATCAACTATGGATTGCTTTTCAGAATAGAATTGTAATACTAGATCCCGAAACTGGAAAAAGAAATGAAATAGCCTGTCATAAAACGATTGAGAAACTCCTTCAAGGGAAACCTTTAATCTTCCTTTATGAAGATAAAGCTCGAAATATCTGGATGGGAATATCTGGAGGTGGAGGCTTAATTAAAGTGACTGCCAACCGCAAAAACGCCACCTTATTTGATGACCATCCAGCCAAACAACCAATTTTCCCACAATCCACCATTTGCTCTATCTACGAAGATGAGAACAAGCTATTGTGGCTTGGCACTTTGAATGACGGCTTATACACATACAATGCTGACAAACAGCAGTTTGCAAAAGTAAATTCACCTATACCCACCACCCGAATCACTTCCATCGTTCCGGCAGGCAATCATCAACTTTGGTTGTGTCAGGGACACTCTATGTCAGTGATAAATGTCCAAAACCCGCAGTGGGCCTTTCAATACACCAACAATCCGAATGACCCACAAAGTTTTACCCCTGGATATGCCGTGAAGTTATATAAAGATAATACCGGGATTATTTGGATCGCTACCGGAGTGGGCATTTCGTACTTCGACCCGAACAGAGATAAATTCTCTCTGTTTTATCACAATATAGGGAGTGAAAACGGTGTTGAAAAACACTTTGTGAAATCGTGTGCCTTTGACGAAAAAAACAATGCCTGGATAGGCACATTTAAGAAAGGCTTGTTTTATTACGACAAAACCACCCGTACAAGCACGCAGTACAAAGCATCACAAACAGGTCTTTCAACCGATATGGTGACCGCCATCTGCAAAGTGCAATCGGGAGAATACTGGATCGGTAACTTGAGTGGGATCAGCATTTTTGATGCCAAAACAAAAAAAGTGACCAGCTCATTGAAACATTCAGATTCAGAGGCAAATAGTCTGTATCATAATATAATAAACAAAATATTTCAGGACAAAAGGGGCAATATGTGGATTGCAACACTAGAAAGTTTGGATTTGATTCGTGGAGGAAAATTCACCCATTTTTCAAAAGGGAATTTAAACGGACTTTCGCACTACCTGGTAAATGATATATTGGAAGATAGGGAAGGAAGTATATGGATTGCTACCACTTATGGGCTAAATAAATATGATTACTCTAAAAATAAATTCACGCAATATCTCAGCAACCCCAACGACAAAAACAGCCTGAGCAATTCTACCATTACTGCTCTTTCGGAGGATTCAAAAGGGACTTTGTGGATTGCAACGCAAAATGGACTAGAGAGTTATGATAAAAAAAACCACACGTTTAAAAAATTCTTGGTCAAAGATGACATTTCGCTCAAAATGATATATCAAATGATAGCGGAAAAAAACAGCAATAATCTATGGTTGGTAACCTCCAACGGGTTATCAAAGCTCAACACAAAAACAGCTGTGGTGAAAAATTATGATGAAAGTGACGGCTTATCTATTAATACAGAAGGAATCTATACCGACAGTACTGGAAACTTATATATCGGCGGGTTGCACAATGGCTTTTACACTTTTCAACCGAAGACAATAAAAGACAATTCCATCATTCCACCTGTTTATATCTCCAATTTATTGTTGTTCAACAAGTCGGTAGCCATAGAGCCGGAAAATGAGAACGCAATTTTGCAAAAACACATTTCTCAAACCAAAGAAATAACATTAGCTTACGACCAATCGGTAATAGGATTTGAAATCGCGGCACTCAATTTTACCTTGCCTGAGAAAAACCAATACGCCTATAAACTGGAAGGGTTTGATAAAGATTGGGTGTATGCGAATGCAAAAAAACGAATGATTACTTACACCAATTTGGCAACGGGCACCTATACTTTAAGGGTGAAGGGCAGCAACAACGACGGTGTGTGGAACGAAAAAGGTGCGACGCTTACAATAATCATAACACCACCTTTTTGGCGTCAAAATTTCGCCTATCTTATTTATTTGCTACTACTTATCGGAGCAATATACCTTTTTTGGTGGTATTTATCATACCAAAATCACGAAAAATCAAAAGTCGCATTGGTTCAATTGCAAGCCGAAAAGGCACACGAGATGGATCTGATGAAGTTGCGCTTCTTTACCAACATCTCTCACGAATTTCGCACGCCGCTCACCCTCATTGCCGGACCGCTGAATACACTGATGACGGAAGCCCGAAAAGGCATATTGGACAAAAGCCGTGTATTGGAGCAATACGCACTCATGCAACGCAATACAGCCCGACTGATGCACTTGATAAATCAGCTGCTCGACTTGCAAAAATCGGAAACGGGAACCCTGAAACTGAATTTTTCGTACGGTGATGTGATGGGATTTATGGATGGTCTCTACCAACAATTTGTACCATTGGCAGAACAAAAAAATATCGTCTATCTGTTTTTCAGGGACGGGTTGGATAAACTCGAAACAAGCTTTGATACCGATAAACTAGAGAAAATTATCACCAACTTGCTTTCTAATGCTTTCAAATTTGCGACCGGAAAAGTTGAGTTAAGTGTAAAAGTTCAAGATAAGAACCTTATAATAGAGGTTGAGGACGACGGCATTGGTATCGCTCCCGGAAATCTAACGCATATTTTTGAAGATTTCTACCAAGTGGACAATTCCAACACCCGCAAAAATGAAGGCAGTGGTATCGGACTGGCACTGACGCGCGAGTTGGTGAAGCTCCACAACGGAACCATCACCGCACAAAGCGAACAAGGGGTGCGGACGGTGTTTCGGGTAAATCTTCCTTTGTCGACGGTCAACGGACAACGGACAACGGACAGCGGACAACAGACGACGGTCAGCAGCGAACAGACAATAGTCAATGGACAACGGACAACGGACGGCATTGCGCTGACCGTTGACCGTCGACCGTTGACCGTTGACCTAGATACCGTTGACAAAGGTACCGTTGACAAAGAAACCATTCTTATCGTGGAAGACAATGCCGATTTGCGGTTGTATATCCGTGATATTCTGGGAGATACGTATCGTATGGTGGATGCTAAAAACGGGAAAGTGGGATTGGAAATGGCGTTGGAGCTACTGCCCGATTTGGTAGTGAGCGATGTAATGATGCCTGTGATGGACGGCATGGAGATGTGTCATTCCCTGAAAAATGATGAGCGAACCAGCCACATTCCTATCGTGTTGCTTACCGCACTCAGCGCCGATGAAATGAAACTGAAGGGCTTGAAAACTGGTGCCGACGATTATGTAACCAAGCCTTTCAATGCCGATTTGTTATTGGCACGAATAGAAAATCTGATAGAAACCCGCCACCGCTTGCAACAGAAATTTCAGCACGCGTTGGTTGTCGTATCCAATAAACTGGAGCCCAAAGAAATGGTGACGAACGTGGGGGACGAAAAGCTGTTGAAAAAAGCTATGGAGCTGGTGGAACAAAATATTGATAATCTCGATTTTGGAATTCAGGAATTTGTAGAGGGCATGAACATCTCTCGACGAGGCGTTTACGCCAAAATAAAAGCAATAACAGGTCAGTCGGTAAGCGATTTTATCAAATCCATCCGTTTGCGTCGTGCAGCGCAACTTTTACTCACCAAGGAATTTACCGTTTCCGAGATATGCTATATGGTAGGATTCCAAAGCAGAACACATTTCCATGAAAATTTCAAGGCGCAATTCGCTATGACACCTACCGAGTTTGTACAAAAAAAAATGTCTGAATCTGAATTTACAGAATTTTAGAATGAAAAAGAATGGAGACAAGTGCTGCCTATTCTTATTCTGAATGCCGATAGCTATAGGCAGATTCAGACAAATTAAATTTTGCAAATTCTTATTCTGTAAATTCTAAAATTCTGTAAATTCAGATTCAGACAAATTAAATCCTGTAAATCATGCCCCTTTTTGCACCAGAGCGTACAATTTTTGCACCCCGCTTGTAAACGGTTCCACCCCTCAACGCATATCTTTGCCAACACAAAACCCAACCAAAATGAGATCTATTTTCGACGCACCAAAACCAAGTGTAATAGAGTGGCTGTTTATAATTGGACTATCAGTGCTTATAATGGCATTTGTCATTTTCTTGTAAACAATTACGACAATGCATCATTCATAATGCATAATTTATAATGCATAATGCATAATTTATAATTTATAATTCATAATTCTTTCAAACCAGTCGAAAAGTGGATAATTCCCAATAACTTCTTTTTCTTCACTTGCTTCATTAACTTTCATAATATAACAACAACAACAACAACAACAACAACAATCAACAATCTAATTAATTCTTAAAAACAGAAAAAACATGAAACCAACAAAATTCTCTTTGAAAACCTGTGCCGTGGCACTTTTCGTAATGGGTACATTTGTCGTAAATGCCCAAACTACAACCATTCAGGCCGAGGCACCTGCACCTACCACTTATTTCACCAATGGTACTGGTGCTGCCCCTAACACCGAGGCTGCAGATGGTGGCACTGTTCGTGGCGATGTCAGGGGTCCAAAATCTGGAAAAGCTTTTGGATGTGGATGGAAATTTAATGCCAATCTAATTGGGCAGGAAACCCTCAACATCAGGTTTACGGCTAATACAGTTGACAAAAATTCTACTTGGGTACTTCGCACTGACACGCTTACCATTGGTGGACTGGGCGTTACATTTGCAAACACCACCACCAGCGTGTTGGGAACTGTAGATCTTATTTTCACCGGCAGTTGGAGTAATTACACCACAACTCCAATGACTCTGACAGGAACTCCGGGCACCATTGCCACGCCGGCACCAACCACTCTTTACCTTGTTTGCACGTCGGGACCAAGCACTTATGGCGTGGGTAACTTCAATTGGTTTTCGTTGGTGAAAGCGGCGGTTGTTACCACTCCTCCTACCGTGCCAACAGCATTAGTGGCAAGTGGCGCCAACTGGAATGGATTCAAACTGTCGTGGACCATATCTACCGAAATTGGTGGTGGCGGTGTTGGCGGATATGCCATTTACAAAAATGGTCTTAAAATCGACTCGGTGAGTGCCGATGAGCATACTTATTTTGTAACAGGACTTGTAGGTGGTGCTTCAAACAGCTATACCGTTAAATCTAAATCGGCAGTCGTTGGTTATTTCCCTACTGCAGCAAGCACGCCTTTAGTTTTTGCTACGCCCGCCAAAACGGATTTATATGCTTATGAAGATTTTGCTACCGCAACATCAGGGGGTACAGGTTGGAGCAGCAATTGGACTGGCGGTGCAATCACTCCAGGGGCATCTAGTCTCTTATTTGGAACTTTAGCCACTGCTGGATTCAGTGGAACTTCAGCTCAATTTAATGCCACTCGCGAATTCCCATTCCAATTGGATGATTTTAATGCCTTGTACATTTCTTATTTATGTCAGGAGTCGGCATTGGCAGTTACAAGAGTTAATATTACTTGTGGTGCTAAATCAGTTACATTCTCTAACGGCGAGCTTCCGACAGGTTTCCAAACAAACAGCTATTCTCTGATGAATAGTGAATGGGTAGGAAAAATTACAGAAGCAGGCGAGAGTGCCGGCGGTACTACTTTCAACCTGCTCAAAATTGATCCTTCCGGAGAGGTTACACGTTGGGTATATGACACTCCTGCTAACTTGCCAACTACTGAACCTGTCGATGGTACCGGTGCATTGTACTATTCGGGAGCAGTGGTCAACGTTTTTGGTGCAGATTACAAGAAAATAACAAAAATAAGTTTAAGTAATCCAGCCCAGTTGAATACGGGTGGCGTGGCATTCGACGAGTTTCGCATCGGTGGTACCTTTGCTGCCGTGGTGCCCTTGAAGGCAGCAAGTGCCGTTAAGAATACGCAGTTGGAAGGCGTGAAGGTGTTCGTGAATGACGGCAAAGTGTCGGTAAACGGACTTAACGGTGCCTCTACCGTAACGGTGATGGACGCCAAAGGTTCAGTGGTGAGTTCGGTAAAATCAAACGACACGCAAGTGAGCATCAACCTTTCCAACAGAGGCATCTACCTGGTGCGCATCCAAAACAACGGACAGATTGCCACCACGAAAGTTGCATTTTAAGTCATTAACTGACCGTTGCGTAGCGCTTGGTTAACAGAACAAGAATCAAGTGCCGTAGAAAATGAGAAGGGCTATTTGTGGGAATGTGTAAGGCATTCTTTGAAATAGCCCTTTATTATTTCGTACGGTCGCCCACAAGCGACAAAACATGCTGTATAACAAACGGTAAGGGAGGTTAGATTCCGCACCTTTATGTGTTTTCCCTTTTAAATCAACCTTTTGATCAACCTTTAAAAAAACACGCCATGACATTTAAAAACATAATTCTTGCTGCCTTTTTAACGGGCAGCCTAGTAGCGCAAGCCGCCACCCTTTCGGTTGGAGCTACGGGTTTTACCTATACCACTATTCAGGCTGCAGTCACTGCCGCCGTTACAGGCGACATCGTTGAGGTGCACGCCGGCACTTACCGCGAGGTGGTAACCATCAGCAAAACAGGAATTACCCTGCGGGCTTTTGCCGGCGACGTGGTGACCATAGACGGCTGCGATTTGTTGACCACCTGGATATCAGATGGCAGCGGGGTTTATCATACCACCATGGCCTGGGATGTTACAGCCTCTGAGCAATCCAACCAAATTTTCGTGGACGGCAAAATGCTAAACCTGGCACGGTATCCAAAACTGACCATCAAGGATGCCAACGGATATTATGATTTGATTAATATCACAGAAAATGCAAAGGCAAGCAATGTAACAAATCTAACAAATGTATCATTAGGAACCGACATTTATTCTTTTAATAAGACAGCCTTATTTCCAACAGCTGCTGTTGCCGCCATGTGGAATGGCGCTCAAATATGGATTAACCTGTCGAGTGGTAGATCTTGGGGGCTTGATGGGCAAGGCTGGACAGGTTTAGTGAGTTCAACAACTACGGGAAGTGTCTCTGCGACTGGTTGTGGCGGTCATGGTATTAGTGATCAACCTTGGGGATTGGGTGCCACTCAGGAATTCTATGTTTTTAATCCTACGGCGGCAAATGTTACTGCCAATGGTGGCGTTACTGCCCTGTTGGCTGCAGGTGAATGGTGGAAAAACGGAACGACACTTTACGTGAAACTGCCCAACGGATCAGCTCCATCTGCCACAGGTGCCGGCACCAACGTGGTAAAAGCAAAAAAACGAGTTTATAGCATTGTCCCTTCTTCGGCTGCTGGATTGGCCAGTACCACCATCAAGGGATTCAAGCTTTTTGCCACCTCTATCACCACCGACAATGCTTCGCCCACCCGTACAAGTGCCTTGACGACTGCCACTGGCAATGTAATCGATGGGCTGGATGTGAAATATGTAACGCACTTTACAGATCAAACCGGTGATATGCAAATGCACTGGTCGGGGCAATCGGGTGTTGTAGTGAGTGGCAAGAACAATGTTATAAAAAACTGCAACTTTCAGTTTAGTGCAGCCTCTGCTATTACCGTAATCGGGGATAACAACCATGTACTGAATAACAATATGCTGGATATGAACTACAACGTTTCCGAGGCAGGGGCTATCAATACAGGGAAATTGACAACCGCCTGTACTAATTCAGAGATAGCCTACAATACCATTACCAACGTATGCGAGCAAGCCTGCAATATGCGTCAATTTTCAAATACAAGCGTGTTAAGCCCGGCTATGTCCCGTTTTCACCACAACGTGATTACCAACTTTATGATTCGTAATTATGATAGTGGGGCTTTCGACTGCTTTGGAAACGATAAAAGGTCAACACGTATCGATCACAACATCATATCCAATGCCACCAATCCATTGGCAGTAGGTATTTATCTTGATTTTGCAGGTGGTGCAATTATCGATCACAACTTGTTTTATAATGTGGATCGCCCTATTCAAGTCAATCAAGATGGCTCTGCCGCTTTGAATGCATGGGTTCCGGTGAAGATTTATAACAATACGGCCATGGGAAGTTCCTCATTGGGGATAGTGGCCGGTGTTGGTGGGTTTGGACGGTATTTTGACGTGCGCAACAATATTGCCACAGGTAGCATAGCAGCTGCCGGAGCCGGAGCCATTGTAAGCAACAACCTTGCGAGTGCCACCACCACTTTGTTTACCGCTTCGGCCAGCAATGACTATAGCTTGAAATCAACAAGCACGACTGCGATTAATACCGGGGTAATGGTCCCCTATATTCAGGACGTAACCGACGGGAAAGTCGACTTAGGCTGCTATGAATATGGCGTTCCGAAATGGACGGCAGGTTATGGCACTATGCAGGCGGAATTTGCCTTGGTGGACTCCGTAATCAGCATTCCTGCAACTGGGCTTGTGAAAAGCTACAGCGTAAAAGTGACAGCTATTGACTATGCCGGATTTACGGGTACCAGCGTGGCTCTCTCTTTAGGTACTTTGCCCACAGGGGTTACTGCCAGCATGAGTGCTTCTACCGTTGCCATAGGAGGTTTCATTACCCTTACCATCACTACGGATGCCACCTGCACCAAATCGGGAATCTTGACATTAACCGGTACTAGTGCAGGATTGACTTTTGTCCGCAGCTACCGCTTTGTGGCTATTCCAACCCCTACCAGCATAAGTATTACCGCACCACCCACTACAGCATCGCTCCAAACGGTGAACAGTTTCTATACTTTCGTGGCCACCGTTTACGACCAAGATGGGAATGCATTGAGCCCTCAACCATCCATTAATTGGTCGGCCGTGGGTGGAAGCATCAACACAAACGGGAAATACGTTGTTACGGCACTGTCAAATCCTGCTTCGGTAACGGCCACGGTGGGTGGTGTAACTAAAACACTAACTTTCAAAACACCTTACGCTGTAGTTTCTGCTATTGAGGAGCTCACCAACGATCTACTCAAAGTCTATCCCAATCCGGCACAGTCGGAAGTAACGGTAGATTTCCCCTCCCAAGGTGGAAATGTGAGTCTCAGCCTTGTCGATTTTACGGGGCGTATGGTCTATAACCGCCAGGCGGATTCGGCAGAAAAACAAAGCATTGACTTGTCATCGTTTTCTACAGGCATCTATCTATTGGTGGCTAAACAAGGAGACGTGGTGCTGACCAAAAAATTGGTGGTGAGGAAATAAGCAAACAGTTTGCAGTTAACAGGTAGCAGGTAGCAGGTAGCAGTTAACATTGGCAGTGATAACTGTTAACCTGAGTTCGGGTTAAGCAGACTGTTTATGATGATTATATTCCTCTGATATTCAGAAGTTTTCATTGCCGGCTCATTAATTGCCGTCCCATTTATGGGATGGATTGGAAGATGGAAGTAACTATGGCTTTAGCCAAAAGCTAAAAAGTTTGGCTAAAGCCCCTTGTCTAACCTCATTCATTTCCGTCCAATGAATAGGACGGCAATTAACACTGACTAACAACACTTTGACAAATTCCTTAACCCGAACTCAGGTTGTTAACTGTCAACTGCAAAATGTTTCCGTTGAACGTTGCCCGTTGACAAAATGCCCCATTATTTTGAGGGGATACCATTCCCCTTTCAAGCAGGTGTTAAATAATATAGAATCCACCAAAAATATGTTTTATAACACAAGTATTTGTGGCGGGAATTTTGCTACTTCACACTACTTTTGCAAATGTTACTGTGGTCGAACACGATTATTCTTCATGCAGTAAAAAAGCAATTATAAAATACGATGAATTGATACGGCCTTCTTCTGCATTCATCCAAAAATACTTTTAATAATCCATCATTAGTATGACCAGATTATTGAGCTATCTAGACATTTATTTTATAGCATTAAAAACCTATTTGGTGTTTGTTTTAAAGTGAAATTGTCTAGAATGCTTTTTTTAATAAAAACATCTCGATTTACGCACTAAGCAACCAACACATTTTAAATTGACAAAAGAATGAAAAAACGCAACCTTTTAGTTTTATTGACTGCCATCCTTATTGCCTCTGCAAATCTAAATGCTGCCAATTATTACGTCGCAACCAATGGGAACGATGCAAACAATGGGACTGCATTAGCAACGCCGTTTAAAACCGTACAGAAAGCTGCCACTGTGGCGGTAGCCGGCGATGTGGTGAATATCCGAACCGGGGTGTATCGTGAAATGGTAAAACCCACCCACTCGGGCAATTCAACGGCCAAGATAGTGTTTCAACCCTACAACAACGAAGTAGTTACCATTTCGGGGGCTGACCTGATTACAGGCTGGACGCTGCATCAGGGCAGCATTTACAAAGCGGCTATGCCTGCCGGTTACTTCACCAATACACACAATCAAAGCGATCAGATTTTTGTAGATGATAAAATGATGTTTTTGGCACGTTGGCCAAATCAGGCCACCATGGATCCATCTTATCCTTCCAAATCATCCCTTTCTACCTTTATCAGCAAATCAACCAGTGGGCTTACCACCTCCAAATTTACGGACAGTACGTTGCCACAAGATATTGATTTAGTGGGAGCCGAAATCTATCTGCAGCCCAATTTCGAAGCATGGAGCTGGACCCTGAGTGGTGTGGTTACTGCTGTTACGGGAACGGAAGTCACCATGCAAACACCTAATACCAATGGAAAAGATGGTGGCGCAGGATACGACCCAAAATCACGCTACTATCTGTACAACAAACTCAATTTGTTGGATACAAGCGGCGAATGGTTCCATGATGGAGCAGCCAACCTGTTGTATTTGTGGTGCCCTTCGAATGTAGATCCCAACTCCGCAAAGGTAGAAGCAAAGAAACGCGAGTTTGCTTTTGACTTAACAGGACTGAGTTACGTGGAGATAAAAAACATAAAAGTTTTCGCAGCAACAATTACAACCGATAACGAATCCGGTGGCGATAACAAAGGGTATAATACCAGTTACACAGTGGTCTATCCGTGGAGAAAAGCATCATTTACGGCTCCGGCAAGCAACATCAAAATTGATGGTGTGGAAGCAAAATACCTGACCCATTACACCGATGTGAGTGGTCATTTCTTCCTTCAATGGGGATTGAGCTCGGGTTTCGTAATCAGCGGAACCAACCACGAGGTACGCAATTGCAAAATTCAGTACAGTGCCGGAAATGGTATTGCCGTGCAAGGAACAGGACATAAAATTATCAACAACGAAATTACGGACATTAATTACATGTCCACCGATGCTTCCGGCATAAACACTGTACAACCGGGCGATACCTACGATGTGGAAATGTCCTATAACACCATCAAAAGAACAGGCAGAAGTGGTATCACGCCACGAAGCATGAAAAACAAGAGTACAGCCAATTTGTTAGCCCGTATCCACCACAACGATGTGTCCGAATTTATGATTCAGGACTGGGACGGCGGTGGCATATATTCCGCCACTGACAACCAGGGATTCATCAGAGTGGATCACAATACTTTTCACGACGCCGTAAATGGATTTTTGAATTCGGGGATCTATTTCGATTTCAGCAAAAATATTATTATCGACCACAATGTAATGTGGAACATTGACTGGCCTTTGCACCTGCAGGGCTATGCAAATTCGGACACCAAAAACAACACCTTGTGCTACAACAACACCTGTGTGGCACGTAATGCCGGCAATAAAACCTACGGTCCGTTTGGCATAGCCAACAGCGTGGGAACAAATGTGGGAACTGTTTTGCAAAACAATTTATTTGTATATGCCGATGGAACCAATACCACGGCGCCGGCAAGTTACAACTCCATTCAGGCTGCGGGATTCACTTCAGCAAGCAAAGTGACCAACTTTTTACAAGAGAACGGCAGTCCGGTATTTGTAAACCTGACCACTCCAGATTTCCAGTTGCAGGCCGGCTCGCCCTGCAAGGATGCCGGAACGATTTTCACCGAGCTCACCGTGGATGGGGTTCTGGTACCTGCCTTTAACGACGAAACAAATGGCACGGTGGATATGGGCGCTTATGAATACGGGAAACCCAAATTCGCTACCGGCTGCAACTTAACGGCCGACGCTCAAGCTCCTTCGGCACCTCTAAATTTAGTGGCGCTCAACCTATTGTCCGATAATTTCAAACTTAAATGGGAGGCCTCTACCGATAATGTAGGCGTGACAGCTTACGAAAATCTGTTTTATAATGTAAAAGGGCTGACTGCTTCCACTTCGTATCTGTTTACGGTAAAAGCGGTGGATTACCGCGGAAATACTTCGGTTGCCGCCACGCTCACTGTTAACACGGGCACAATTGATACGGTGAAACCTACAGCACCCACCAACGTAACCGTTACTAACATAACATTAACGGGATTCAAAGGAGTGTGGAATAATGCCTCCGACAATAAATTTGTTGTCAAATACGAAGTATTCCTCAATGGCACTTCAAAAGGAGTTGTTATGTTCCCCGACACCACTCTGAATATTCGTGCGTTGTCGGCCAACACTTCATACGAATTGAAAGTAAAAGCAATTGATGGTACGGGCAACTTCACCGAGAGCACACCGGTAACCGTGAAAACAGGTAATGCGGCGCTTATCATAGGTGAATCGTTCGATTACACTGCCGGCACCTTAAATCCGGATGCTGATGGTACTGCAAGTGGTTTTGGCTACCCGAACAGCAATTTTGAAATTACCGGCAATGGGCTCAGAGGCAATTGGGGTGCAAAAAGTGCAGCACTCGCAG
>JFJP01011894.1_pt1 | contig 14559 bp, 7 predicted proteins | sample 431651 | NCBI WGS metagenome assembly JFJP01 (sample SAMN02602958, study PRJNA72255) | Microbial mat metagenome, whole genome shotgun sequencing project. | biome: fresh water; feature: sink hole; material: water; isolation source: purple microbial (photo- and chemosynthetic) mats found in...
TATTGTACTCGATAACTGGCCTCTTGCCCTTCACTCGTTTTGTTCTTAGACTTCGCGCCCGTCGAGGGATTGGAAAGATCAGGGTTGACAGGATCCCGCCCATTATCGTCTACATACTGCCAATATTTTTCGGCCAGAGCAAAAGACCATTGGGCTTGCGAAAGCTGATAAGACGCTTGTTTGACCTGAAGCTCGGCTTGGGTTTTGGCAAAGGAAAGCCGATCTTTGGCCGCTTGAAGATTAGCTTCGGCCAGCGCCAGATTCGCGGCGACAGCAGCTATATCTACTTCTTTAGGTGGCTCTTTTTCCTTATCTAACCCAGCCTGCGCTTGGTCAATTTGAGCGACTGCAATCTCAACATCGGCGGTTTTAGGCTTCTCATTGAGCGCGGCCTGTTGCGCTTGCGCCGCCGCCAAACCCGCTTGCGCCTGGCGAACTTGCGCCTGCGCCGCTTCTACATCAATGGCACGAGGTTTTTCAGCCAGCGCTTGCTGCTGCGACTGCGCCACCGCCAAACCTGCTTGCGCCTGGCGAATTTGCGCTTGGGAAGCTTCCACATCGGCGGCCCGTGGCTCTTCATTGAGCGCACTGAATTGCGCTTTGGCCAGCTTCAAAGCCGCTTCAGCCTGGCGCACACGCTGGTCGAAGGGGCGCGTGTCTAAAACGGCCAACGTCTGATTTGGCGTTACCACGTCGCCTTCTTCAATCAAGACTCTGTCTACAATCCCCGCCACGCTAAAGGCGAGATTGGCATCTTGTTCGGCTTTGACTTCCCCAATCGCCGTAACGCCTGCCGCAAATTCCACTTTCCCCGTGGGGGTGGGAGTTTGCTGGTCAAGCAATTTTGACTTGGAAGTGGGCGAGGCTTTAGGCTTTTTGGCCGAACTGTCCGCCGTTGGCGGGGTTTTTGCCGAGCCGTCTTCCTCGCTGGCTTTGCTGCAACCCCCTAAGCCCAGCAACAGCAAACCGACGCAGCAAGCGGTTAGGATTAGTTTTTGCTTCATTTTCTACCCGAATAAACTCTCTCAAATTCAAGCCAGAGTATAGCATAAAATCAGCGTACCTTCATCCGCTCCTCATCCGAGCGAACAAAGAGCGGATTTTGGTCTGGAACTTCAAGCTCGCCATTAGTCGCCTGGCGCTTTTGCCCATTCGCTCGCAGAAAAGGCATTCGCTTTTGTTTCAAAGATTGGAGAACTGTCGAGATCGTTGTCCGTTTGGCCACAATTTGAAAGCGCGGGGCTTCTTGTGCTTGAGGCATTTCTGCAAGACTCAAAGCGGGCAACGCTGGCGCTTCAGGAGGCGCTGAATCCGCCACTACTGGCGGTTTAGGCGCACGTCGCCAGGGCCGCCAATGAGCAAATTTGTCCATTTTATTGGTCAAGCCATCCAAGAGGCTATAGGCGGTTGGCACGACCAAAAGCGTCAAAAAGGTTGACGTAATCATTCCGCCAATAACCACGATGGAAAGACCACGGCGAGTATCGCTCCCTTCGCCCGTTCCAAGTGCAACAGGTAAACCGCCAATGATCATGGCGAAAGAAGTCATCAGAATGGGGCGCAGCCGAATCGCTCCTGCAAGTTCGAGCGCGGCATGTTTATTCATCCCTGAGTCGCGCAACCGATTGGTAAAGTCAACCAATAAAATTGAGTTTTTGACCACCAACCCCATTAACATGATTAAACCAATCATGCTAATGATGTCTAAAGGCAAGTGAACCAGTTGCAAGGCTAGAAAAGCCCCGACAAAGCTAAAGGGCATGGCTAACATAATCACGAAAGGTTGCGAGAAAGAGCCAAATTGCGAGGCTAAAACCATATAAACGAAGAGAATTGAGAGTCCCATGGCAATAAAGAGCGTACCAAAGCCTTCTTGCTGACTCTGTTGACTCCCTTGAAAACTTACAACAACGTTTTCAGGGATTTTGGTCTTGGCCAACTGCTCTTTAATCCCTAAAACAACGTCGTTGACATTGCGCCCAATGACGTTTGCGCCGATCAAAACTTGATTCAGCCGATTGTAACGCCGAATCGTGGTCGGGCCCGATTCAACCTTGATCGTTCCCAACGAGCCAAGCGGCACATTGCCATTGACCGTCGGTACACTAACGGATTTAATCGCATCTACTTCGGTGCGGTCTCCAGGTTGCAAACGCACTACAACATCAGTATCTTCGCCATCTTTGCGAAAAGTCGTCGCTTTTTCGCCATTGATCAAGGCCCGCACCGATTTAGCAATATCATCATTGGTAACGCCAATATCACCTGCCCTGCTGGGGTCGAGATAAAACTGCAATTCAGGTTTACCAGGCTTATAAGTGGTATCAATATCAACCAGACCAGGGATTTTATTAGCTTCTGCTTGGAGACCAACTAAAAGCGGCTCTAAATCCTTCAATTTGCCTGTGGTTTGAAGGCTCAACTGAATGTCGCGCCCTGTGATTCCAGAACCGCCACTATTGGCTCCCATCCCTGGTTTAGCCATCGAAAGTTGGGGTAGAAAAGTAAGTTTGGGACGCATTCGAGCAATCACTTCATCTGTAACGTGGCCTTTTTTGAGATTGATCGAGAAGCTGCCCGCTTCAGAATTTCCGCCATCGCCGACGGTGGTCAGGAAGTTCTTAATTTCAGGTTGTTGGAGTAAAAGCTCTTCGGCTTGGCGGGCAAACTTTTCCGTAGCCGCCAAGTTTGAACCTGGGGGAAGTTCAAAGCCAATCAAGAATTGGCCTTTATCTGAACTAGGGAAAAAGTTAAATTTTAAGCCTTTAGCAGCCTGAAGACTTACAAAAAGAATTCCAATCGTGATCAAAACCACAAGAAACCGATTATGCAAGCTCCATTTGAGCAAATTGCCGTAGGTGCGCCCCATCCAACCAGGGTCTTCATCGGCTTCGGCGAGAATGTTTGCATCATTATCTGTAGATTCAATCTCGACATGTTTTTTCGTTTCGTGACCTGGCTTCTTTTTCTGTTCTTTGAAGAGATATGCCGAAGTCATCGGAGCCATTGTAAAGGCTTCAATCAGCGAGAGAGTCATTGCACACGAAACGGTAATGCCAAACGATTTGAAGATAATCCCCGCAATGCCTGTCGTAAAGGTCACGGGCACAAAAACGGCAATTAAAGTCAAAGTCATCGCCACCACGGAGAGCGCGACCTCGGCGGTGGCGCGACTGGCGGCAATCACGGGCGGCTCGCCTTGCTCGACGTGGCGAAAAACCGTTTCCCGCACCACGATAGCATCGTCAATCACCAAACCGACTGAAATCGAAAGCCCAAGCAGCGTTACGACGTTAATCGTTAAGCCAAACAACTGAATCAGAAAGAAAGTCCCAATCAGAATGACAGGCATTCCAATTACCGTCACGAGCGTGTTGTGAACATCCCTGAAAAAGATTAAAACGACTAACATCGCAGCAACTGTGGAAGCAATAAGTTCCTCAATCGCGCTGTCAGCCGATTGCTTGGCAAAAATTGAAGAATCTTCAGGAATGGAATAATCCAAATCAGGGAAAGTCGCCAAAACTTTGGCCAATTCTTCTTTTGTCTTATCCGCAACTTCAACCGTATTAGAGCCAGATTGCTTTAGCACACCAACCGTGATCGCGTCTTTACCATTGATCCGCGAATAGCTCTTTTGCTCGACCACGCCATCTTCAACCCAAGCCACATCGCTGACCCGATAAGGCGTGCCCGTAATCTGCATCAGCCCAATATCTTTAGGGTTTTGGATCATACTTGGGGCCCGTAAGCTGATTTTGAGGTCTCCCGCATCAATACTGCCCAAACCCCGATTGACATTGGCACTGCTTAGGGACTTAATAATCATGGAAGGCAGGATTTGGCGCGTCTGGAGCTTCTGCAAATCCATATTTACGTTGAGTTGCCGTTCCTGTCCGCCGCGCACCGCCACCGATCCAACGCCTTGCACCTGCTGAATAAGCGGCACAATCTCATCATCCACTATTTTTCGCAATTGAAGTGGTGTGTGATCGGTCTTACTCGTCACCACAAAGGAGAGAATCGGTCTTTGATTGGGGTCGATTTTCTGATAAATGGGGTCTTCGACATCGCTGGGCAAGTTTGGCAAGATGGCATTGACTTTACTTCGCACATCTTGCTCTGTCAGATCAATGTTGACCCCTGTAACAAACTCGATAATGATGGTTGTAATGCCCTCATTTGAGGTCGAATTGATTTTCTTAACCCCACTAAGCGTACTTAATTGGTTTTCAATCGGATCTGCGACCTGTTCAGCGACGCTTTCGGGGCTGGCTCCAGGGTAAGGAACACTAACCACCACGATAGGAATATCAATTTCGGGATAGAGGTCGACTGGCATCGTGAAATAAGCTAAAAGCCCCATCACGACTACCAGCAACATTAGCATCGTCACAAAGACAGGTTGTTTAATGGAAGTATCGGCAATCCAAACCCCATTAAGCTTCATTTTAGAGATTTTGCTCATCGTTTAGACTGTTTTCTGCTCCCGTGTGAACGAAAACAGCCCTTCCTCCTTTCGGGCTTTAGGTTAATGCAGTCCCGTTCTAAGTTGACTCTGGAGCCAGTTCACGAGTATACTATACAGTAAAATCTTTTTACTTGCAAGTATAAATTTAACCTTTATTGCTTTAGATACCTGAAAGATCGCTCTATGGTAACAACCTTGCGAGAACGTCGCCGCCAGCTGCTGCGCGAGGAGATATTGCAAGCGGCCCAAAGTTTGATGGCCGCCAAGGGCCATCAAGCGATGTCAATGGATGAACTAGCTGCGCGGGTGGGGATTTCTAAGCCAACGCTCTATAGTTTCTTCTCAACTAAGGAAGAAATCATTATTCAGGCTGCGATTAGTTCGATGGAAGCCTTGATCGCGCTAATTGAAGCTGAACAGGGCCATAAAACCCCTTTAGAGAGCTTGGCTTTATTGTTGCATAGCATCATTCAACTTCAAATAGATGATGAAACGATGGCTTTACGCCCTTGGACAGCGGAGTTGTTTCACTTATTGCATACGAATCAAGAAGCTTTAGCCTATCTTGAGCGGATTGATGCAGCGATTATTTGTCTGATTCAAGCGGGAATTGCCCAAGGTGAAATTGACTCAACGCTTGACCCCGCGACGGTTATTCGGGCCTTTTACGGCTTGATACATACGCCCAAAATTGCTCCTCATAGCAAGGGGGGTGAACCTAACCCTAAAGCAATTGCTACTACATTGACTACGATTTTTGTGCGGGGTGTGCGGGGTAATTCAGCTTCAAAGGAGGATTAAATTGTTTCATAAGGAGGTTTGGTCTCTGCTCTGGGCGCGAAAAACGGCTTGAAAGCCGTTTTTCGCGCCCAACCTTCCACTTTAACGCTAATTATTTCATTACGTTAAAGAGAAAATGACAAATATCGCCATCTTGCACGATATATTGTTTACCTTCCATGCGAACTGCGCCAACTTTTTTCGCATCATTCATACTCCCCGCCGCGACCAAATCCTTATAAGCCACAACTTCGGCCCGAATAAACCCGCGTTGAATGTCAGAATGAATCGCGCCCGCCGCTTCTACCGCAGGGGTAGAATGGCGAATTGTCCAGGCACGAACCTCGTCTTCGCCCGCCGTAAGAAAACTAATCAAACCTAAGAGTTCGTAAGACCGTTTGATCACCAAACTCCGTGCTGACTCTTTAATCCCCAAATCATCCATAAAAACTTGAGCATCTGTTGCATCTAATTGCGCTAATTCAGCCTCGATCTTCCCAGCTAAAGGCATAACCCCACTTTTGCGAGCAGTATATTCTAGCGTAGGCGGAGCAGCAAGTTGTTTTTCATTGATATTGAGGATGATAAGCAGCGGTTTAGCGGTCAAAAACTGATAACCTCTGACCAGTAATTCCTCTTCAGGCGAAGCTTCCAGTTCCCGAATCGGTTTATCCTGCTCCAGGCCCGCTTGAAAGCGCAAAAGCAAATCGCGTTCAAGAATGCGAAATTCGCGCTCGCGGGCCGACATTTTGCTGATCTCAGCTTCCAGGCGTTTAAGCCGTTTTTCAATAATCGCAAGGTCGGCAAAAGCTAATTCAAGATTAAGATTCGCAACATCTCGCGCAATATCTACCGTTTCATTAGGATGTGGAATGGCTGAATCTTCAAAAGCCCGCACAACATGCAATAAAGCATCAGCCCCACTGAGATAATTGAGTAGAGCAGGTGGTAAACCTCCGCCTTCTTGCTTTTTACCTCCGCCTAAACCTGCAATATCTACATATTGCACGTCGGCAGGCGTAGTTTTCTTTGGTTTGAACAGTTTGGTAAGAACATTCAAGCGTTCATCGGGAACTTTAACTGTGGCCATATTGGGCGCAACTTGGGCCGCCGAAAAAGCTGTGGTTTCAGCATTCCCGCAGGTAAGCGCATTGAAAACCGTCGTTTTGCCACTTTTTGGGAGTCCAATCAATGCAATGTGCATAGCATCTTTCCTTTTTGCTAGATTTGCGAATCACAGAAAAGGGGCATTGTATACAACGCCCCTGCTAATTTCACCAAATTATTGAGCTTTAGCTGGTTTTAGGGCCCGTTGGTCACGAGGCCCGCTTCAACTAACACTTGATACTCAGCCGTGTGCCCTTTTTCCTTATCACGGACCGCAACTGTATAAGTGCCTGGATCGAGGTCAACTGTGCCATACCAACCATCGGCACTGGCTGTCAAGTCTCGCACCCATTGGCCATCTTTCAAAAGCGAAATGACCGCAAAAGGAATCATTTGACCATCAATGGACGCAATGCCTTGCAAATGACCTTTGGTCGGATAGGCAATCCAGGGCCAAACGGGAGCGCGAGCAGGCTGTTTGAAAATCGTGTTGCGTAGCTCATCCATGAATTGCCGCCGCTGCTCAAAGCCCCCTCCATAAAAGGGTTGATTGTAGGAATAGAAGGCAACACCTGAAAGTTGCCGGCCCTGCGAATCGGTGACCAGCGCCCGTTCGGCTTGCGCGATGTTTTGGGCGCGGCTATTCAGCCACGACCCCATCCCGACCACAATCGTTCTGCGCCCCGTGTTTTCCCGATCCCATTTCAGCCAACCATCATACCATTTGCGATTTTCAGCTTTGCCTTCGTCAAAATAGTGCATGGGCAGCGCAAAATCCAAAATTCCTTCTTGCAACCAGGCTTTCCAATCTTGAAAGACCGTTTTGCTGGCCGCCGAATTTGACCAATCATTAGCACTGTAAGTGCCGATTCCGCCCCAGGAGACAGTGGCCGCACTTACCTGAACCTGAGGATTGATCACCTTGATCCGAATATAGAGGCGGCGAACAAGCTCCGTAATCCGATCTCTGCGCCACTGACTCCAGAGTGCTGCGTCGGGTTTAGGGCGAAAATCAGCTTCCAAACCATACTTGCGGCGATAGAAGTCTAAGCTGACACTGTTGTAACCGTGGTCACTCCAGCCGAAGCGAATGAAATCGAAATGAATCCCATCGAGACTGGGGTAGTTTTTGAGCAGATTTTGAACGATTTGCTCCATATAGACAACCGAACCAGGGTGGCCAAAATCGAGGTCGCCGATCTGGTGGCCCGCGTAATCGGCGGTTGTCCAGCGTTCGGTTCCCTGGGCCGAGGGGCCATGTTCAGTACAAACATGCTGGGGATTGCCCCATTGGGTATTGGCTCCGGGGCAGGCTACGCTGATCACCAGCCAGGCATGAACACTTATGCCCTTGGCGTGGCCGCGCTCAATGGCATAGGCCAGGGGATCAAATTTGCTTGCGGGGGCCAGCTGGGAGTCGTTTGATCTGGGTTCAAGACCATTGTTATACCAAACATCACCGTGGCGGCGCATTTGAATGAAGAGCGTATTGGCGTTGGCCCGTGCAATGTTGTCCATCATTTCGTCAACTTGGTCGGCGTTGCGAAAGCCAGGATTGTAAGCATCGGCCCAAAAACCGCGCAGCTGCTGAATCGGGGCTTGGGATTCCTGCTGTGGGGCTTGCGCTTGCACAACCAGCGAAATTGGGGGCAAAACGGTGAGCAACAAAGTGAAGAAAAATAGGCTAAGAGCTAGTTTTCTAAGCAAGGGGAAAGGTCTCTGATTCAACATCGGGGCAAAATCTCCTTAAAGACTGGCAAAAGCTTCAGCACTTTCGTGGTAAGTAGAACGATTTTTGGATCCATTTTGAGCGCAGGAAAAAAGACTAAGGAAGAAGAATCGCAAGATTCTGGGCAGAAAATCAAAAAATCCCAAACCTAAGTTGGGCAACGCAGTCAAGTATAGGATGATAAGTGGGTTAAGAAGAAATCTGAGCAGGTGCAAAGAGAAGCATGCTGAAAAAAAAGAAACTGGCTTCATTTTACGCCTATATGCCATCTGCCCAGCGAGTGAGGAGAAAGGAATTGAAGGTACAAAGAGGTTTTAGTGCTAAAAAAATTGGCTCCCCGACTAGGATTCGAACCTAGAACCTACTGATTAACAGTCAGTCGCTCTACCGTTGAGCTATCGAGGAACACAAAACAATTGGCAAATGTTATTCAAATTTGACCTGCGGCTAGTATAGCAGGCTTTTCCGTGTCTGTCAAGGACCCTGCGCGTGGTATAATCAAACGGCGATTTTACATCGCTCTAGTAAAATTCGTAACGACTGAGGAAAAAATGGTTCAATCTATTGACCTGTTGAGTGCCAACACGATCCGCACGCTTGCAATGGACGGGGTACAAAAAGCCAAAAGTGGCCACCCTGGAATGCCAATGGGGGTAGCTGATGTTGCCTATGTTCTGTGGACTCGCTTTCTCAAGCACAATCCCGCTGACCCATGCTGGCCAAATCGGGATCGTTTCATTCTCTCGGCAGGTCATGGCTCAATGCTTCTTTATAGCTTATTGCACCTTACGGGCTACGAGCTTTCATTAGATGATCTGAAACACTTTCGCCAATGGGGAAGCAAAACGCCTGGGCATCCAGAACACAAGCATCCCCTCGGCGTGGATACGACCACGGGCCCGCTGGGGCAGGGTTTCGCTAATGCGGTGGGTATGGCCGTGGCGGAACGTGCGCTGGCCGAGCGGTTTAATCGCCCTAACTTTCCAATTGTTGACCATTATACCTATGTGATCGCTGGTGATGGCGATTTGATGGAAGGGATTACCTACGAAGCAGCTAGTTTGGCGGGGCATTTCAAACTAGCAAAACTAATCGTTCTCTATGATAGCAATGGGATTTCGATAGATGGCCCGACCAATTTGACCTTTACCGAGGATGTCGGCAAGCGTTTTGAGGCTTGTGGCTGGGATGTGCAAACCATTGATGGGCACAATCTGACCGCTGTTGAGCAAGCGCTTCAGAAAGCCAAGGATCAAAAGGAAAAACCCCAGTTTATTATCTGCCAGACGAAAATTGGCTATGGTAGCCCTTCCAAAGAAGGTAAAGCTGCATCTCACGGTGAACCTTTAGGCGTTGAAGAAGTTGAGAAAACGAAGGAAAAGCTCGGCTGGCCCACGAAGGAAGCTTTTTACATTCCCCAAGAAGTCTCAAAGCACATGCGCCAGAGCGGGCAAAAACAAGACTTGCCTGTTTGGCAAGAGCTAATGACCCAATATCGGCAAGCTCATCCTGACTTAGCGCAAGTTTGGGATGCAATGTGGCAGCGGACAACCCCTACGGATTGGGCGGCGGTTTTGCCCCAATTCAACGCGCAGGAGCATGAAAAGGGCTTGGCAACGCGGGTGGCTTCGGGGAAGATTATCAATGCGTTGGCTCCCCTTGTTCCCTCCCTCCTTGCAGGTTCTGCCGACCTTACCGATTCCAATAAGACGCGCATTGAAGGGGGCAGGATTTTTCAAGCTACCTCCTTAATGGGCCGTAATATCCACTATGGTGTACGGGAACACGGAATGGCAGGAATTATGAACGGGTTGGCTTTGCACGGGGGCTTTATTCCCTTTGGGGGAACCTTCCTTGTTTTTAGCGATTATATGCGGCCTTCCATCCGCATGGCGGCGCTGATGGGCCTTCAGACGATCTATGTCTTTACCCACGATAGTATTGGGCTGGGGGAAGATGGCCCCACGCATCAACCTATTGAACAGATCCCTTCCCTCCGCTTGCTTCCCAACCTTCACGTGATTCGGCCCGCCGATGCTAATGAAACGGCCCAAGCTTGGCGCATGGCCTTGGAACGGAAGAATGGCCCGACGGCCCTTATCCTTACGCGGCAAGCTGTGCCCCTTCTAACAAATCCTTCTGCTGAAGGGACTTTGAAGGGTGGGTATACTCTCTTTGCTTCGCCTGATCCCAAAGTTCTTCTGTTGGCGACGGGTTCTGAAGTTTACCTTGCTTTGGAAGCGGCTAAATTGCTTGCCCAAGAAGGTATCGCAGCAAACGTTGTTAGCTTACCTTGTTGGGAATGTTTTGAAGCGCAAGATCAAGGGTATAAAGATTCGGTTTTGTTGCCCACGGTCAAGGCCCGTGTAGCCATTGAGGCCGCAGTTACATGTGGTTGGGAGAAGTATGTTGGTTCGCAGGGCCAAGTTATTGGGATTGACAAGTTTGGGGCTTCGGCTCCCTCTGAACGCCTTTTCGAAGAGTATGGGCTGACGGTAGAAAAACTTGTAGAAAAAGCAAAAGAGGTAGTAGCGCATGTCAAGGATTAAAATTTCCCCTTCCATCCTCTCCTGCGATTTCGCTCGGTTGGGGGAGCAAGTGAAGGAAGCTGAGGCGGCAGGTGCAGAATGGTTGCACATTGATGTCATGGATGGGCATTTTGTACCTAACATCACCATCGGGCCGCTAATCGTGGCTGCGATTCGCCCGTTGACCAAATTGCAGCTAGATGTTCACTTGATGATTGAGCAGCCAGACCGTTATATCCCCGATTTTGCGCGAGCGGGAGCCGATTGGCTTACCGTGCAAGTCGAAGCTTGTCCGCACCTTCACCGAACCATTCAGCATATCAAAGAGTTGAACGTTAAGGCGGGGGTGACCCTTAATCCTGCAACTTCTTTGACAACTTTGGAAGAAACTTTGCCCAATGTTGACCTTGTTTTGATAATGGCGGTGAATCCTGGCTTTGGGGGCCAATCTTATATCCCTTCAAGCACCGCAAAGGTTAAGCGAGCGCGAGCAATGCTGGACGCGCTTGGTTCAAAGGCCGAGCTTGAAGTTGATGGGGGCGTGAAAGCTGAGAATGCACGGGAAGTAGTGGCGGCGGGAGCTACTGCATTGGTGGCGGGTTCGGCGGTTTTCAATAAGCAGGGAACCGTTTTGGAAAATATCACCAAGTTACGGCGAGCGATTGAGGGGAGTTAGAAGCAGCAAAGGTATCTTGATGGGGCGCGGGGCGCGTCGCGCCCCGCGCCCCACCTTCCCCAAATTCTTAGCTTCGCAAAGCTGCTTCATAAACCTGCATCAAAGGTATTCCATGCTTTCGGGCAAGAGCCGCACAATCTTCATACTCTGGGTTTCTTGCGATAATTTCTCCTTCCCAAAGTTTCTGCTTCACACGTACTTCACCCCAAGGGGTTTGCACAAAGATCAGCTTCCGGTCAGCGACTACGCGCTCCATGGTTTGCCAACGAAGTCCAAAGGTCGAGGTTTCACAAAGAATGAAGGTCGCAAACTTTTCCAAACTAGCAGGTGGTACGAGACAGCTTAATTGGATCCCAGGCCTTCCCTTCTTCATCGTAAGGGGAATGGCCCAAGCATCTAAAGCACCGATCTTGAGCAGACCTTCAATAACATACGCAATAACTTCACCCGTTGAATCATCAAGGTTACAACGGATTTCAACAACTTCTTCCTTCACTTGCTCAAATTTTGGCGGTTTGGGTGAGAGAGAAGGGTCAAAAGCTTCCCCAAGCCAGACCCTTAATCCATTCAGACGGGGATAACTTCGTTGCCCAAACCCGTAACCTACTTGCTGAAGCTTCAGAGAAGGTTGCTCAAAGGTTGCAAACTCAGCGAGCAAAGCGGCAGCAGTTGGGGTAAGTAATTCCCCTTCACTAAGGCCTGCTTCAACGGGAGCGTTTACTTCAGCCAGCAGAGCTAAAGTTGCGGGAGCAGGAGCAGGTAAAAGACCGTGTTGGGTCATAATCCAGCCCCTGCCCAAAGGTAAGACTGAAGCATAAACCTTTTCAATGTTGAGCAAGTCAAGGGCGGCACAGACCCCTACAATATCCACCAGACTATCTACGGCCCCGATCTCGTGAAAATGAACTTCCTCAATTGGTACGTTATGCACCTTTGCTTCGGCCCGCGCCAACCGTTGAAACGTACCCAAGGCCCAAGCGCGAGTGCGGGAAGGGAGTGAACTTGTCTCCAGTAAAAGCCGAATATCGGCCCAAGTACGAGAAGGTTGTTCCCCTTCCACTTCTACTTCTACTTGCCCACCCACGATATGATGCTGTACTACTTGCTGATACTTCAGCCTATAGCCCCTTAAAGGTAAAGCTTGCAAGACTTCCTCAAGGGCCGCTTGCTTCAAACCCGTATGCAGAAGACTAGCCAGCAACATATCGCCTGCTGCGCCATGAAAACAATCAAAGTAAGCAACGCGCATTTGGTCTTCGTTTCCTTTCCAGCCTTACTTAGACCTGAATAGTCACAATCGTTAAGTCATCGTGAGGTTCAGCAGCCCCAACAAAGGTCGAGAGTGTTTCGCGCAAATAAGTAAGCATAGCTTGGGCATTGCTACTCTTAGAGGGAGCCAGCGTTATAGCCTTCTCAAGGCGCTCAAACCCAAACATCTCGCCCGCTTCGTTTTTCGCTTCAACAACCCCGTCGCTAACAAGGATAATAAAATCACCTTTGGTCAGGGAGTAAGTAAAGGTTTGGTAGCCCAGTTTACTGCCCAACCCGTGCCCTAGCGCAAAACCTCCTACTTCGGCCCAGACAAGTTCGCCCGCTGCCCGCCGGAGGTAGGGGGGAATCCCACCCGCATTGACAAAGATCAGTTCTCCCGCTTTAGGCAAGGTGGCTAAAGGAGAAGAAGGTTGCGGCGGGACAATTTCAAGGTAACAAAGGGCACAGTTTTGGCTACAGGATTTGGTGTACATTTGCATAGCTTCATCAAGGTAGGCAATCCGCTCCGCTGGGGAGAAGGGCAAATGGAACGTTGTGTCAAAGAGGGAAAGACTCGCCGCCATCAGCAAGGCGGCGGAGACCCCTTTGCCCGAAACATCGCCCACCGCTACCGCATACTTTCTTTGCTGCGGCGCAAAAGTATGGTGGGCATAGAAATCGCCCCCAACGCTCTGGGCCGGCATATTGTAGCAAACAATCTCTAAATCTGGATAGTTCGGTTGCGCGGCGGGCAATAAACTAGCTTGAATCTTGTAGGCTAATGTTATCTCAGCAGAAAAACGAGTATTCAAAGTCTTCAAATGCTCATTGACCTGCAAAAGATCAGCTGTCCGCGCCGTAACCCTAAGTTCTAACTCTTCATTGACCTTGCAAGCCTGCTCCAGAGCCGCCGCTTTCTCTTTTTTCATTTGGTTAATCTGATCCGTCATTCCTAAAGAAAAGAGAACAGTCTGCGAGACAATCCCTAAACGAACACTTTGTTCCGTAAAAAAATTCGCAGGAAGCAGGCCAAGTTGCGACAAAATATAGATTGAACCACTAATGCCGATCAGACTCCAAGCGATCACAAAGTAACGGGCAGGATAATAGCCTTTGAGCCAAGAGATAAAACCTATTCCAATGCCAATGATGATCGTTAGTAAAACAAAGATATTGATATATTGCACGATGGTTTGGTAGTTAATGCCAAAGGTTAAAAGAATCAAGATGCCCCAACCAAGCTTGATTCCGGCCAGAATCTGGTCTATTCTAGGATTACGCTCTTTGGTTCGGAGGAAGCTTGAAGCGAAATAAGTTACAGAAAAGAGAGAGATCTCCAGAAAAAGAATCAAAGAGATATTATTCCACCAAACCCACTGCGGCCAAAGATATTGACTAGCTAGGCCATCTTTTGTAAACTGGTGTAAACCGAGACAAGCAACATAGCAAACATAGTATAAATAGCAACTTTCGCGCAGGGGGATGTAAAGGGCAAGGTTATAGAGAACCATGATGAACAAAAAACCATAATACAACCCAAAGATAAATTGCTGCTGCGCGAGATATTGGGCAAAAACTCCAGGTTCCCACAGCGATAGCTGAATGCCCAAGCTCTCAGTACTTTTGAATTGGAAATAGAGCGTTTTCTCGCTTTTTGGGGCAAGAGTTAGCTTGAAAATAGGAAACCGATAGGGAATCTCACGTGAAGTAAAAGGAAGAGCATCGCCTGTTTGCTTCACATTAAATTTTGAATTTGCATTTTTCGCTGTTTGCGGAAGGTATAAAACCACTAAATCAGTGTAGGGATAATCTATGCCTAAACGCCAATCCCTTGTTTGCGCTGTTTCATTTTTGATCCTGATGCGGGCCCAATAGGTTGCAGTAGTAAGCCCAAAGTTTGGGATGTCTTCCTGACTGGCCACAAACTTGGTTGCCAAAAGAGGGGAAGTAACATCAGCGATTGTCCAGCGACTTTCCTTATCTTCCAGATATTCTAAATGTTTGCCAAGGTGATATT
>JFJP01047678.1_pt1 | contig 14558 bp, 15 predicted proteins | sample 431651 | NCBI WGS metagenome assembly JFJP01 (sample SAMN02602958, study PRJNA72255) | Microbial mat metagenome, whole genome shotgun sequencing project. | biome: fresh water; feature: sink hole; material: water; isolation source: purple microbial (photo- and chemosynthetic) mats found in...
TTTCGTAGCCCGAAACACTAAATTGCGGGGCTTGAAAAGCGTAGGTAGGCAATCGCAAATAAGCAGGATCCATATCGAAACCGTAGGCTTCTTTCACCAAAATTTCGAATTTGTGCTTGCCGGTCTGCAAGTCTTTTGTTGAAGTTAAGATGAATTTTGAAGTAAGCGATTCGTTAGGCTTAATCCGGTTAATCTTTTGATTTTCAGATACGCTGAGGTTTTTATCCGAAATACTGTCTTTGAGAACTACTTCCAAATTTAGTGCATCGCCTTTGCCTTGGTTAGAAATTTTTACGGTAAGTTCACCGGTTTCGCCGGCTTCTAAAATACCGTTTCCGTTGGCATCTGCAAATTTTAGTTCGGCAAACAAATTAGGCGGCAAACCGCGTGTATTAAGCATTTTACTGTCCGATTTTGCCGAATAAACCGTAGTTCGCGGATCGTTTTTCAGTTCGTCGGGCTTTATGTTTTTTGCTTTTTTATTTTTTGAAATTGAAGTTGCATAGGTAGCAGCCCAAATTCCTGCGGCAGTGCCTACCCCGGCAAGCGAATACGTTAGAAATTTATTAGCACCTGTATAGTATTGGTCTGCTATATTTGGGTCTTCTTCAATTTTGTATTTGTCGAAATTATCGGCTGCCATTAAATTGAAAGCTACCGCTGCACCAACAGCACCATAGCCCAATGCTCTAATAAGGCCTTTCCCAATTTGGTTTTAGGCAGCTTTACAGCCTTAACGGTAAAATAAACGTTCTCGCTTAACACTACTCCGTCCGATTTTACATCCCCCACAATTTACTTACTGCCTTCTGCGGTAACTTCACCAATATTGCCACTCAATGTTTTCATTTCAAGCGGTTTTTCTTTAGCAGTCTTGGCTTCAACCCAAACAAAAAAGCTTTCGCCTTTTTCCGAAACATTAAAATTGTAGGTAATACTTACTTTTTCGTTCAGGTAAGAGAAATTTACGCTCTGAACCACGTCTTGCGCATTGGCGACTATAGCAAAAAAGGGTAAAATTAGGGTTAATCGAAGTTTCATAATTTGCTGATTGATAATTTTTTTAATATTACAAAAGTAAGAAAAGTTTTCAAACGAAAATGAATGGAAATATATGTTTTGGGGCAGCTTTTTGAGCATTTTTTTTATGTATCTAATCTTTCTACATAAAAGAAACAAAACACCACACAAGGGCAGCAATTTTTTTTTTGATTTTTTTGTGCTTTTTGTGGTTACCTATTTTTATTGAAACACAAAAAGCACAAAAGAAAACAAAAGAACCCCATGTTCTAATTCTTTGCCTTTATGCTTCTTATGTCTTTAAATTTTTCAGCACATAAAAAACAAAACACCACACAAGGGCAGCAAAAACATTTTTTTGATTTTTTTGTGCTTTTTGTGGTTACCTATTTTTATTGAAACACAAAAGATAACAAAAGAACCCCATGCTCTAATTCTTTGCCTTTATGCTTCTTATGTCTTTAAATTTTTCAGCACATAAAAAACAAAACACCACATAAGGGCAGCAAAAACATTTTTTTGATTTTTTTGTGCTTTTTGTGGTTAACTTCTCTTGCTTTTTGTGGTGAAATACTCTTGATATTTGTGGTTAAATTATTTTTTGTACATTTGCAAATAGGTATTTCAACAAAAAACAACGATTATGCGATTTTTACGACACCTAATCTTAATTTTCAACTATAAAACTATTATTGTTTTAACGTATTCGTTATTGGCAACGTATTTTTGCGTAAAGTACGGAATTAAAGCCGATTATCCACACACGCTAATTGGTATTGCGGTGGTTTTTCCTATTGTTTTTTCAATTAATGAAGCCTACAAACGTCGCGAATTGGTTTTGAAGCACTATGGCGAACTTAAATCGCAAGGGCGCGGAATTTACTACGCTTCGCGCGATTGGACAGAAAAAAACGATGAACATTATCAGGAAAAGTTAAAAGCCTTGCTCAGAGAATTATTGCAAGGAAGTAAAGATTTTTTTAACGACGATAAATCGAAACAGGAAATAGAGGAAGAACATATTTACCATGTTTTCACTAAGTTATCGCTTTTTATAAAAGATTTCAGAACCAGAGGCATGTCGGGAAGCGAAGTTTCGCGAGCCAACCAGTTTTTAATTAAAATGCTGTCGTCGTTCGAAAATATGAAACATGTATACCAATACCGAACTCCCAGAACATTAAGAGCTTACAGCAAGGTTTTTGTATTCGTTATTCCGCTAATTTATGCTCCGTCGCATGCCGATTTGTTTGTTGGAAATTACGCTTGGCTAAGCTATATTATGCCTGCTTTGCTTAGTATTGTGCTGGTAAGTTTAGATAACATACAAGAGCATCTGGAAAACCCTTTTGACCAAGTGGGCGAAGATGACGTGAAGATAAACCCTGAAAAGTTTATTGAATATCTGGAAACAAACGAAGAAGCATTTTTCTCACATTTCAGCAAGGACAGGTAATTCAGAAGTATACCATGATACCGTGAATTTTTATGGGCAAGGTGATTCTTGCGATTTGTACTTCAATTGTGTTGGAAAAGAATTAAAGCAAGAACAAGTTGATATTTATTCTCAATTTGAAAATAATTACAAAAATTACATTGCAGAAATAGAAAGATTTATTTCAAATAATCTTACTACATATGAACAAAAAGTATCTGAAGAAATCAAAAACTTAGAATTAACATTTGATATAATTGATGTACCCTATGATAATTCTAATTATGACATAGTTTTGGTATGCGGAAAGACTTACAGAAAATTTTTATTTTTCAAAAAGGAAATAAATATTCGCATTGAATTTAAAAATGGTAAGATAAAAACTATTCAAAGAAAAAATAATACGATTGAAGATAATAAATAAATAAATAGAAAAGCGAAGAATGAAATCTATGTCTATTTTATTATTTTATTCATATAAAGAGTCAAAACAGAATAAATAATCTTTTATTTTCGTAAAAAAAAAGAAAATGAAAAAGAAGCGAATAACCAACATTGCAGAAGCATTTGCGACCAATGCAAGTTCGTCAATGTTTGCGGCAGTTGAAGTATTGAATCGCCGCCTTCAACCATAAAACAAATAAAAGTACCGAAAAAGCCGATGAAACTGAACTCTCGGAAAGCATTCGGAAAATGTTTGAACAGAATAAAACGGCGTTGGGAATCGATTTCATTGTACCGATTACTTCTATTTCTTTGCTTATTAAATTCAACAATTATCCGTTTTCTGCTTACCCCGATTTTGTTAAACCGGCAGCATTTTCAGTACTTTCGGCAAATATTGCCATGCTTGCCGATTTTTTGAACCTACATTTTGGCATAAAAACAGCACAATTGCCCGAAATGGACATTAAACCGGTTGAAATTGAGCAAGAATTCGACTTTTTGAAGTATGTTGGTAACGACGAATTGTTAAACGAACTTTCGGAAGGCTCGCTTTTATTTTTGCAAGCCATTGTAAATACTGCATCGGCTTTAAACGAAAACAAATTACCAACAAGTATTGTATATAGTTATCCGCAATCGATTTTTGTTCCGCACATTATAAATAACCATGAAATTATTGACGCGGTAAATAGCTTGAAAGATAAAGCTTTACGTGCTGTTTCGCAACCTATATCGTTAATACCGGTTGATGCAAACACGGTAAATATTAAATTATTCGACAAAGTTTTTACCGAACCCGAAAGTAGTGTAATTGGCTTTGTAAATTCCGAATTCCCCGGATTTGTTCATAGCAAATCGTTCAAAAAACTGTATACTTTAGCAAAACAAAACACCGAAATGTTTTGGCAAAAACGCTCGGTTGATAAAAATGGCGAACGAAAAATTGAAGGTCGATTTACCAAAGATGTTTATGTATTTTTACGTTCCGAATTAACCAAAGCCAAAGAATCGCCGGTAGGTCCGCAAATTATACAAAAATCGATTTTTGATACGCTTTAGATTTGAAAATTTGTTAATTTGAAAATTAGTAAATGTGTTAATTTGGTAATGTGAGAATGTGATAATTTGGGAATTAAAAAATGGAATTAACTGTTTAATAATCATTTTCAAATTGTTTAATTTTCAAATTGTTTAATTGCTTTTTCTTCTAAAATTAAAAAAATGAATGTTTTTGGAAAAATATATACGCTAACTTCGTTTGGCGAATCGCACGGCGCAGCCATTGGCGGGGTAATTGACGGTTGTCCGGCAGGTATTCCGGTGGATATGGAGTTTATACAGCACGAATTGGATCGACGAAAACCCGGGCAGTCGAAAATTACGACACCACGCACCGAAGCCGATAAAGTTGAGCTGCTTTCGGGCGTTTTCAAAGGTTTTACTACCGGCACTCCCATTGGTTTTATGGTTCGCAATGCCGATGCGCACTCGAACGATTACGACCTTATTAAAGACACCTACCGACCTTCGCATGCCGATTTTACCTACGACGCAAAATACGGCTTCCGCGACTATCGAGGCGGCGGACGATCATCGGCTCGCGAAACCATTGCACGAGTAGTTGCCGGCGCTTTTGCCAAGCTTGCACTTCGAACTAAAAATATTGAAATTCAAGCCTATACGTCGAAAATTTTGGATTTGGAAACGGATGACGATTATTCAAAATACACCCTAAGCGAAGCTGAAAACAATGCCATTAGGTGCCCTGACCCAATGCTTGCCGAAAAAATGATTGCTTTAGTTGAAGCTGCCAAACATGCGGGCGACTCGCTGGGCGGAACTATAACTTGCGTAATTAAAGGCACCGAACCGGGTTTGGGCGAACCTGTTTTTGGTAAATTGCATGCAAAATTGGGCGAGGCCATGCTCGGAATAAATGCGGTAAAAGGTTTCGATTACGGTTCGGGATTCGATTCGGGTAATTTTTACGGTTCGGCGCATAACGATTTATTCGATACCGAAAACGGTGCTATTGTAAGTAAAACCAACCGTTCCGGTGGTATTCAGGGCGGAATTTCGAACGGCGCCGACATTTATTTTCGGGTAGCTTTTAAACCCACAGCTACCGTGCTAAAACCGCAAGAAACCGTTACGCAAACCGGCGAAAAAACCATACTTGAGCCCAAAGGTAGGCACGACCCTTGCGTTTTGCCGCGTGCTGTGCCTATAGTTGAAGCCATGGCTGCCATGGTGGTACTCGACGCTTTGTTGCTTCATATTGCAAGAAAAAGCTTTTAATTGCCGCAATAACATTGAAAATCCCGAAAATCGATGCGTAAAATTATTCACATAGATATGGATGCATTTTACGCTTCGGTTGAACAACGCGACAACCCCGAACTGCGCGGCAAACCGGTGGCTGTGGGAGGAGGTTCGAAGCGCGGTGTAATAGCTGCAGCCAGCTACGAAGCACGCAAATTTGGCGTAAAATCGGCGATGCCGGGCAGAACTGCCGAACGATTATGTCCGCAACTTATATTTGTTAAACCTCGTTTTGATGCCTACAAAGAAGTTTCGAACCAAATTCGTGCTATATTTTTCGAATATACTAACTTGGTTGAACCACTTTCGTTGGACGAAGCTTATTTGGACGTAACCGAAAACAAAGTTAATAACCCGATTGCCACCGAAATAGCCAAAGAAATTAGGAAAAAAATATTCGAAACAACCGAACTTACAGCTTCGGCCGGCGTTTCGTACAATAAATTTTTGGCAAAAATTGCTTCGGATATAAATAAACCTAACGGAATTTTTGTAATAAAACCCAAAGATGCCGAAGCTTTTATTGATAAATTGCCCATTGAAAAGTTTTTTGGAATAGGAAGAGTAACTGCGGACAAATTGCGAAAACTGGGTATTTTTAACGGTTCGGACTTAAAGCAACTACCAAAGCAAGAATTAATTAGACGATTTGGCAAAACCGGTTCGTATTTTTACGATATTGTACGCGGTACCGATAACCGACCGGTAGTTTCGCACCGGGTACAAAAGTCGATTGGTGCCGAACGTACTTTTGCGGAAGATTTGTACAGTTACGATGAAATTGCGGATGCACTTGAAAATCTGCTGCATCGGGTGTTTGCCACCGCCGAAAAACGCCAAACTTTTGGCAAAACCATTGTACTTAAAATAAAATTCAAGGACTTTAGGCAAATAACTCGCAGCCGAAGTTTCCCGATGCCTATGAGCGATTTTTTTGAACTCAAAGCAAGCATTTTTGAACTGCTGCAAGCTATCGATATTAGTCACGGTGTGCGATTGGCAGGTTCAACCATAACCAATTTTGAAACAAACGGTTCGGAACCGGTTCAACTTTGCATTAATTTTGATTGATGGAATTTTACATTCCTTATACTTTAGCTTTTTTATTTTACGTTTCAGCATAAAACCTTTTTTATAAACCTATTTCAAATCAACATATGAAAAAACTACAAGTTTTTATCCTGCTTGCTTTTTGCTTTAGCATCGCTTCTGTGGCTCAAGTTCCGAGGTTTGCAAAGTATCCGATTATGGAAACCGGCGCCAATATTTATATACCGGCTGAACCTACTTGGGAAAAATCGGGTTCGGAAGACGGCAGCGATGTTTATACCACCGAAGTTACTTTTGCCAATGTAAATTATGGTGCCATTGTAGTTAAATTTGCCGAAAACATTGGTACAAACAAAACCGATTGGGATAATTTGCTAACCAATTATGTTGAATTTTTAAGCAAAGATGTATTTGGATTTACCAATTCGGAACTACCGGGCCGAGGGCACACGCTCGATTCAAACCCCGATGCCATCGGTATGATTACCTACGGAATAGACAAAAACGGGGTTGAATTTGCAGTTAAAGCATGGATTGACAGTCGAATGCTCGCGGTTTTATACGTTTCGTCCGGCACAGAAGTAAACTACAATGTGCAACAATTATTTTTAAACGGATTTAGGTTTCCGGAAAAATAAAAGAAAGATTTTTAAACCACATAGAAAAAGAAAAACATCGTAAAAATCTGTTTTCTATGTGTCTATGTGGTAATTAGTCCGTTCTATTTTTTCAACACTTTATCGCCCAAAGTTCTGGAAAATTCAACAATATGTTCTTGCAATTCTTTTATTTCATGAATTTTATCCGAAAGTTCTTCGTGTAAATTATTTATTTCGTGGCGTAATTGCAGCATATGTAAGTCGGTTAAGCTCGATTTTAATTTATCGGGACTGTCGTAAGTAAGTGCTTGTGCATTCTGACGAATAAACTTCAGAAAATCGTACAAATAATTGTCAATTCCGGCCTCCAGTTCAATGTAATCTTGCAAATCGTGGTTTATGTAATGCGACTCGAAATTTAATTTATTTACCGTGGTAAACGATATCGATTCGGCAAAATTATGCAAAAACTTATTAAATAAGGGTTGCAAACCTTCGGGCATATTATAAACTTGCAACATTATTTTACTCGAGTTCAGCTTTTTATCTTCGGCACTTAAGTAATGCATTATGGAATACACACCTTTAAGCGCCACTTTTAATGGTGGAAATACCAGTGGGTTTTCTTCAACAAATATTTTGTTTAAATTTGTTAAACCAACAAATTCGATAGGCAAACGTGCAATAGCATTATGTCCGGCATCCAATGATTCGAGCATGCTTAATTTGCCCATTTCTTTGGGCAGTTCCGAAAGTAGATTATAACTAACATCGAGTAATTGCAAATTTTTAAAATTACTAATAGCCGGCGGAATTACTTTTATTTTATTTCGAACCAACAAAATGGTTTTCAGGTTGGTTAAATTGAAAAGTTGCACCGGAAGTTCTGTAATTTGGTTGTAGCTTAAATCCAGATGTTCCAATGTTATCAGGTTGCCTATTTCGGAGGGCAATTCGGTAATTTCACGGTTCGAAAGGTTTAAACTTGTTAGGCCTTTCGTTTCGGCTACTTTCAGAATTTGCTTTACTTCGTTAGCTTTCATTTTGGCTATTTTATTTGATATTTGAGCGCAAATTATATGCCGATAACCACCGGCAAAAAATAAAATACAACAAAACCGGTTACTTTTTAAATTTTGCAGCAACAGCAAGCAATACGCCTAACATTATACCTAAAATTGCAGCAAATAATACGCGCCATTCGCCCGGAAGCATAAAGGTAATGGTATGTGCCGGAATCCAGAAAAACGGAATGGTTTTTTTGAAAACAAAATCCCATTGCGTTTGCCAATCCATGGAAACAATATGCTTTCCTGCTTCAAATTTATTAAATAATCCGCGAATGGTGCCGCCGTTTGCCAGAATATGCATATCGGTAAGTTTGTGCAGTGTCATCATTACCGGGGCGTAAATAAGGTTCATTCCGGTTGAAATAATGAAGGCTGTAATTACTTGCGAGCTTGTTAGTTCCATATTTAATTCGAAGCCTAAACCGGTTAAAAATACGGGAGTTCCGGCACCAAAAATCTTAAATGCATAATAAATAGTCATTCCCAAAAAACCCCAAACAATGGCACGTGGTATAATGCCAAAACCTTTTGCGTAATACTTCCCGGTTCTAATTCTTAAGCCCAACACCTCGCCGGTAGTGGCCAAAATGGCAAATTTAATAAAGCTAGCAATTACGCCATGGTCTTTATTAAATCCGGTAAACCATTGGTATAAATCGGCAGAAAGTACAAACGGTAAAAACAGAAAAAATATAAATAGGCTTACTGCTTTTTTAAATCAAAAAACAAAGCATATTTTCAATTATAAAACGCATAATTTATCAAATTTGCGCCCATGCGCAAGGCTTTTTGGCGCACTTCTTCAGGGTCGTTGTGCACTTCTTGGTCTTCCCAACCATCGCCCAAATCGGTTTCGAAACTGTAAAAGCAAACCAGCCTGCCGTTGTGTATAATTCCGAAGCCTTGTGGCGATTTTTGGTCGTGTTCATGAATTTTAGGCAAACCGTTCGGGAAATTATATACCTGACTATAAACAGGATGCGTAAAAGGAAGTTCAACAAAATCGTATTCGGGGAAAACCTTTTTCATTTCGCGGCGTATGTATTGGTCGAGCCCGTAATTATCGTCGATATGCAAAAAACCGCCTGCCAACAAATATTCGCGTAAGTTGGCAGCTTCGCGAGCTGAAAAAACCACATTGCCATGCCCGGTCAGGTGCAAAAAAGCCATATTAAAAATATCCGACGACCCCACATCAACCGTGGCATTGGTTGGCTGAATATTTGTTTTCAGATTGGTATTGCAGTACGCAATCAGGTTTTTAAGCGAGGTAGGATTGGCATACCAATCGCCGCCGCCGTTATATTTTAGAACGGCAATTTTAACCGTAGTTTCCTGTGCATTAGCCATTAAGCTAACTGCCAATGCTGTTATAAATATTAAATACTTCATGTTAAACTTTTTTGTTCGTTCATTAAAGCAACCGTGTGACAAGCCACCAAAGCTGCCGTTTCGGTTCGTAGTCGTGTATTGCCCATTATTACCGGTTTAAACGAATTATTTAATGCCATTTGTATTTCGTTTTCTGAAAAATCGCCTTCGGGTCCAATCAGTATTAAATTTTCTGTTTTTGGTTGAATACAGGTTTTCAATCCTATTCTTTCGGTTTGGTAACAATGTGCAATAAAGCGGTTTGCCGGCAAGCTTTTCTTCATAAAATCCGAAAATTTGCACGGTTCATTTATTACCGGCATATAAGCTTGCATCGACTGTTTCATGGCGGCGGCGGCAATTTTTTCGAGTCGCTCAATTTTCACATTTCTGCGTTCCGAAAAATCGCAATACAGTTTTTTGTTGGGGCAACCGCAATGTGGGTATAAAAACTGCGCTTGCCGTATTCTACTATTTTCGATTGTATTTGAAGGCTGCATCGTTTAGGGTGAGCATCCATAATTTGCGCTTCGAACCAATTGCCTTTGCCGTCGGTAAGTTGTACCGAATCGCTTTCAGTTAGCCGCAAAACTCGTACGGCATGTTTCGACTCTTCTTCGGAAAGCACATAAATATCGGTTTCAATATCGGGAGTATAAAACAAATGCATATTATTCAAATTTGAGGTAAAAATACAGTTTTTTCAGTTTAAAATCCAAAAACTCGGCACTATTATACGTATTTCCGATTATATGCGGCAAACTGAATTTTGCTTTTCGAATTCGGTTTTTCTCCGGGTCTATGGTATAGTTGGTTGCGGTACGAAAATCGGTTTTTTCCAAATTCGAATCATCGAAAACGGCTCCCAACAATTCGCAATTGCCCAATGCCAAACCACTGAGGTTGCATTTTGTAAAATCGACTTCCAACAAACTGCAAGCATTAAACTTAACAAGCTTTAAATTAAGGGTATAAAACGACGATAAATTTAGTCGGCAGCCGGTAAATTCAACCGAAAAAACAAAAGTATTGCAATTTTCGAAATGCAAACCCAGCATTTTACATTGGTTAAATTTTACATCGCGTAATGCCGTATTTACCAATTTTGCCAAACTTATATCGCAATTATCGAAGGTACAATCAATAAATTCGGAATTGGTTAAATCGGAATTGGCAAAATTGCAATTTGCGAAGCTACAATTCTCGAAAGTGGTTGTATAAACCATTTCCTCGGAAAAGTTTTTGCTTTCAAATTTTGAGTCTTCTATATATTTTTTATCCATTTCCATTTTTATTTAATTCGAAACAAAATATTTGGCAAAGATAAATAAAAGACATGCCAAAAGTTCAATTTAAAAACGTATATTTACATGGAGTATCATTTTGTTTTAATTCAAAATTAAAATGTTTAATAACAAAAGGTTAACATTATCATTTATTTCAATTGGCAGTTTAATTGCAATTGCAATTTTATTAATTGCATTATTTGAAAATTATAAATCAACTGAACGTGGGCTAAAAAAATTATCGGAAAGTAAAATACAACTTTTTGAAGAAGCCATTGAAAAAAATCTTCTATTAAAAACATCTATAATAGAAACAATAACAAAAAATCTAAGTTCGTTTGTTAGTTATTCGCACCCCACAAAGGAGGCTTTAAAAAATATTACATTCAAGGAAATTTCTGAACATACCTACATTTCAGGAATTTGTATTTTTAATATGGATAAAATAGATGAAACTACGGTTAAGACTTCCGAAATCTATTATTATCGCACAAACGACAGTATTTCATTTACCGATTTAGTTTTAGCAGAGGACACGATGGCAGATTGGTTTGTTTTGCCGAAAATTAATAAAACAGGTGTTTGGATAGAGCCCTATAATTATATTTTGGGCAATGAAAATGAAAAAGCCAATATGATTTCGTATTCGGTACCTTTTTATAAGTCCGACAGTGTTTTTTCCGGTGTTATTGCAGTCGATATTTTTCTTGATTATATAACCAATTCCATGAACACGCCAAGCGTGCTTAAAAACGGTACGGTGCTGGTTCTTTCGAGGCAAAAAAATGTAATTTCATCCTCCATCCGCAAAATTCAAACTATTTCGCTCGACAGTGTTTCAGCAATTTACAATCAACCGGTTTTCGAGGAATTAAAAAAACGACTGGACACAAAACGCAACGGATATTTTTACGCCGATTCGATATTTGGAAGTGCCAACGTAGCTGTTAGCTATAAATTTATTGAGAACGATAACATATTATGCCTTATTTTACCCTATTCCGAAATACACAGCGATTTAATTACTTTTAAAAATTGGCAGTTTTTTAAAGCAGGCTTAGGTGTAGTTATAATACTTATGTTGGCAATTTCCATTTACTACTTTGTAACGCACAGGCTGGTAAAATACTACAACAAAGAACTGGAACAAAAAGTAGAATTTCAAACCCATGAGCTACGCGAAAAAAACGAAGAATTGCTTGCTATTGATGAAGAATTAAGGCAACAAAATGAAGAGTTGGAGGTTTTAAACGATGATATTACATTGCAGAAAGAAATTATTGAAATAGCTCATAGGGACATAAAATCAAGTATAACGTATGCAAAAACCATACAAGATGCACTTTTAACAAGCAAAGAACTGATACAAAGTTTTATACCGGAATACTTCTTGTTTTTCAGACCTAAAGCTGTTGTAAGCGGCGATTTTTATTATATAAACAAACTCGACAACTATTTGATTATTGCAATTGCAGATTGTACCGGTCATGGAGTTCCGGGTGGGTTTGTTAGTGTACTGGGAATAACCTATTTGCACGAAGCAGTGAAAAAAGTTGGTACAATGAATGCCGGCGAAATTTTAGACTTATTGCGCGATCGTTTCAAACGTACTTATCGCAGATTTGGAACTGAAAACATAAATGGATTGAATATTTCGCTTTGTATTATAAATACGACCTCAAACATTTTGCAGTATGCGGGTGCTTTTCAGCCAATTATTATCATACGTAACAACGAAATAATTGTTCATCAGGCAACTAAAAATCCGATAGGTTTTTTCTACAAAGAAATTCACTTTGAAAACAATGAAATATTACTACACGACAACGATATGCTCTACTTTTACACCGATGGCTATGTAGACCAGTTTGGCGGACCATTACATAAAAAATTCACAAGCAAACGTTTCAAAGAATTACTTTTGCAAATACACCGGTTATCGGTAAACGAACAACACAAAATAGTAGAAAACACACTTGACAATTGGCAGACTACCACTGAGCAAATTGACGATATAACCGTTTTTGCTATGCGCTGGAAGTCATTATCCATTTAAATTGCGACTAAACGCCATGCTAAATTTTCAGGTTTAGAAAAAAAGTATAATTTTGGTTTTTGAATTGAATTTGAAATTTTTAAACTAACGTTATGAGAAGAATTATATTAGCCTTATTTTCGTTCGCATTGGTCAGTTTTTCTTTTGGTCAAGAAAAGAAAGCCTTATCGGTAAAAGATTACGATGCTTGGAAAGAAGTGCAGAACCTGCAGATTTCCGACGAAGGCAAATTTGCGGCATTCAACATCAATCCGCAAGTTGGCGACGGTAAACTGTTGCTTAAGCACACCGACGGCAGCAAAACTTTAACTTTCGACCGAGGCTATAAAGCCAAATTTATTACCGACAAACTGTTTGTTTTTCAGGTGCAAGCCTATGCCGACACAGTAAGGGCGCTTAAACTTAAAAAGAAAAAAAAGGAAGATATGCCGCTCGATTCGTTGTTTATTGTCGATTTGGCAAGCGGCAATGCAAGCAAATTCCCGAACCTGATGACTTTAAAAATTTCGGAAGAAAGCAACGGATGGTTTGCGTATTTGGCTAAAACTCCGCCTGCACCCAAAGATACTACGAAAAAAGCCGATAAAAAGAAACCAAAAGCGCCGGCAACCGACCCGAAAACAGGTACTTTGCACATTATAAACCCACTGCTGAACGCCGAATTTCAGTTCGAAAATGTGGTGGAATTTGACATTTCGCGCAATGCCCAACTTATCAGCTTTTCAACCTTTAAGCGCGACAGTGGCTTTTTGAGCGAAATCAAAATCTTCAACACAAACTTAAAAGCCGAGCAAACAATTTTTTCTGGCGAACGATTTATAAAAAACCTGACTGCCGACAATTTAGGGCAACGCTGTGCCTACTTAAGCACTACCGACACCGCAAAACGCAAGGTTTATCAGCTGTTCTTGTACAATGAAGCGGTTAAAGGCGAAAAATTAAATTTGCTTGCCGATACGCTAAATAATGGTTTTCCGGAAAATTATACCGTAAGCGAAAACGGAACCATGTATTTTTCGAGAAACGATGAAAAACTGTACGTTGGAATTGCAGAAAAACCGGAATTTGAAGAAAAAGACACCTTACTTCCGGAAGAAAAAGTGGTTATGGATTTGTGGACTTGGAAAGACGAACAACTTCAACCGCAACAACTTCAGCAATTAGAACGTGAGAAAAAACGTACTTATCTTTCGGTATTCCACATAAAAACCGGCAAAACGGTTCAACTTGCTACCGAAGATTTTCGCGATGTTCGTACCTTTCAAAAAGGCAATGCCGACTATGGTTTAACAAGTTACGACAAACCGTATCGAATTTCGCAATCGTGGCAAATGCCTAATTATCGCGATGTGTATTTTGTCGATTTCGTAACCGGTGCAAAAACCTTGTTGAAGCAAAAAGTAGAAGCCGAAACCAACCTTTCGCCAAACGGCAAATACTTATATTGGTACCAGCCCGCCGACAGCAGTTGGTATGCCATGGACATGAAAACCAAGCAAACGGTTTCGCTTACTAAAAAACTGAATGCCATTTTTTACGACGACGAACACGACACACCAAGCACTCCAAGCAGCCAAGGCATTGCCGGCTGGACAGAAGACGATAAATTTATTCTGATAAACGATAAATTCGATATTTGGAAATGTGACCCAACCGGAAAGCTTGCTCCGCTTAATATTACCGGCGAATTTGGCAAGAAAAACAATAAGCGTTTAATTATACCAACAAAGATGCGGGTTACTACACATGTTCGGCAGCCGGCAGCAATTTGCAGGCATTAATAATGAGCAATCACCGCTATATGCGCCCGATAAAATCGCAAAAAGCCGAAATGCTGCTGTTTCAGCGCGGTAATTTTACCGAGTATTACAATGTTTGGCAAAGCAGTTCCGATTTAAAAAA
>JFJP01039602.1_pt1 | contig 14556 bp, 11 predicted proteins | sample 431651 | NCBI WGS metagenome assembly JFJP01 (sample SAMN02602958, study PRJNA72255) | Microbial mat metagenome, whole genome shotgun sequencing project. | biome: fresh water; feature: sink hole; material: water; isolation source: purple microbial (photo- and chemosynthetic) mats found in...
AGAGGCGTTCGGCGCACAGTGGTCTGCACAGAATGTCCAAAGACAGACCCAAAACTTCGGCAACTATCTCGGCAACGATGGTATGAAGGCCGTCACTGAGTTCTTACGCATAGCCAAAGAGGAAGAGGACCGTACCAAGGAATTCATCGCCGGGCTGGGTAGCAAGTCAGGGCTCATGAGCGAGACCGACTATAAGAAGAGTTCCACCATAACCAAACTATCAGAGACAGGCATCGGAAGCCAGGCCCAGATCAAAGAAGTTCTCGGCATGGATATGCGCAGCATGATTACGTTCATACAAGCGAACGCTACAACGCTGACCGAGAACCAACGGACGCTGATAACCGACCTGATCGACATGCAGGTTGAAGAGATTCGCGCGAAGAAAGAGTACAACGATAAGTTGGCGATCATGACCGGTGCGCAGTCCGAATCAACCGTCACGATGCTTAACCTGCAACAACAACTCGTCGACTTCGGCATAGTGTCCAATGCGGATATGGCAGCGGTACAGAAGATGGGTTACACGGAAGTAGTGGACATAGAATGCGGATATGGCAGCGGTACAGAAGATGGGTTACACGGAAGTAGTGGACATAGCCAAGAAAGGCGGAAAGAATCTATCCAAAGAAGCCGGTATCGCTGTAATCGAATACTTAGATGCGTTCAAGCAAGAGCTGGACGACAGACGTGATTACGTTGACAACCTGAACATTATGCTAGGGCTGCAAACTGAATCAACCGTTGCATTGAAGAACTCTAACCAGAAATTAGTGGAATTGGGTGTAGCGTCATACGCCGACCTGGCCGCTGTCAACGGGATGGGTATCGACGAGATTACTATCGTTGCGCGGGATGCAAACGGCAAACTGAACGATGTTCAACGCGCCGCCGTGCTGGAAGGTATAGAGATTCGCAGAAAAGAAATCGAATCACTCACAGAGTACACAGACAAGATGGACGTCGTTACTGGACGTAAGTCTCAGCTGCAAGTCGACATCGCTAAGTCTGATCGTACATTGGTATCTTCCGGTTTGGGTACTGCCGATCAAGTCGCACAACTCATGTCGACAGCGTCCTACGAGGATTTGATAAAACTCGCAGACGGTAAAGGTAAAGAGTTGTTAGACATTCGTAAACAAGAAGTAGACTCATTACGTGACTTCAACGACTCTATGGATGTGTTGACTGGGCGCATGACCCAAGGTCAAAGCGACATCGCCAAAGCTCAACGTGGCTTAGTCGATGCAGGTCTCGGCACAACGGAAGAGATCGACGCATTGGTAGCATCCACCCCGCTTGAAGGTCTGATAGCGATGGTCGATACCAAGGGTAAAGAACTGAACGACGTGCAACGCGCCGCCTATGTCGAATACTTCAACGCCAGAAAAGCAGAAGTAGACGACACTAAAGAGTTGGCGAAGACCTACACCGATGCGTTTGTTTCCATATCAGACGCGTTGCAGGGTGTGATGGATTCATTGCGTGACGGATGCGTTTGTTTCCATATCAGACGCGTTGCAGGGTGTGATGGATTCATTGCGTGACGGCCTGAAAGGTATCCTAGGCGAGTCCGCATATATGGGAACACTGCTCACAGAACAACAATCGTACGCCGGGGCTCTACCAGAACTTAAGAGTAAGACGAGTTTCGTGGGTGCGTACGACAAAGAGAAGGGATCGTTCGCAGACGTAGAGGATTCTACTAACCTCATAGACGGCGTGAAACGCTACTTCGAGATAGAAGTCGAGTTGTACAACATGCGCCTCGCCAAGATCGAGAAGGAACGCGGCATCCAACAGGCGTTGTTCGACAAGACGCGCGAGATGGAGGACTCCCTTAAAGAGACGTTTAAGGAAACAATTGATGCCGCCAAAGAGTTCGGTTTGAGCATCTTCGACGCAATCAAAGGCATCAAGAAAGAAAACGCCACAGCCGCAATGAGCGCGCCCATAGCTCGTCAGAAGTATGCGCTAGAGAAGAATTACACGAGCGCAGGCGCAGGCACGTTGACAGAACTAATGTCACGCGCAGCCACATCCGACAAACGCACCGCAAAGGCCACGTTCACGTCGTCGTCAGCGAGTTTTAAAGCCGCTGAAAAAACGTTCGTAGCCGTTATGCCGGCACAGCAGCAACGCCGTCTGGACCTAGAGGGTGTTAAGGTGCGTAACGAGGGTGAAGATAATAAATTAGCCGTAGTGAGCACGACTGGCTATACGAAAGCGATATTGGCTGTTGACGATGCGATGTCTAAGAGCACTACCACGTACACCGATGCGCGCGACGCTGTCATGGCCGCCGCAACTGAATACAAGGACGCTATCGAAGCGGAACGCTCCGCCAAAGTCTCCGGGCTGCAAGCAGGGCTTGAGTTCGAGCTCACGGCTATTGACAAACGTAAGGATGCGGAGATGAAATTGTTCGACAAACAGTTCGAACAGTTCAACTCACTAAAAGGACTCCTAGATAGAACTACCGCGTCAATCGAGGACTTTAAGAAGAAACTCGATCCGACGTATCAGATGAAAGCGTTGGCAGAAGTCACGCCTTTCGTTAAATCTCTTACGTCCAAAGGGCTGCAAGAAGGGATTAAGGCCGGCAAACTTACCAAGGACGATATTGCTAAGATTGAGAAGTATCACGATCTAACCGTCGAAACCGTCAACATGCAGGTCGACGCTATGAAGCAGTTGTTCGACACCACCAAGCAAATGAACGATTGGTTGAACAATTTGGTGTTCTCAGAATACAGTAACACAAATACTGCTACTAAGATGAACACGGCTAAGACCGACTACGACAGAACTATGGCGCTTACGAAGAGCGACGATCCCGCCGTACGCTCTGAGGCTCTGAAAATGCTAACCGGCAGCGCCGATCAGTACCTGAAGCAAATGACGGATTACTACTCTAACCTCTACGACACGGACCCTGGTCGTGCTGCTAAAGAAGCGCAGTTGAGTACGGCTAAGGCTAACTACGACACTACGTACAAAATAGCTACGACATCGACAAACGCCGAAGAGAAGAACGCAGCACAGCAGAGCCTCACCGGGCTGTCAGAGCAATATCTGAAAATACTGCAAGAGTTCTACGCAAGTGGGACTGAATACACGACCAAGTACGATGAGATAACTTCGGCCGTGCAGGGTGTGGTGGATGCGAATAAAGACACGCTGGGCATAACTAAAGACAACGCGCCGATGCTGACGGCTGAGAACACAGCGGCTATCCGTGGATTGCAGAGCGACGCCGTGACAACTCTTGGCTCTGTTGAACAATTACTAAAAGGGGTTTCGGAGGTTACGATAACCGATGAGCAGATGACAGCGCTGCGCGACGGCATCGACGCACGGTACGCCGCAGAGAAGATAGACGCCGGTGAACGCACCGACAAGCAAATAATAGCCATCAACCTCGCAGCCATGGATGAGTTGAGAGGGCTCGGCGACGTAGTGACCGGCGGTAATCGCACAGAACAAGAATTAAAGACGGCCAATCTTACGCTCGGCGGTTTGTCTGCGACTGCGTCTTCTCAATATCTACTTCTGCACGAGCGTTCGTTGATACCATTCAATGACGATCCTTTTGCGACCGAGATAAAAGCGTTATCGGCCAAGACAAACGAAATTCTCTCACAAGGTCAGATCGACGTTAAGATGTTGGAAGAAGTAAATCAGAAGGATATGAAGGATACGTTGGTAAAACAGTTCGGTGAGCAGATTCTAGCCACCCGTGAGGTTAAGACCGCCGTTGAGAACGTGGCCAAGGCTGTGAACCTGGCCGCCGCCGACATCGCAGGCTCCGCCGCAGCCAAACTTCGCGCAGACGCCATCACAACCCAGCAGCGGGCGATTGTGTCAGGTGCGCCCGCTACGGCTAAAGGTATAGCAGCGGCATACAGCGCGCCCACGCCGGCCCCCACTCTCACGAATGCGACCCCTGCCCCAGCGCCTAAACCGGCGGCCCCGCCCGTTAAGTACGACGGGAACCGTTTTGGTGTCGATGTCAACAAGAACGAAATCAACGGCACCGGCGCTACGCTGCTGAATGGTCAATTGCCGACGGCCAAGCATGACAACATCAATAACGGATACTCGCCTGAAATGTCGAGACTGGCGAGCGCTCACGCACGCGCCAGAGTATCCGAATACTACAGAGCGCAAGGTAAGTCCACAGACGGCAGCGACGCAGTTGTGAACAAGGCGATAAATGACGCGTCAAATATTGCAGGAAACAACGTTGTTCGTGATACGTTGGATAATTTAAGAGCCCAAGGCGTCGACCTATCCAACGGTAAAGGCAAACTGTACGCTGGCGATGATTGGGGTAAACACACCAAGCTAAGTGGCGATCTGCTTCGCGCGAAAGCCAAGGTAGAGTACAAAGACAACGCCATCATGCAAGGTATCGCGGGCTACAAGGAATCGAGCGTATTCGACTACGATCCTGCGACAGGGCGCGCCCTTGAGAAAGGCACGGGCAGAGCCGTGTACAATATGGTGGAGAGAGCGGACAACACAAGAGACACGTTGTACTTCGACCAACTCGACAAACTGCCGCAGCCCGACAGAGACGCCATAATAAAGGCATGGAAAGCCAAGAACGCCAATGAGACGTTGAGGCTGTATCCGTTCGCTAAAGGCGGGTTCGTTACTAAACCTACATTCGGGCTCCTTGGAGAGGCCGGCAACGAAGTGGTTCTACCGGAAGACACGTACCGCAAACTCACGGATACGCCTATTAAGGATTTGGGTATTCCGATGCTTGCCACCGGTGGTATCGTGAGCAACCCGACATTGGCCATGATCGGTGAAGGGCAGGAGGCCGAGGCAGTTCTTCCATTGTCTAAACTCGAAGAGTTGATCAACAGGGGGGCGGAAGAACGTCCGATACAACCACAAGCGCCACGTCAGACCGTAGTTGTTATTCAGGCGGCCAACGACAGCGACGGCAACGACGAAAAAGAACTAGAAGAGATGCGAGAGCAGACAGCCAGATTGCGTGAGCAGAACGCGTTGCTTAGAGAAATATTGGCTCGCATGGATGAGAACAACGCTATCGCCGCAGATCAGACCGACGCTATTGAACGGACTAGCAAGGATGTCGTAGTGGCTATCAAGAGCAAGTCATCAGCATCCTCCGCATACGGAAGATAGGACAACAACCGCCAACGGCGTCAGCACTTGAGTAGTGGGCGGTATTGTTTTGTTGTATACTTGTCGGTGTAATAATGCGCAAACAACAATGGAATTGTGATTCATGAATGACACAGAGTTTTGGAATCATATTAATTCAGTAAACGCAGTACAAGTGCTTCTCGCTGTTATAGAATATTACAACGCAAAAAACGATAAAATAGAACGCGCATATTTTTCAACTAGACCGTTTAAGACGAGCCCGACTGATTCGTTGCCGAACGTGGCTTTCGATGACGTGCTTGACTTCGATACCAAAATACTTACGACGTCAATCTCTATACCGAACCCAACGGATAATAAGCTATCTATACGTGCCACCGCCGCTATAGAGGAGTTCACAATAATAAATCCGCAGGGCTTTTACGATTATCTTTTGGATTGCGTGTTCGACGGCTATTCAGTGGATATATATCTTGGCGATACTACTTTCCAGTTTAGCGAGTTCCGTCAACTGAAGCGATTGATAGCGTCCAATTTATCATCCAAGGGCGAGTTCCTGCTCGGACTTCAGTTCTCGGCGCTAGACGGTATGTTCAACTGTGAAGCGCAGCGGTACGTGATCACAAACGGCGTAAGCAAAGGAAATCCACAACCGTTGGCGTACGGTAGTGTGTATCGCGCGAGCCCTGTTCTGCTCGGCATTAACGGCGCGCGCAAAAGGTATAAACTGAATCAGTTCGCGATAAAAGAAATCCATAACGTGAAAGATAATGGCGTATCTTTGGACGCCAGTGTGATCGTTAAATTTCTCAACGTAGGCGAATTTGAGCTTGCGACGGAACCTTCCGGTACGATTACGGTTGACTTTGACGGAACCGTTGATGACGATGGTACGTTTATAGACACCGTCGGAAAGGTAGTAAAACACCTGCTAAAGATAAAATCTACCGACGTCACCCTGAACCCCGACTCTCTCGCGCAGTTTGAGGCGGAGCATCCCGATAAGATAGGCATCTATATACCATCCCGTATTAACCTTAATGAGTTGTTAGATAAGGTGCTTGACACATGTCTTGGCTTTAAATATTTTGATACTGCCAACACCATGTACATCAAGAGCCTAACGCTGGCTACCGTGGCGAATCCGTTCACAATAATAAAAGACTACTTAGTGAACGAGTCGTTATCTATGAAAGATACGTTTATCATGCCACTGGCCGCCGCAAAGATCGGGTTTAAAGTAAACTATACTCCGGCGGATAATAGTGCCCTCATGCTGCTGGAGACGGAGCGGCAACAAATAAAACTACCGTATTCAACATACGACACAGGGATTATCTATGACGAGGTTTTCGTAAATACGATAACAAAGATAAACGCCACGGAATGCACACTGACGTTCACTCCAGCATCTCTAGCGACCATGTCACTTCTAACTGACGTGAAGATCGGGGATTACGTGGCAATCTATCTGGGTGTGGCCAATCAGAATCAGGGGTACTCGGTAATAACAGCCATAACGGCCAGCGCAGTCACAATAGCCAAACCCGGCGGCGTGTCCGAGGCGTCCATATCTGCAACAGTGTCTGTACTAAAGAAATCCAACCTGTACAAGATTTACAAGAACCCAATATCTGCCGAGGTGCGGGACACCTTCTTCGTAAACAAAGAGTCGGCCAGACAACAGGGATTGCTCCTTCTTAACATATTCAGTAAGATACGTAGAATATACACTATGAAAATAGTGAACGTGAACGTAGCGTTCAAACCGCTGCAACATGTAAGATTGGTGTTCGACAGATATGGGTTCAATAACGGCGTGGATGGATGGATACTATCGTATTCAGACGCTGCGTATACCTCAGAATCGACAATAGACGTGTTAATATGACACCCTTATCAAAATACTTGTTCAAGATGTCCACCAAGAATATCGTGCTCGCATCTGAGATAACCACGACGGTAACGGCGTTGGAGAACGCCACGTATGGATTGCGTAACTTTAAGGTTAATAGTTCCGCCCTCGTCGTGCGTACTATGGGCAACGCACAGACAGTTAAGATTACTTTTGATAAGATATACGCTGTCGATATATTCTACATAAGTAAAACTAACTTAACAGTGGGCTCGTCCATTAGAATAAAAGGGTATCTAAACAGTACGCTTGTGTACGATTCCGGTGTGAGTGTGTTCTTGAAGAATATAGCACTCGGTGACTACGGGCAGTATTGGGGGTACATTCCGTTGGGTGGGGACACAAGCGCCGCGGCGTCCGGTGTAAGCGACTACACCCAGATACTCGACGCTCCGATAACTATGGACTACTGCGAGATAGAGGTAACAGCGGTTAATAACACGTACATAGACATCTCAAAGGTAATTGTGTCCACGCTGTATATGCCAATAGCTCATAATATATCGTATGGTCTCAGTATGTCCTTCGAGAACAACAACAGCATTAGTAGAACAGCGAGCGGCGGCGCCTTCGTCACACGCAAGTTCTCTTTCAGAGTTATCACCATCTCTTTCGATAATATGAATCTGGATAACAGAAAGCTACTGCACAACGTATTCGCCGCATATGTGGGGCTGCCCATGTTTGTAACCTGCTACCCGAATTACGAGACGTCGCTAGAAAAACACTATTCCGGATTATTCGTCATAACAAGCAAACCGAGTATGTCCAACACAGCGCACAACCGGTTCAGTGCCGGTAGCATAACGTTTGAGGAAGTTTAATTAAATGCGAGAAATAAATAAATTTGAACCCGCCAATGTCACATACATAACAGACATGGACAACATGCGTCAGGAGCTTAACGACCTCGAAGCGCAACTCATAACGTTAAGAGGCGTGTATCAGACCGTGGCTGAACGACTGTCTCTGTACCCGACTATGGGCGAAGTCCCCGGCCTGATAGCCGACGTCATGGCACTACCCGTAGATATTACAAAAATTCAAGTCAGAATGTTTAATACAGCGGGCATACCAAGCGGCACGTATCTCGATTTCACGCTCAACGCCACTACAGTTAAACTTAACACACTTACGTACCCAGATACTACCACTTCGGCATTCGTGAACATAACCGGTTCCGGCATAAACATGGTAAGTACCGCGTTGTTTGAGGCTGTGTTGGACACGAGTACGCTTCCGGACACATCGTTGTCTTTTCTTTACAACAACGCCGGCGTTCTATCTACAAGGAAAGAAATACCTATATCTGATATATACCAGACGCCCACCTTCTCCGGGCTCCCAGCCGGCGTAATACTGCCCTGGAATAACAATGACCCATCGGTTGACGCGGCTATATTCTACCCCGTCGCGGCACCGTGGGCGCTGCCGACACCGTCGTTAGCCAACAGGCCGTTTATGTTCCCAAACAGTAATTGCCCCGTCAACAGCAATCTTTTAGCGGGGCTATCGACCGTATCCATCCCCTATACCAGCTTCAACGGCGGAGTATTGACAAATGGCACTCGCACTGGGCTTGGGAAAAGCACGAATTGGATTACGTACAACGGCGCCTCAGTTCAGACACTGGTACAAATAACGGCCACGGCTGCGAATAGTCCTTCTTTTCTTACTCCTACTATGCAATGGGGTGATTATTACGGAAAACGTTGCTTCTACTTACAACCGTTTATGATGTCCCAGTATTTTTTCACACCATCCTGGCATCTGAGCTATGGCGGCGCGTCGGGTATGATGTTCGAGTTCTCTATAAAAAACACCCAAGCATCTTTCACATTCCCTAACGGCGTAAACGCAAGTTACTCAAACTCACCGCTATATATCATGAGCTACGAAAACTACGGTTCCATGCTAATAGGGGTGTATTATAGTATAGGGACGGCAGATGGCGTAACCCCTATCGTCACATTGAACATATCTGGTATGTATTTGACCATACCGTCTACGATCATAAGTATGGCGGAGTTCACAAGCTGGACCAAATATACAGTGCTCGCGCAGGACAGCAAATGGAAACTGTTCAAGAACAACATAGAAGTTTCTTCCGGGGCAACCACCGGCAACATCCCCGACAGTCGGGTGTCCAAGATTATTGGTTTGAATAATTACTACTACTATGGTATGGAATCAGACAACCAGAGTCGTTATTACAATCAAATCTATATAACCGATCTCGTGTTCACTCAAAACTTTAGGGACATTTACAGCATAAACTGGAACACCACCGGTAACATGCTATACAAGTCCAAAGAGAAATTTACAGGCCTCGAACTTAACAGGGATTGGGTTGTCTTTAAGGGACAATACCCAGAACTGTTTGCCGTAATAGGTACAACGTACAACACCGCTGCGGACAACGCTGACGGTACCGTATTCCGTATTCCGTTCGATCTTAAAAACAAAATCATACGAATGCCCAACGCCGGGGCTACTGTGAACAGCAACAATGTGCGCAGAACTAATGGCGACGCTATCGGGAGTTCGCTCAATACTAACTTGATTCAGTCGCATACGCACACAATAACAGCTGCGGCGGACGTTAGGACCGCCGGGACCACCACATTCTCACTACCGTATAGCGCATCCACAGCGGACGTAACGCCTGTAGTTACCGGCAGCGGTAGTGTTGTAAACTCTGTTGGTGCGATTGGTCTTACCGATACAGTCGTCGCCGGCGCAACAGACGAAGCCCCTAACATGGCTGAACGCTATTTCATACTAACAGGTACGTGAGATGCCAGTAAACACGAGTATAGACCTATTTAATACGACGTATATAGCCATACTTAACCGTATGATCGAATTAACTAACGCCCTTGTAGACGAGATAAACACCGCCGCGCCGACGAGCTTCGCCGCGTCAGTTGCTGAAACTGTGACCGCCGCCGAGTTGGATACGTATTTGCTATCAAACCCTACATGGCGGGGCGGCGTCACGCCCCTTGATAGTATAGATATACGGGTACTAGATACCTTCGGATTAGCCGATAATGCCCCTATAAAAGTGCTTAACAATAAGCTGGAGTCGAGCACACCGTCGCTTACAGACATAACTAGCACGACCGATGGGTACGTTTTGTACAATAACGGCAATTTCTCGATCACAATGACGGCGCCCATTATCACAACCCAATTACCGCCTAATGAGATAGTGTATATTAAAAACGGTGGCATCCAAACATTCCCAACGTCCAATGATACCGATGTCATAGCGCTGTTGGCGGGTGTTAATAACATACCCGTCGGAAGTTCAGCATACTTCCCATCGACAAACGTGCCCAGTGGTTATTTGATAGAGGACGGGTCCGAAGTGTCCAAGCAGAAGTACCAGCAACTATTTGCTTATCTCGGCACGTCCGGTGGGGCGTCTTCCGATCCTACCAAATTTAGACTCAGAGACAAACGAGGACTGTTTATGGTCGGATACGACAGCGCCAAAAGTAATAGAAAAGCCAGACACTCCGGTGGCGCAAGCGGCAGTCAGATAGGTAGTGTTTCTATATATGACAACGTTATCCCGGTTAGCCATACCCATTCCACTACTGCAACATACTCCGTGTTAGATATCGGTAAAATAACACCTGTATATCGGATAAAACAGGGGTCGACAAACGCTGTGAGCGCCTATGGCGCAAACGATGCCGCACTCACAACTACCGCCGTCACAGACAACGCTCCGGCTAACCGGGCCAAAGTATCGACGGAATTTAGGCCTAAAAATATTACAATGGTTCGTTGTATAAGGGCGGTGCCATGATCAATAGAATAAATACCCCGATGGCTGCTGGCGATGTGATCCCTATGATCGCCGCGTTGGAGCAAATGCGAATGGCGGTAGTGGCAATACGAGACGCTATGGATGGCGTGAATCTGAACACGGCCCTGGCCGGGTCGTTGTCCGCAGACGAAATACGTGGGAAAATAACAACGCTCCGCACACTCGCCGAGGATGCTTCTACGCATCTACTGACACTATTAGACCGCAGTGGGCTTAACGCCGAAGCAGATCGTGTTCTCGGTGTCGTTGCGGGAAAGATAAACACTATGAAGGTAAACCTGGCCGATGTTACTATACCCAACGGCTATTACGGCATCCTTAAAGCCGTCAATGGTAAGTTAGCACTGACGAGAGTAACGATAACACCAAGTTCGTCCACGACCAACTTCATTAGTACATCGACAGGAACTATTAACTATAGTGCCATGCCAACTACTACAATAGATAAGCTGAAGCCGTATATTCACACTGTCCCTACCGGGATCGTGTATGCGTATGCGGGTGCCGTGGCGCCATCCGGGTGGGCTCTGTGCAACGGCTCTCCTGTCCCAGCCGGTAACACCGTGCTCATGAATATACTCGAATCCGATAAGCTCCCGGACTTGCGCGGGCTGTGTGTGCGGTGTTACGACGATTCACCCACTCCTGTGGACGTAGATAGAAATACCAGAATACGCCAAGTAACCTCCGCAGTTGGCAATTCGGTACTGGCCGTGCAGAGCGACGCATTCCCGACACACACTCACAAATGCACAGTCGGCACCGCCGCTACCGGCAATACGTCCCTGGTGAACGTGTTTAACGCCGTAGCGCCACCGGTTATTATCAATATCACCGTAAATAACAGCATCTCAACAATCTTAGGCGTTGGCACCACAATAACATCCACGAGCAACACATACACAGGCGCCGTCGTCATAACCGAGAGTGAGCCCATGACAATGCTACTCAACTACATAATAAAACTATGAGCTTCGGCGAATCGGAAGATGAAGTAAATGCAGCGGACCTCGGCACCCCGATTTATCTCTACGATAAAACCAACGGCGCATACAGGGGGCGCATGTTCGAAAGAGATATACCCGACATATCGAGGCAGTATCATTTTACGGCGTTGAGACCAGAGCACAATACTGTCTTACAAACAGCTTTTTTTGTTAATGCTGCGTGGGAGTACAGAAAGACAGTTGGTACGGCAGCATATTACGACCATTTTAAATTCGTTTTCATGTACGATGATTGGGAGTATTACGCGCCGAGTATTGATGGGATGCAATACTATATTAGCGTCGATGGGCATGTACACCTAAGCGGCAGATACCCAACCGTTCAGGTGCAGGAGATGGTTACTGCGTCGAAACATATAATACGAAACGACTTAGGTATCTACATAATGGAATATGATCGTGTACTTATCGCCGCTGTGTATCCGTTCGATGGGCGGTTATCCATAAAGTTTTAAGCCGGACTTACGGACGAATTGTGATGCAAATGTCTGGCGTTGTTCCGCGGATTTCCAACGGGGCATCGCCGCATAGGCTGAGAATCTGCACCTCGACGCTTCCGTCGTTGTGATGAAGAATGTACAGGTCAGGGCGTGATGTTATGTCGACGGACACTGTGTGCATATCATCGGGGCTATGCGCAACATTCGTCAACCCGTCCACGAGAAGCGTAATACCGTTGGTTTCCGGAGTCGTAATGCCTTTGGCCGCCACATACACATTCACACGAGGCAGAACACCCGAAGCATGCCGAGTTTTAGGAATCCGTACAGAGTAAAGGAACGTTGATTTCTGAGACCCTTCTGTGTTGAATACGTGTCTCTTCCAATCTTCCTTCTTCATAACTTGCGTGAAGAACTTCGATAGCTGCGGAATTGTCATAATTCCAGTCACACCTTCATCTCGGTACATCTCATAATCTAACACCTGTGCACTGCTGCTCAACTCAAAACTTGCGGATACTACTTCAGGTTCTGCGACCGTTGGGGGTTGATCTATTAGGATCGCGTCCGATACGTCATCAGACATACCTACGTTTTTGATTGCTGATGTGCGCAGTTGTACTACATTCGAGCCGTTCGCGTCGTTTGACATATCGCTTCCTTACGTTATAGCACTTTGGATGGGAGTGTTGCTTATTTTTACGTATTATGACACATCAGGAGGTTCTGTGCAAGAACGCCGTTATACTGGCGCTCTTGTTGTTTGCAGTTAGGCTGCGAGGGGTTCGTCAGGGGCTGGTTCAGGGGTATCGCTTGTTTTCACGTTTTCGCCCGGGCCGTGCAAAGGATGCGGGTCGGGTCTTGGTGTAGGTGGCCACGGGTTTCCACCGTCTGCGCCTTTTTTCTCAGCTTGTGGCATAGTTAAATCACTCCAGTAATGTATGTTAGAACATATCAGAAACACGTTTGACTTTGACAAAAAATCTGATCAACGCTGCTCGAATGCCTTCGGCAATATCCAGATCGGTAAATCGGATGTCGGAGCTCAATAGCCCATCGACATATGAATGTTTCGCGGCGTTGTCGCCTTCTGAGTAAGCGGAATCCGCCATGTCTACAGCCGATACGATGATATCGCGAATGATCTCAACTATACCGGGTGTCAGTTTGTCTAGCAACGCTGAGGACGGAAAGAACGCCCGCAGCAGTGCCAGGACGATTTGCACGGTTATCATTGTACTCCTCTAGGTTTTGATGCGCTATTTAGAACGAGCATACAATTTTACCAGTAAACGCCGTAGTTGTCGTTAATCTGAACGAATTTTCTGTGGCCTCGGTGATTGACGCAGAATACCCAACACCGTTGCTGTCATATAAAACACAACTCAGCGGTAGTGCGTTCTTGTTGTGAGTTATAACAATGCTCCCACCGTTCGCAGTGAATATAACGTTCTGCTCGTACTTACTAACAGTGCCGAGCCCGCTGTCGGCTATAGCTTGCTCAACTATGTCCGTGATCTGCTCTGGAGTTACTGCCCCGCCATCGGTATTCGGTTCACGCCCGCCGAACCAGCACACCAGTGTGCCTGTGAACTCAGTAGTCGCCGATAGTTTGAACGAATTAACAGTGACCTCAGAGAGCGCTGCCGAGTATTCCGTACCGGCACCGTCGTACAGAGTACAACTCAGCGGTAGTGAATTTTTGTTGTGGGTTATTACTATGCTTCCGCCATCCGTCGGAAACGAGACGTTCCGTGTAAACTCTCCGATTGTTGGACTTACATCGGATACTGCTTGTTGTATGGCTGTGTCGAACTTGCCGTCGGCGATGGCTTGTTCGATGGCGGCCGTCACTTGTTCCGGCGTAACCGTCCCGCCGGCGTCTATCGGAGCGATCCCGCCAAATACGCATATAATTTTACCGGTAAATGCGGTAGATGTTGTTAGTCTGAACGAATTATCCGTAGCCTCTGTGATTGAAGCCGAACATGCCGTGCCGTTGCTATCGTATAAGGCGCAACTCGCAGCCATTGAGTTCTTGTTATGTGTTATTACCATACTTCCACCGTTCGTCGGGAAGGTTACATCTTGTTCGAACTTACCGATTGTTGTCAAACCACCATCGGCGATGGCTTGTTCGACGATAGTGGTCATTTTGCCGTCGGCGATGGCTTGTTCGATGGCGGCCGTCACTTGTTCCGGCGTCAC
>JFJP01011409.1_pt1 | contig 14555 bp, 12 predicted proteins | sample 431651 | NCBI WGS metagenome assembly JFJP01 (sample SAMN02602958, study PRJNA72255) | Microbial mat metagenome, whole genome shotgun sequencing project. | biome: fresh water; feature: sink hole; material: water; isolation source: purple microbial (photo- and chemosynthetic) mats found in...
CTTCTAAATATTTATCACTAATTTTAATAATCCAACTGATATATGACCCTGTAACCAACATGGGCGCGACTTTGGACTCCACATGGAAATGAAAACTGCCTGGAATACTTTCAATTGGGCGGGTTTGGTAATATTGGTCAGGGTAGATATATTCAGTCAGATATTGAAACTCATCAATAATGACCAAAATCCGTTGGTCGTACATTGAGGCCAAACGGTGCGGGGCAGAGTAGGCCGTTTCCCACATGGCTTCATGGTCATGTCCCACTTCTCTTTGCAATAAATCAACATCTTCAACTAAGAGTTGAATAGATTTGGTAAGGCCATACTCCCGTATCTTTTCTAAGGTGAGGGGATTCATGATTAAATGCTTATCTCGCTCCAGAAAAGAGATGTAATGCGAGGCAAAAGTGCGGTAATAATTGGTCGCGAAGTGGGGATACCAGATGCTGGTCTCGCGGACATGGTAATAAAATGGAATAACCTGCCCGTTCTCACTCCACAGTTGGTTAAAAATCCGTTGCACTAAGGCCGTTTTGCCACTCTTGCGCCGCGCCAAAATGACGCGAGATTTAGATAATTTATGGGGCATGTTGGCAATCCATTGCCCAAAATTACGAAGTTCCTTCTCCCGCCCCACAAACAGGTCAGGATGACCGATTTTTTCCTCTAATGAGTATTGCATAATTCACTTTATGCCTCCAATTTATGCTCTAAGTTCAACATAACTATATCACCCCCCCTCAGTTTTGACAATCTTTTGAGTTGCGCGACAATTAGCCCATGACCACGCGCCGTCTACTTGACCTCATTTTATTCCTCGCCATTTTCACCATGGCCGTCCGTTTGCCTGCCGATACCGACACCTGGTGGCATTTACGGGCGGGGCAATACATTGTCGAAACTCGCACCATCCCCACCGTTGACCCCTTTTCTCACACCCGCGCGGGGCTGGCCTGGATTGACCATGGCTGGCTGGCGCAAATCGGTTGGTATGGCCTTTTTGCGCTCGGCGGTTGGCCTGGCCTCAGCTTAGGGTTAGCCGCGCTCGTTACGCTAAGTTTCTGGCTTATCTGGCGAGTCACCCCAGGCAACCCCTTCATTCGCGCCTTCATCACCCTTCTCGGTGCAATGACCTCCGCCGTTATCTGGGTCGCCCGTCCGCAAATGGTCTCCTTTATGCTCGCCGCGCTCATCCTATTCATTCTCGAACATTACAAACGGTCTGCCAAATCTAAAGATTTGGACTCCATCGCGCCTATAATTTACGCCCTGCCTCTCCTTATTATGCTTTGGGCCAACATTCATGGCGGCTATGCCATTGCCTTCATGCTTATTGCCGCTTATCTCCTGGGCGAAACCATGAATCACCTCACCCATCATACCGATGACCCCGTAATGACCTGGCTGCAAATGAAACAATTAGTCATAATAACCGCGCTCAGTTTCCTCTTGGTGGCCGTCAATCCCCATACTTGGCAAATGTGGCTTTATCCTTTTCGCACCGTCAACATTAGCGTATTGCGCGACTTCATTCAAGAATGGCGCAGCCCCGACTTTCATCAGGCCATGACCTGGCCGTTTATTGGCATGGTATTACTCACTCTAACGGTGATTAGCCAAGCCCGTCGGCGCGTAGATTGGAGTGATTTGGCCTTACTCGGCATGTGGACAACCTTAAGTTTATTTGCGGGGCGCAATATGGGGTTATATGGCTTGCTCACCGTGCCAGCCCTCGCCCGTTATACAGATGCCGTAATAGGGCGTTATTTACCCCCCCTTTCGCCCCCCCCGATTCGGGGGGGGATGGGGGGGGTAGCCTTAATTCAGGGGAATCGAAAAATGGGGGGGAAGGCGCGGCTGAATATCGCGATTGTGGCGTTATTGGTGGTCGCGGCTCTGCTCAAAATCGGCGTAGCTTTATCACCGCAGGCGCGGGAAACGTATTTAACCGAAACCTTGCCCGTTAAAGCGGCGGAGTTTATCCAACGGACTCAGCCTGCTGGTCCGATGTTTAATAGTTACAATTGGGGCGGTTATCTCATTTTTACCCTTTGGCCGACTTACCCCGTTTATGTGGATGGGCGCACCGATTTGTATGCCGTTTATGTGGATGGGCGCACCGATTTGTATGACGATGTATTTCTGCGTCGCTATTTTAACACCATGAAGGCGGGCGACGGTTGGCAGCAAGCATTACAAGATGATAACATTAATTTGGTTTTTATTGAACATGACAGTATCCTAGCCAAATTATTACGGCTAGACCCACAGTGGCAATCCATTTATGAAGATGACATAGCCATTATTTTTGAGAAAATTAGGAATTAAGAATTAGAAATTAAAAGCGTCTCAATTCCTAATTCTTAATTCCTAATTCCTAATTTATATGCAATCGTATAACGATTATTTAACCCAACATCATGACGAATTTATTGAAGAACTGAAAACCTTTTGCGCCCAACCGAGTGTGAGCGCAACGGGCGAAGGCATGGCCGAAATGGCCGAATTAGTCCGCCAGAAAATGGTGGGGCTAGGGGCGGAAGTGGAAATGTTAAACATTGGCGCGGGGTCGCCGCCAGTGGTTTTTGCCACGTTGGGGCAGGGCGATAAAACGCTGCTCATTTATAATCATTACGATGTGCAACCGCCTGAGCCGCTAGAGTTATGGGAATCGCCACCCTTTGAGCCAACAATTCGTAATGGCAACATTTATGGGCGTGGCGTAGCGGATAATAAAGGGCATCTCATGGGGCGGATTCAGGCTATTCGTGCTTGGCAAGCCACGATGGGCGAGTTACCATGCCGCATCAAATGGTTTGTGGAGGGCGAGGAGGAAACCAGCAGTGCTAATCTTGAGCCATATTGTCTCGCTCATCCCGAATTATTACAAGCTGATGGCTGTTTGTGGGAGATGGGCAATGTGACTGAGGCGGGCGACCCGACCCTTTATTTGGGTGCAAAGGGCATGTCTTACGTGGAGTTGACGGTGCAATCTTTGAAGGGCGACCAACATTCTGCCTTTGGCACGCTGGCCCCCGATGCGGCTTGGCGGTTGACGTGGGCGTTAAGCACGCTCAAAGCCCCTGACGAAACCATTTTGATTGACGGTTTCATGGCGCAGGTGGCTGAACCGAGCGAGACCGATTTAACCATGTTGGCCTCTATTCCGTTTGATGAAGCCAGCATGAAGGCGCGTTTTGGCGTGGATAAATGGGTGGCGGGGGTGTCGGGTTTTGAGGCTCTCAAGCGGCACATTTTCCAGCCGACCTGTACCATTTGCGGGATTGAGTCGGGTTATACGGGCAAAGGGACGAAAACGGTTTTGGCGGCGAAGGCCATGGCGAAGGTCAGTTTTCGGCTTGTGCCTGACCTCAAACCTGCGGTGGTGGTGGATTTATTACGCAAGCATTTAGATAAACATGGCTTTACTGACATTCAAATTGAAGATTTAGGTGGCGAATATCCCGCCAAATCTGACCCCAACGCCCCGATTGTGCAAGCGGCGGCGGCGGCGGCGCAACAAATATATGGGGTCGCGCCGATTGTCTACCCCATGATGGCCGCGACAGGCCCCATGTGGCCTATCGCCGTCGCGCATGACATTCCTGTTGTTGGCTTCGGCATGGCCTACCCTGGTATCCAAATCCACGCGCCCAATGAGCATTTGCGTTTAGCCGATTATTTCAAGGGATTACAGATGGTCGGGCGATTTTTACAGGAGTTTTCAAAATAAAACGAAAAAGCACTACAACGAATTTATGAAAAAAACGAATAGTTATTGTGATACAGAAAGTTTACGGAGTGCAAACCTTCAGGTTTGCGCCACTGCAACTGAGCAAACCTGAAGGTTTGCACTCCAAATGATGATGAAATAATTCGTTAATTTCACTTATTCGTTGTAGCATTTAGGAGATACCATGCTACTTCAAGCAACAACTGAACAATTATTTCGAGAAAAATTTAAGCAAGCCCCCACTCATTTCTTTCAGGCCCCTGGCCGTGTGAATTTGATTGGCGAGCATACGGATTATAACGATGGCTTCGTGTTGCCATGCGCTATCAATTATCAAACCGTTATCGCCGCGGCCGCCCGTAGCGATAAACGCATTGTCGTAACATCTGCTAATTTTGAGGGGCAAATGAGCGAGTTTGACCTGACTGCACCGATTGAGCATGACGCGGCCGCGCCCTGGAGTGATTATGTGCGGGGCGTGGCTTGGACATTACAGCAACGGGGCTATGAATTACAGGGCGCAAATTTGGCCTTAATGGGTAATGTACCGCAAGGCGCGGGGCTGAGTTCTTCGGCTTCATTAGAGGTGGCGGTTGGCACAACCTTAAGCTATCTGAGTGGTTTGCCGCTAGATGGTAAAACGGTGGCGTTAGTGGGGCAGCAGGCCGAGAATCAATTCGTGGGCGTTAATTGTGGGATTATGGACCAATTTATCTCGGCTTTGGGGCGACCTAACCATGCTTTGTTGATTGATTGTCGTTCATTGGATTATCGCGCCGTTCCTTTGCCTGCTCACATGGCCGTTATCATTGTTAATAGCAATGTTAAGCGGGGCTTGGTGGATAGCGAATATAACACCCGCCGCCAACAATGTGAGGCCGCCGCCGCTTATTTTGAGGTCAAAGCCTTACGGGATGTATCGCTGGAGATGTTTAATGAGCGCGCGCATGGGCTAGACCCATTGATTGCCAAGCGCGCCAAGCACATTATTACTGAAAATGACCGCACTGAGGCCGCGACGGTGGCTTTACGAACGGGGGATATGCAACAAATGGGGCAATTGATGTCAGAGTCTCATGTTTCCATGCGTGACGATTTTGCCATTACCGTGCCGCAGATTGATGCGCTCGTAGAAATTATGGCGCAAGTGATAGGCACTGCGGGCGGGGCGCGCATGACGGGGGGTGGTTTTGGTGGCTGTACCGTTGCCCTCGCGCCGCTAGACATGGTGCCAGCGGTTACGACGGCGGTGGAGCAACGTTACCCCGCCATTACGGGTTTGCAGCCGACCATTTACGTTTGCCAAGCCATGGCGGGCGCGGGGTTGATGGAGTAGAAAGAAAAAGAGTCCACAATGACGTGGACTCTTTTTTGTTAGGACTTACGCAAAAATGGCTTATTTGTGGCAGGAGTCCGCAATCATTTGCGGGCTGTCCGCAAAGAATTGCGGACTCCTGCGTAAGTTCTATTTTTATTGCACTAACCCTTTCTTGCCAAAGGTCTGCGCCCAACCCGCAATGCCATCAACGAGGCTGGCAATGCGTTGGCTTGACCAACCACTATCAATCAAATAGGCGGCCGCTTGCAGACTGGTGTTGCCTTGCCAACATTGAAATACAATGTCTTTATCTTTCGGCAATTCGCTCAAACGGCGGGGAATTTCTTGCACAAAAATATTGACCGCGCTAGGGATATGCCCTGATTGATATTCTGATGGGGTACGCATATCCACCACCAACACGTCATCGCCTCGGTCAAGGCGGTCTTTTAGTGCTTCAGGCGTAATTTCATTGACTGTAATCGGTTCGTTCATGATGTTTATTAACAAGTGCTGTGATGTTGGCTTTTATTTCTAAAAGCCAACATCTCGGCACTTTAGTTATTAATTGAGATAAATAAGGTTACTTTAGATGAAATGTCTTAAGCTATTGTAAGGTTTTAAGCCTTATAATAGCTCATTTAGTTAAGCCTTTCTGACCAAAGGCACTCGTCCAGCCCGACATACCACCCTGTAAACTCGACAGCCGTTCTTGAGAGTAGCCTTTGTTAAGTAATGTAGCGATAGCTTGACGGCTGGTGTTACCATGCCAACATTGAAACACAATGTCTTTATCTTTCGGGAGTTTATTCACTTGTTGCGGAATTTCATGGGCGGCAATATGAATTGCCCCAGAAATATGACCCGCTTTGTATTCCGCCGCGCTTCGCATATCCACCACCATCGGTTTATTTTTCTGACTCAGGCGGTTTTTTAATTCTTCAGGGGTAATTTGGGGGACATCTGGCCCCGTAATGAGGCCAAAGAGTTTACCTAAAAGTTGCATGTTTTTGTTGGGGGACATCTGGCCCCGTAATGAGGCCAAAGAGTTTACCTAAAAGTTGCATGTTTTTGAGGGAATCCGCGAAGGGGCGGGAAGAAAAAGCATGATGTGGTCTAGTCATCAGGTGACTTTAAGTCACCTGATGACTAACTAAATTTCTTCGCGTCTCTTCGCGGACGCTGTTTAATTTCCAATATACTTCGCGTAGATACCACGCGCCACACCTTCATCTTCTGTCCCTTTGATGATGGCGCGCCCATCAGCAAAGAGCGTAATGTCATAATCCGCCACGCCAAAACGTAATAAATACTCGTTATTAGCGGTCAATTCGCTAATCGATTGTAATTGTTGGGCTAACTCGGCCAGATTGAGCCAATGGGGAGTGGCGGGGCGAATTTGCATGGCGTTACGCCCACATAACTTGGCCGTGTGATTTTGTTGCGTTTGATTAAGAAACTCGAAATTGCGCTGTTGGCAAGTCGGGCAATGGGGGCGCGGGCCATGATGATGAAACTGCTCAAAACTGTTATCCCACGCATCTACATGGATAATGCCGCGATTTAACTCGCCCTGCCCGACTAGCAATTTAATTGCTTCCGTTGCGCTAATGCTCGCCAAAATGCTGACCACGGGGCCAACCACGCCCGCCGTATCACAAGTGGGGTTGCTGCCAGGTGGAGGCATTTGCTCTACCAAACAGCGCAAACAGGCCGTTTCCCCAGGGATAATCGTTTGGCTCATGCCGTAACTCGCCACCGCGCCCGTATAAATCCAGGGGATATTGTGCTTAATACAAGCGTCATTCAGCAGATAGCGCGCCTCAAAATTATCGCTGCCGTCCATAACCAACGTTGCGCCATGGATTAGCGACTCAATATTCTCGGCTTGCACATCAGCGACCACGCCATGTATTTCAATTTCTGAATTTATCAGGCGGAGTTTGCGCTCGGCGGCGACGGCTTTGGGCAGATTGGCGGCTAAATCGGCCTCATCAAAGAGGAGTTGACGTTGTAGATTATTAAGCTCGATAAAGTCGCGGTCAACAATGGTCAAATGACCCACGCCTGCCCGTGCTAAATGATTGGCAATAACCGTTCCCGTTGCGCCACAGCCAATGATGACCACGCGGGCGGCGAGGAGTTTGAGTTGGCCTGTTTCGCCGATACCCTTAAAAATGGTTTGGCGTTTATAACGCGCTAAATCACTCATGATGACATTCCTTAGATACTGATACCCCGTAGGGGTATATGAAGGGCATTATAAATCACCTTTTGTTTTTTGTCAAAAAGAGAAGTGACCAGATTTTTGTTTTAATTTTGTCAGGACTTTCGCAAAAATGGATTCTTTTGAGTAGGAGTCCGCAATTCTTTGCGGACAGCCCGCAAAGAATTGCGGACTCCTGCGTAAGTTCCGTCTATGAATTTTGGTCAACAATTTCCAACGGCACGGGCATGAATCGGCGCAGCCCTTCATTCGCCAGCCGCCAAACTTGGGTATTAAAGGGTTTGCGCTCATGAATGGAGGCAATGAGATAATAGACCTCCTCCCATGCGCTGTCCATATCGGTTTGTGACGGAATGGGCGGCCAATCGGGGTGAGAGTGGTAAATGCCCATGATGTCCTGTCCCGCGTCATCGGCGGCAAATTGCACTTGAGCAAATTCTTCGCTGCTTATAATGAAGCGGTCAGTACGGGCCTCATTTTGGTTGGTAGCGCGGCGCACGGTTTGCACCAAATCGCCTTGACCTAGCAAGAAACCGCAACATTCATAGGGGTAGGTCTCGGCGGCATGGGTGTAAATTTGTTTAAGTTGAGCGTCAGTTATCTTCATAATGCGAGATTACCTATGTTTTTTACTGGCATATGGGGCGTAATTATTGGGTGGGTTTTTGACCGGGTGTGACAATGCGGCGCGGCTGCTGTAAGTGGCGGTGTAGCTAGATACCGTCATAATGTAGGTCGGGCAGCGCAAAATCATAGATTTGAGGCGGGGGTTAAGATTGATATTATCGGCCATGGTAATGACCGTAGGGCGATTGGCGGTGTAACGATAATTAAATAATTGATATAATTTTTCATTCGCCCACGCGGTGGCACTTTCTGTGCCTAAATCATCTAGCACCAGAAACGGGGATTTTCGTACTTCATCAAAACGGCGGTCATACGGAACATTACTGTTTGGGCTAAAGGCAGCCCGTAAGTAATCTAATAAATCTGGCACGGTAACAAATAAGGCGGCTTGGGTGCGGAGAAAGTATTCATTGGCAATGGCTGCCGCCAAATGGGTTTTACCACAGCCATAAACGCCTGATAAAACAAACCAACCGTTAGGGCTTTCAGCATATTGTACGGCTTGGTCGAAAATACGCTTAAGGTTGCGAGCTTGTTCGCCCGTCAATTCATTTTGTCTGTTTTCAAAGGTATCAAAGGTTTTATCATTATATAATGATAGGCTTGATAGGTCAGAATGTTCGGGGGCTACGCCGACCTGTCGATAATCGGCGGTGGAAATCGCATGAACCCGTGAAAATCCATCATCCCACATGCGCGAACGGATGCGCAGGTCAATGGCTTCAGGTTCTAGGTTGGTGGTGATGACGGTGGGTAATTGGGCATTATAACGATAATTAAAGAGTTGAAATAGTTTCTCTTGCGCCCATGAGGTGGAACTTTGAGTGCCAAAATCATCTAAAACTAACAACGGCGTACTCCGCACTTCCTCAAACCGTTGGTCATACGCCACAGGACTTTCAGGGTTAAACGTCGCGCGGAGATGGTCTAGTAAATCAGGCACAACTACAAAAATGGCGGGTTTGCCTTGGCTAACGACATAATTCGCAATGGCTGCCGCTAAATGGGTTTTACCACAGCCGTAGCCGCCCCGTAATACTAACCACCCTTCAGGATGGCGAGCAAAGGCAATGGCCGCTTGATATGCTCTTTCTAAAGTTTGCCGCCGCGTATCCGTTTGGCCTACGCCTTCAGCTTTAAATTTCTCAAAGGTGAAACGGGCGAGGCTATCCAAATTGCTCACTTTACGTAATTCATCTTGCCGTTTAATTACAACCTCAGCCTGACGACATTTACATGGCACGGGTTTACCAAAATCAGGGTGGCCGAGGGGCAACTCTTGGCGCAGAAAACCCATGCCATGGCACAGCGGGCAAACATTGGGGTCAGTGGATATTTGTACTTGAGACGAAAAAGGATGTTGAATCGAATTAGCCAATTTTTTCGGTATAAAATTATTATTATCAAACATGTCAGCCATTGATTTCATAAACCCTACCTTATGCGAGTTACATTAAACCTCACTCCAGCCCTCTCCTTTATTCCCGTATGGGGATATTTAGGCGAGGGAGTAAAATTTTAATGCAATAAAACTTTCTTAAATTCTTCTTCAGTATACCATGTTTTTTCTTTGGTAGCCCCTTTTTGTTCCAAATCATTTCGACCAGAGGCGGCCCAACGTTGTAATATAGCTTCAATATAACTCCAGTTTCGCTTATTCTGCTCCACCGCGATACCAAAAGCCTCTTCAATCCAAGCAGGGGGATAAAGAGCTTCGGCTTCCTTTAATTTGTCGCTCATGATAGGCCCAAAGAGGCCAATGTTTTCTAAATAAAGCTTAAAAATATTCGTCTGTTTCTGTAAGCCCACCGCTTCGGTTTGCGTTGTAATATGTAAGGTGAGTTCACCCGCCGCGAGTTTCGCTTGTGCTTGTCGCCCGCGCTCACTGTTCAAAAAATAGACATCATGGTAGCCCAACTCATCTTGGATTCGACTATGGAGGAGGCTACCTCGGTTTACGGCCTGGCGTAATCCGTTGGCTAAGGCCACTTCAACATTTGTTTCAGTGTTAAGTAGGCTTTGAACTAAGGTTTCATCAGCTAACAGGTCATCACGCGAAATGACGTGGCGAGTTTGGCGGGTGTGTAGCCACAAAATGTGCAGCGTGATTTTTAGCTCAACCAAATTATCTATTTGCGGTACAACGTGGGTGAAAAATAAATCAGGAATAGAGATAAACCGCATTTCACCAGCGGGAAAGCCTTTGAATATTTCCATGGTTCACCCCGATTTGTTAATAATCTAAAGGTTGTCGGGTAATATCTAAATCGGTAAATTGGGCGACCTGTTTCTTAAAGAAAACCGATACTTTGCCCGTTGGCCCTGAACGGTGTTTCGCAATAATAATTTCCGCAATGTTAGGAAATTCCGAATCTTCGTTATACACTTCATCGCGGTAAATAAATAGCACCACATCCGAATCCTGTTCAATTGAACCCGACTCTCTCAAATCCGAAAGCATGGGGCGTTTATCGGCCCGCGACTCCACCTGACGAGATAGCTGGCTTAGGGCGAGAATGGGAATGTTAAGTTCACGGGCTAAGGTCTTAACAGAGCGAGAGATAAAACTAATTTCTTGCTGACGGTTTTCACTCCGCATATCCCCTTGCATAAGTTGCAAATAATCCACAATCATTAAATCAAGGCCATGCTCCGCATGTAAGCGGCGGGCTTTGGTGCGAAGGTCATACGCTGAAATGGCGGCAGTATCATCAATAAATATCGGAATATTTGAGAGCGTCGAGCAAACTTTGGTGAGTAACGGCCATTCCTCTTCCGTAATATCGCCCAATCTTAGCCGTTGAATGTCAATGCCTGTTTCGGCGGCAATGAGCCGCTGCACTAACTGTTCATCACTCATTTCAAGGCTGAAAATAGCCACTCGTTTATCCCAACGGCGCGCCGCTTGCAGAGCAACGCTCAAAGCTAACGAAGTATTATGCACCAGCATGTCGTCAGCTACAAAATTATGGGTATCAGCTACCGTCAAATCATAAACTTGTTGCTCACCTTTGGATTCAATTTTGACAATTTTATCCCAATAAATATCACTTTGAGCCAAATTGATGAGTTGCTTTGACCCAATGGCGTTGCCAATTGCCAATAATCTATCACGACTAGGGGCGCGTTGACCGACATGAATATTGGCAGAAGAGGGTAAACCCATGTCATTATAAAGTTCGCGCCAGGTGCGCTTGCCTTTAGCTTGTGTAATGTAATTCCATATTTCCAAAGGGATAATATCGGTGTTGGGATTAGAAACCGTTTGTTGAATGTAATCTTGTATCTTAGTTAGGGCAGTTTCTTTACCAAAAGTTCCAATTTGCTCAACAAATAGCTTTAAATTAGGCGTACCCGTAATCCGTAATTCATACGCTGGCCGAGAATCACCGTTATATTTTATTTGGCGATGACGTAATTTTGCAATAATTCCAAAACGTAATAATAAATGTTGTACCCCATGCGCTAATTTTAAAGAAACCGTGCTGTAAGAAATAGCCGCTTGTTTACCTAACTGAATATAAAGACTACCATCGCAAGCAAAAAGACGATTTAAGAAAAGAGCTAATTTGGGGCGAGTGTAACGATAAACATTGTTAGGTATCTCTTTGGTCGCAGCCACTTTTCCCCACACATCTTGCTCTTGGAGCCAAACGGTCAGACTATTAAGGCCATTTTTGCTGATAGCAGGTAGTCCATGAATTGCCATGTTATCGGAGGGTAGCTGTAATTCATTACAAAGTAATTCAAAAATGGGGGCTGATGGTACACAGTGACCCAGACTCCATTGAGCCACTAAACCAGAGCTAACCCCTAACTTTTTAGCCAGTTTAGCTTGTGATAAATTAGCTTGTTGCATGGCGCGATTGAGTTGTTGGGCAAAATCAGCGCGCCCTATTTTGATAAAATCTAAATCTCCCGTCACGTGAACTGTAGGGGTGCGTTTGCCTTGACTGTCTCGTAAAGAGGTTTTTGTGCCTGGAAATTGTTGGGCAGCCAGAGCAAAATCTTCTCGTAAACGAGGGTTACTGTTGGTAAATTGTGGGCAAGAACCATTAACACAGCCATCAGCCAATAGATAAGCCAAAACTTTGACTTCATGTTCAGGCGCATCGTAATGTCCAAAAACAGGAATAATTCGCGGGACAGCAATGTAATCGCCTTCGTTTAATTCACCGAGAGAACGCCAGCCATTTATGGTCAAAAAGGGGTGGGTGAGAGTAACTTTTATGGTGCGCCCTAATGCTGTGGTCACTTGATAAACAGGCTTGACCCCATCGTTTACAAAGTCACTAGCCGTAGTATGTTGTAATTTATAATCATTATTTAGCGTCAGAATATCGGCTTGGCGACGGTGTACTAATGTTTCAATCGTGATTAAATCGCCCGAATTTGGGTCTATCAATTGGGTATCGGCAGTAACACATTTGCCCATCCCAGGTCTGCCCGCCATGACAATCATATCGGAACGTTGCAATCCGCCTAACATTTTATCCAAGTCAGTGAGACTGGTGGGAATCCCTACCACTTCGCCTTTGTGTTTATGGAGATAGTCTAGCCTGTCGTAATATTTATCTATAATTTGACTAATCGGGCGGAGGTCACGTTCACTGCGACGGGCAGAAACGCCAAAAATAAGTTCCTCGGCGCGGTCAACCACTTCATCGGTTGCGTTTTGGTCTTCATAAGCCATGCGCGCAATTTTACCTGCCGCGTCAATTAAACGACGCAGCAGGGCGGTGCGCTCAATGATACGACCATAAAACTCGGCATGGATGGAGGTGGGGGTGGCGTTAATTAAGCTGGTTAAATGGGCGGGGCCGCCAATTTCGTATAGCTGATTGCGTCGTTCTAGTTCATCACTCAGGGTGACTAAATCAGACGGTTCACGCTTTTCATGCAAATCACGGATGGCCGAAAATATCCAACCATTACGTTCCACAAAGAAATCTTTTTCATCAATAAACGTTGCGACCCGCATGATGGCATCTGAATCGATGAGTAATGAACCGAGGAGGGCTTCCTCGGCATCTACGTTATGTGGTTGTAATGTGTCGGGTGTGGCACTGAGGGATGAATTTTTTGACATTGGTTTAACCCCCCTTAATCCCCCCGTATTGGGGGGAAATTTTGTTCCCTCTCCTAATAGGAGAGGGTTAGGGTGAGGTGTTTAGGAAAAGTGAAGGCAAAACCTCTGAGATTCGAGACCTCAGAGGTTGAGTAGGTATTTTATCAGTTGGATATACTAACTAAAAAACGGGGTGAAAAAGCAGTACCACCAATAGGGGAACGGTTAAAAAATTACGATTTAACGAGGACAACGTTATTGGGGGGGATTAATTTTTCTTTCCCAAATCATCCAAGTCAAGGTCATTAATGAAATCTCGGAAAGCCGATAATTGTTCTTGTTCTTCTTCCGAAATCGGCTCATCTTCTTCTGCCTGAGTGGCAGCTACATCTAAATCGGCTTCAGGGACAATTGCCGCTGCTTCCATCACATCATCAGCCACGAATAAAGCAGAATTGGTTCGTACGGCTAAAGCAATGGCATCACTGGGGCGGGCATCAATTTCAATGCTTTGACCATTGACATCCATCACAATGCGCGCATAAAAGGTATCATTTTTAAGTTCGCTGACCATGATGTGTGAAATGGTCGCTCCCATTTCATCTATTACATTTTTTAACAAGTCATGCGTTAAGGGGCGAGCCACTTGGACATCTTGTAACTGAATGGTAATGGCATCGGCTTCAAATGGGCCAATCCAAATAGGTAAATACCGATTAGAATCGGATTCTTTGAGTACCACCACTCGGTGTTGAGACATTAAACTGACGCGAATACTATCTATTTCAACTTCAATCATGCGCTAATCCCCTGTGAGTAATAAATTAAGGTCACTAATGGCTGAATTATACCACAGGCAAGATGGGCATACAAGTATCTCTTAGCCCAGCAGATGTTTGGAGGTATAATAAAATGATGGGTCTAAAACAAATTTTTGCTTTATTATGGGTCGTAACTTGTGCGTTACAGGGCTGTTTTTCAATCAATTCTATTGAACATGTGGCGGCGCAACAGAAATTAAGGGCAGCCTGGCAAGCTAATCAGCATGCCATTTGGCAAATTGAGGGGGCGCAACTGCCTGTGGGGGGGCCAATGGTGGTGGAGGTGTGGCAGGTTGGCCGACAATATCGGTGGGAAATTTTGGAGTCTTCAGCCATACAATTAGTGGGGGAAACGCTCATTTTTAATGGGCATGAGGCTTGGCGTTACAATCGTTTTGAGGCAACTCCCGCCCAATTCAAAACCACATCATCCACTTTAATGCCCATAACCGCCGTTTTTGCGCTGGTTACAACTTATTTAATACAGCCACCAATAGCGGCTACTGACCAAACCACTTGGTTATTACGTAATGAAAGTGAAACCATAACGCTTATTTTTGCGGATGAGACGCAACTTATTATGGAACTAGCGACGGGTTTGCCTAAATCCATAAAATTAGTTCGAGGGGGTAAAACCATGATGCTTAAAGCGCGTCAGATGGATTTATTGGCGCGCCCCATGAAGGGGTTGTTTGCGCCATGTTGTCCTTGATATACAGCCAAAAACTGGAGTCCAAATCTTTAGATTTGACTCTAAC
>JFJP01039084.1_pt1 | contig 14555 bp, 8 predicted proteins | sample 431651 | NCBI WGS metagenome assembly JFJP01 (sample SAMN02602958, study PRJNA72255) | Microbial mat metagenome, whole genome shotgun sequencing project. | biome: fresh water; feature: sink hole; material: water; isolation source: purple microbial (photo- and chemosynthetic) mats found in...
TCAAATGTAAAGTCTCCCCAAAAAAGAAAAAACACCCATTTCCTTCTCCCTGAAGAAGGTGCCCGCAGGGCGGATGAGGTAGCGAGATATAAAGTGGTTAAAATCATCAAAGCTGTTAGCATGATGTGAAATACTTCAGCTCATGGCACATGAATTAAATCAAATGCCAGATTACGTTTCCAACGGAATTGTAAAATGGAAGATGCTGCCTTTCCCTTCTTCACTTTCGGCCCATATTGAACCATTTTGTTTTTCAACAAACTCTTTGCATAAAATAAGCCCTAAGCCTGATGAAGGCTCGCCTTCAGTGCCTTTGCGACTGGTTTTTTCATTCACTTTAAAGAGTTTCCGGTTTAGTTCAGGACTCATCCCTATGCCTGTGTCCCTGATAGATATTTTTGCGAATTTTCCTTTTTCGGAAATGGCCGAAATACTGATACGGCCCCCTTTGGGCGTAAATTTCACGGCGTTGGTTAAAAGGTTTCGCACAACCAGCCGGATCATATAAATATCGGCACAAATCTCCATATCTGCCGGAATTTCGCTGTTTATTTCAATGAACTTGGTTTTTGCCTGTTCATTTATCATGCTAATACAGCCATCGGTGACTTGTTTAACTATCACAGGTACCGGTTCAAAAACCGTTAATCCCCGTTGTAACCTCGACCATTCGAGCAGGTCGTTAAGCAAATCATTTACTTTGGATGCCGAATGATAAAGTGATGAAGCTATGTCACGTAACTGGTCCTTGGTCAACAATTCAAGTTCTTCAGCTAAGATGGATGTAAGACCAAGAAATCCATTTACCGGACTTCGTAAATCGTGCGATATGATTGAAAATAATTTGTCCTTTTCCGCATTCAGATGGTTAAGCTGCTCGTTTTTGTTTTTGATTTCCTGCTCAGCCAGTTTACGATCGTTTATATCGACAAAAACACCCATATATTCCTGCGATGAACCGTAGGTTTTTAATATAGTCTGATCATGAAACCATTTATACGTTCCGTCCGCATGACGCCATCGGTACTCAACTGTTAACCCACCTTGTTCAGGCGCCATTTTAAAAGCATCCATTACCCTGCGAAGGTCATACGGATGGATGCGGCTACGCCAGAAATCGGGTACCGAAAGAAAATCCTCTTCAGTAAAACCTGTGAGGTTTTTAACATTTCCGGTAATCATAGTTAAATCAATCGCAGCACTAACCGGCGAAATGTATATGGCAACAGGAAGTGATCCAAGCAGCAGGCGTAAGCGTTCCTCGCTTTTCTGTAACGTATCGGCAACGTGTTTTTTTTCTGTAATATCAGTAAGTGTGCCACTCATCCGAAGGGCTTTCCCAATAGCATCGCGTTGAACCACCATCGCCTTGTCCTGAATCCATTTGTATTGCTTGTCTTTAGTCAGAATTCGGTACTCAATTTCCAAAAGTGACGTTTTCCCTTCCAGATGGAGACGTAATTTTTCTTTGTTCAGTTCTCTGTCTTCAGGATGTATTAAATCCATCCAGAATTCCGGGCTCGTTCCTGTTTCCTCCGCCGTGTAGCCTATTATTTCGCTGCAAAGATGATTGCGATATATAACGTTGGATACTAAATCCCAGTCCCAGGTTCCCAGCCTGCTGCCTTCGAGTACAAATGATAACCGTTGTTCACTTTCTTTCAGGCTTTCTTCGGCAAGTTTACGTTCCGAGATTTCTTTCTTCAAAGTTTTGTTTACAAGCTGCTGACTGGCAATTTTGTAGAAAATCATTAGGAATCCAAATGTGCCGATCAGTATTATAAATATAAACCACCAGGTAAGAAAAAACGGTGGCCTCACTATTATGTCTGCTGAACAAAAGGTTTTACTCCACGAACCTGTATTATTCTTTGCCATTACGCAAAGGTTGTATTTGCCTGGCTTTAAATTAACGTATTTAATCTTGTCGAGCATTACCTGGGTAGCTTCACGCCAATCCTTGTCATAGTTGTTTAGTTTGTATTTATACGTAATGAGTTCTTCGTTTACATACGATACTCCTCTGAAATGAAAGGTGAGTGAATTGTTTGTGCTACTTACTGAACTGCTCTCGTTTAGCGGGTAAAATTCTCCATGGGTGGTTTCGGTATAAAGCAATTGTACTGTAGGCGGAGGTGTTTTTAACCGCTCAGCATCACTCGAAAAACACGACAAACCTCTGTCAGTACCTACCCAAATCCTGCCTTTAGAATCCAGCAATCCTGCCGAACGGTTTGTTTCGCGTCCGGCCAGGCCATTGAGTGTGTTAAACACTTCAGGTTCATTAATTCCATCCCATTTTATAACACCGTTATTGGTGCCGAACCAGTACGATTTGTCTCTGTCCTGAAGAATGAAGTAGACTGGATTTGTAATGTTGAATCCATGTTTTGCAAACCGCGCAATTTTTCCTCTCGTATTGATGTAATACAACCCATTCATAGTACCTATAAATTCGGTTCCATTATTATCTCTGAAGTAAGCAAATGCATTCAGATCCTGGTTTTCGGAATCGACCTGCAGTCTCACAGCACCATTTTTATCTGCATGCCATAAGCCGGTCATGGTAGTGATGTATATCCCGCCTTTAAACGATGGGTAAATTTTCCGTTCGCCACCTCTAAGCAGGTTGTTATGCTCGAACTCAACAATCTTATCATTTTTCAAATAATAAAGATTTCGGTTCGTTCCAAACCATATCCTGCCTTCGTTGTCCTGGCAAACGGAATTTACCATTGTGTTCTTGACCAGCGGATACCATTTGATTTTTTCATTTGACATTAATCTGCCAATCCCTAAATTATTTGCGCTGATCCATACATTTCCGCTTTTATCATTAAGCAGATCCAAAACTCTGGTGAGGCTGCTCTGAACTCCCGGAAAAGGAATGACTTTAAATTTATCGTCATGCAAAATAGAAATCTGGTTGTTGTGGCCCAGGACGAACCGGCCATCGTTGGTTTCAACAATAGCAGTTACCTCGTTCTCAGGCATTCCACTTGTTTCGAAATAGTTAACCAGCGAAACATTACTTAATTTATTGATGCCACGGCTGTCAGTAATCCAAATGTTTTCTTCACGGTCAATAAAAATAGAAGATGCCCCATTTGACATAAATCCGTTCTTAATCCTGAGAGGGATTATCTTATTCTCGGTGATTTTCAACAAATATTTCGAAAAATTATTTCCAAAAATCAGGTCGCCGCCTTTCCGTATTCCAATAAAAGGGAAATGAGCCACATCAATATCCTCTAATAAAAACTTTTCCGGTAACCGGGTGATTTTTTTATTCTGAAGGTAACTGATTGAATTCACCGATAAAATCCACATTCGTTCCCAGGGCAAACCCGGTTTTTCAAATGATACCGCTAGAATGATTTCTTTTTTCGGATTGATTTCAGCATTCAGGCTCCAGTCGAGAGTTTCTCCATTAAATATGCACAAGCCTTCTGCCGTACACAAATAAAAAGAATTGCCTTTTTTAGTGATAGAGTAAACTCTGTTTTTAAGTTTATCGGCTGAAATATCAAAGTGTTTCCACGTATTATGCTGGAACACATCAATACCGGTATAGCTTCCAATGCATAGTATAAGGCTGTTGTTCCGGTATGTAACATCAAAGGAAGTTATATAGGAGTAGGGCATTTTGCGAAAGGGCAAGTCGATTGTTTTCCAGGTAGTGTCCCGTAAAAAAACTACCTTTCCTGTGTTGGAATAGGGAACAGCCCAGATTATTCCCTTTTCATCGCATTTGATTTTTCGGAAGTGAAGAGCCGGCAATCCGTTAACAGAGTCATAATTTGTAAAACTGAATCCATCGTATTTCGAAATGCCGCTGTATGTCGAAAACCACATGAATCCGTTTTTATCCTGGCATGCATCACTAATGATCCTGGTAGGTAAACCATTTTCGACTCCGTATGATTTTATAAAATATTGCTGGGCCACAGTACTCCCCGGTAATAACATAAACCATATACCCAACAGTATAAATGTGGTGTTTATATTTCGCCGGATGGTAGTGCGTAGGTGTTGACCTTTCATTGTTAAATGTGTTACAAGTATAGTAAGTTCCCTTTTCAACGTATGTGTTGATATTTGTTAGGCTTGTGAGTATCCGGATGAATTAACAATTGAATCCCTGCTATCAATCAACACCGATGTGGAAGTGTTAAACTGTCAATCAGTGCTTTTTTTTAGTGTGAAGTTAAATGATGAGCCTTTGCTTTCCTTACTTTCGGCCCATATTTTCCCATCATGTTTTTCTATTAATTCCTTGCACATAATCAGGCCCAGTCCCGACGAAAGTTCTCCTTCGGTGCCTTTACGGTTTATTTTAGCCGAGAGACTAAATAATTTATCGAGGATAGTCTGATTCATTCCTATCCCGTCATCTTTAACGGATACGGTACAAATACCCGCTTCTGTGTCCGAAGCGTTTATTTCAACCTGGCCTCCTTTGGGTGTGAACTTTATCGCATTTGTAAGCAGGTTTCTTATTACCGACTCTATCATATTGTTATCAGCAAAAACGATGAGATTTTCAGGGATATTGCCAATAATAGTTATATTCTTTGCCTTTGCTGATTCGCGGAGTAAACTGATGCATTTCTGAACCGGTTTGTTTAAATCAATAGGTTGAGGATTGTAATTTATATTTCCCCGCTGCAGTTGCGACCATTCCATTAATCCCTGAAGTAATTGTATAATGCTATGGGCCGAAGTATGAATGGATTTGGCAATTTCTTTGATGTGATCTTTCGTAAAACTCTCAATCTCTTCTTTTATCATGCCTGTTAATCCGATAATTCCATTCATCGGGCTTCTTAAATCGTGCGAAATAATCGAAAACAATTTATCTTTTTCAACATTAAGCTTCTCCAGGCTTTTATTTTTAGTGATAATTTCTTTTTCCGCCAGCTTGCGTGAAGTTATATCCGAAAGAATGACGGCAAAATGATTTATGCTGGATTGAAATATATCGGCTTCATAATATATTTTTTGCCCGCGTATATACGACTCAAAGTGAAAAGAGTTTCCAGTTAATGCTACATCGGCATATTTCTCAATAGTGCGCTGCGAAACATGAGGGAATACCTCAAGTATTGTTTTGCCGATTACATTTTCTTTTTTAAAACCGGTTATCTGTTCATATCTTTCATTAATGTATTTAAACCTGTAATCAACAGGCTTCCCTTCATTGTCAAAGATAATTTCATGCATTGCCAATCCCTGGTTCATATTATTTACCAGCGACCGGAACTGGAGTTCATTGGTAGCAAGTTCTTCCAGTAATAAAGTATTATCTTGCTGGTCTTTTAAAATTTTACCTATTAGAAGCGTAGCCAGCGGATAAACACCAAGTATAGTTATGCTCATGGTTTTAAACGCAATAGAGCGCAACTGCGAAGGCATAGCTACCATAAATATTACCATTGCAAAATGCACCAGTAATCCAAATAAATACAATTCAGAAGTTGTAATAGGTTTGCCTTGTTTTTGTTTTCTGTAGTAAAATGCCAACCCGATGAAGTACGAAGAAAATATAACTGAAACTCCTGTCAGTAATCCGCCGCCGCCCAGGTAAATGCGGTAAATTAAAGCTATCAGCATAGCAATCAGGCCGGAAACAGGTCCAAAAAACAATGTGCATAAGCTTAAAACCACGCTGCGGCCGTCAAAAATAATTCCAGGGGAAAGCTCAAACGGATTAAGCATTCCAATTAACGCAACAGAGCCAAAGAGCAAGCCCTGGATTACAATTCCTGGTTTGGTATTTCTTTTCCAGTAATTTACTATAAATCCGGATAATACACTTACAGCGATAAGCAGCGATAAATTGAAAATGAGTTCAATGATGATCATTGGTCGTATTTAGTGAGCATTTTTTTTATTCCGGATAGTAAAGCGTATATTTTTGTCAATCTTAAACTGCCATCATGTGGATACTCATCCTTTCTGAGGCAAAGTGAAGATAAAAGAACTGCCTTCACCTTCTTTACTTTCAGCCCATATTTTTCCGCCTTGTTTTTCGACAAATTCTTTGCAGAGCATAAGTCCAAGCCCGGTTGATGGTTCACCCTGGGTTCCTTTGCGGTTTTTATTTTCGGTAAGTAAAAAAAGTTTGTCCAGCAAATCAGAACTCATTCCTATTCCGTTGTCTTTTACAGCTATCCGAATCATTTCATTTTCAGTTTTTGAACCCGATATTTCAATAATTCCGCCTTTGAATGAGAATTTAATAGCGTTCGAAAGTAAATTCCTTACTATGGTTTCCAACATGTGAATATCAGCAAATACAACGTTATGATCCGGAATATTGATTTTGATCTCAATTTCTTTTTTGCTGGCTGTATCCTTCATCAGTTCAATGCTTTTTGTAAGCGACGATTTAAGGAACATCGGCTGTGGTTCAAAGCTGATTTTACCACGTTGCATTTTCGACCATTCGAGCAGGTTTTCAATCAAACGGTAAATGTTAACTGCTGATGATCGCATGGTAGTAGCTATCTCCTTAAGTTCAAAAGCAGATAAGTTCTCAATATCATCGGCCATAATACCTGTAAGTCCAAGGAAACCATTCATTGGTCCACGCAAATCGTGTGCCACTATGGAGAAGAATTTGTCCTTCTCCGCATTGCTTGATTTAAGCAGTTCATTCTTCAGCATGAGCTCTTCTTCCGCTTTTTTACGGAGAGTTATATCCTTCGAAATACAGGCAATCCACAGTATATTTCCATCAACATCTTTAATAGGATCAACCATGGTAATGAAGAACTTCTCCTCGCCTTGAGCAGTAACAACCTTTACTTCAATTTCACCTTTTTCACCTGTCTGGAATACTTGCCGTACAAGCCTCAGCCTTTTTTCTGCTTCTTCCTGCGGAAAAATTTCAAATGGAGTTTTTCCTATAATTTCTGCAGGTTTCTTGTTAAACGCATTTGCGAATGCGTCATTTACAAAACGGTATGTTTCATCAGGATTATAACTGAAAATTGGATCGCTGGAATACTGTACAAGCAAGCGATATTTTTCTTCACTGATTCTGAGTGATTCTTCAGCTTGTTTACGTTCAATCATTTCGCGGCCAACAGCTATAACAACTTTTTGGTCGAACCACATGCCTGGTGTAAGGCTAATTTCTTTTGGAAAAATTGTACCGTCTTTTTTTAATCCCCAGAATTCGAATCGTACAGGTTTCCCGTCATAGGCTTCCCTGTTCAGCCGGAGTGTTTCGGTTAAGTCATTCATACCCGGAGCCGACAGAAAACCAGGATTCTGATGAATGAAATCTTCTTTTTTATATCCATATAAATTCTCTGCAGTAGTATTTACATCCAGAAAATTTGCCTCTCTATCCAGAATATAGACAGCGTCGTTCAGGCTGTTGATAATTCCACGATATGTGTTTTCCGACTGAATCAGTTTTTTTTCTGATTCTTTCCTTCCCGAAATATCAAACAATACAGCCTGATATGTGCGGTCAGGCATCATTTTGGAATGCATTTCAACCGTAATAATGCGTTTATCCTTGCATTGAATTTTCCGTTCATTAATTACCTGTTGGTTCTGTTTTAGCAAGTCGAACCTGAATGGTTTATCTTCCAGGCTTTCTGTGGTAAACAATACTTCCGAAATATGGCGACCTACTAATTCTTCGGATTTAAAGCCAGTCATCAGGTGGATACTATTATTCGAATCTGTAATTGTGCCATCGGGTGAACCAATTAAAATACCTTCAACAGCAAGATCAAATAATACGCGGTAACGGTTTTTGCTTTTTCTGAGCGATTCGCGGGTTTCTTCTCCTTCGATGGCAAGCGCCAGCAGTTTGAAGAGATAACCATCCGTTTCATTATACTGGTAATTATTCTGAAAAACCACACACAATGAACCTACTGGCTCCCTGTTACACCTGACCATATGGCCGATGTAGGTTTTCAGATGATACATATTTACATTGGGATCCGAATCGGCATACGAGGTTTCGGCTAAATTCTCAACCACATAAACATCATTCTTTGCATTCATTATAACATCGTAACATATCCGCCCTTCGGGTTTAACTACCGGATTATGATCAGGAGCTGTGTTCCATTTTCCTAACGAGCATAAAAGCCCGTCATTAATACGATTGTAAAGTGCACTTGAAGCGCCAAGCATTTCGCCGCTTAAGGCAGTCAGTTTATTAATATTATCCAGGTAATCGTCGCTAAGTGATGCCAGCGTTTTGTTGATGACTTCCAGTTGATCTGCTAAGTTATTTTTTGCAGGAAAATCCTGAACTGTGATAATGGCACCTGTTACGATATTTAAAGTATTAACCATTCCTGACAGTGAAATGCTGATATTACTCTCTGATCCACTGGTTCTTTTAAGCAGATAATGCCCTTTATAAGCGTCATTTGTGTTCAGAAATGAAATCTTCCTCAGGATTTCTTCTGAAGAATCTTCATGAAAAAGAAACTCGCTGATATTTCTGGCTAGAAGGTAATCTGACGGTTCTTCAAATAGCTTTTCAGCCGCTTTATTGCAGCTTGTTATCAATCCATTGTTGTCGGTTGTTATTACCGCTTGTGGCAAGCCATTCATCAAAGCCATCTGATAAAGTTCTGCGTCTTTGGTTTTCATGATTTTAGATATAGAAATTGGACTTATGAATAATAATATTAAATAGGTCAGGAAAAAGGCTGACCGGATTATAACACACAATTTTAAAAGTTAAAAAACTTTCTGTCATCGATTTAAAATGCATATACACACAACCGGCTGCCGGAATTCCCGACAACCACAAACATGACAAAGCCTTTTTGGCGTTTTGTCGTTCCTCACCACCCCTTAATATCCGAACAGCAATTTAGTATCTGTGTTTTGTTAAAAATAAATCAGATCAGTAAAGTTTATTTGCATTTCATGCAAAAAACCTGCTGTCAGAAATTTTTAGAAACAATACAAACTGTTGTACGAATCAATACAAGTGCCATGATATATGTTTACAGCTCAAATAAATAACATCAATGGCAATTGTTAATTCATATTTAGTGTCCAAATATACAGAATGTTTTTCCTAATAAAATCAATCTGTGCAAAATAAACACTGAATTTTCAAATAGTGTAAAATAACTGTGATACCCGTAATAATTGTCATATCTGATTTTGGAGATGAGAGCCTTAAAAAGTAATTTGCCGCAAAACAGTTATTTCGTAGGAATTATTTTTTTAACAGCTTGTTGATTATTTCTGTATAACTTATCCCCACGTTTAAAAATACTCATTTGAAATTCCAGTAATTTTGTTTTCGAAAATATAGCCTTGATGAAGATTATTACTTATAACGTAAATGGAATAAGGGCTGCTATTGGCAGAGGCCTTCTGGAGTGGTTGCAAGTTACTGATCCTGATATAGTTTGTCTTCAGGAAATAAAAGCAACACCTGATCAGATTCCCATTGCTGAATTTGTAGCTTTAGGGTATCATACATACTGGTTTCCGGCTGAGAAAAAGGGATATAGCGGAGTTGCAATACTTTCCAAAATAGAACCCGATAAGGTAGTTTATGGAATGGGTATCGAAAAGTACGATTTTGAGGGACGCTTTCTTCGTGCTGACTATGGCGATAAAAGCGTGATTTCCGTTTATCATCCTTCAGGCACAACCGGCGATCTGAGGCAGGCATTTAAAATGCAGTGGCTTGCTGATTTCCAGAACTATATACTGGAGTTAAAAAAAACACGTCCGAACCTTATTATTTCAGGAGATTACAACATTTGCCACAAGGCAATTGATATACATGATCCCATCCGTAATGCTACCAGCAGCGGTTTCCTTCCGGAAGAACGCGAATGGGTAACCGGATTCCTGAATTGTGGCTTCATCGATTCATTCAGATACTTTGTAAAAGAACCTCATCATTACACATGGTGGAGTTATCGTGCCGGGGCCCGGAACAGGAATCTGGGCTGGCGTATTGATTATCATATGGTAAGCGATGAACTTGAACAAAACATGCAACGTGCAGTCATTTTACCAATGGCAGTGCATTCTGATCATTGTCCTTCTCTACTGGAAATTACCTTTTAAAGTATTTATAACAATTCAAATTTTTAAACTCTATTATAATGAAATATACGGTGTTCGGAAAAGTAAGCAGGTTAATGATCATTGTTCTTTTCGCCGGGGCTATTACATCCTGCGTTTCCACAAAGAAATACAATGCTCTAACTGACAGATGCAATGAAGAAAGCGCAACTTTAAACGCGAAAGTTGATGAACTCAGCACCCAGGTGAATGAGCTTTCATCTGATAATCAGCGGTATAAAAAAGATGTTACTCAACTCAAGGCAGATACTTCACGCCTGGGTTCCATGTTGCGTGTACTTACTGCCGATTATAATGAGCTCGATCGTTCGCACGAATTGCTTAAAGTGCAGTTTGCAGCAAATTTTGAAGATGCAGCCAAAGGTTTGATGGCATTAAAATCATTACAGGATAGCTTGTTGGTGCGTGAAGATCGTGTGAAAGCTATGCAGTCCGAACTTGATATAAAAGGCAAAAACCTGGCTGAAGTTCAGGCTGCCTTACGAAGGAATGACTCAATTACAAACGCATTGCGCAAAGCAGTTTCTGATGCGCTGATGGGTTTCGAAGGCAAAGGACTTACCGTTCACATGAAAAACGGCAAAGTATACGTTTCGCTCGATGAGAAACTGCTTTTTGCTTCAGGTAAATGGAATGTGAGTAAAGATGGTACCACCGCACTTAAGGATCTGGCCATTGTGCTGGAAAAAAATCCTGATATCAATGTACTTATCGAAGGCCATACGGATAATGTTCCGTTGAACAGTCAAAACCAGGTTGAAGATAATTGGGACCTTAGCGTGATGCGTGCAACTTCAATCGTGAAAATACTGCTTGCAAACGGAAAAATAAGTCCTACCCGCCTGGTTGCTTCCGGACGTGGTGAATTCTTGCCTGTTGAGCCCAATACATCAGCAGCAAACAAAGCCAAAAACAGAAGGACTGAGATAATCCTCTCGCCTAAACTTGATGAACTTATGCAGATTATTGGAAGCAAATAATCCTTACCATCATTTAAAAGCGTAAATTTGCACTGCATTGAACAAGCAGGCAGGTATCAGATTTCAAAATAATACGGGGATTGTTGATAGTGTCAGCAATCCCTGATTGTGTGTAAAAATAACAGCCGCGCCAAAAAACAAATAATGTTTGTAAAAGGATGATCAGGCTTAAGCCTGAAAAAATTTTGCACTGCATATTTTGAAGCAGAACATCGTTTTTAAATTGTATAATATTGAATAACAGTATAATGGCAAAAGAAATCACAGCGAAACTCATCCTTGAAGATGGCACCGTATTTATTGGCAAGTCCTTTGGCTTCGAAGGATCGGTAGCGGGAGAAGTAGTTTTTAATACTTCCATGACAGGGTATCCCGAAAGCCTAACCGATCCATCGTTTGCAGGTCAGATAATGGTAGCTACTTATCCGCTTATTGGCAATTACGGTGTTCCTGAAGCTGTGATGGTGGATGGATTACCCGATTTTTTCGAATCGGACCAAATTCAGGTTACGGCTTTGATTGTTTCTGATTATTCAGAACAATACAGCCACTGGAGTGCAAAACGGAGCCTGGGCGACTGGCTTATGGTGAATAAAATTCCTGGTTTATATGGTATTGATACCCGTGAACTAACCAAGATTATCCGCGAAAAAGGTGCTATGATGGGAAAAATTGTTTTCAATAGCATCGATCCCGGATTTCATGATCCGAATAAAGAAAATCTGGTTGCCAGTGTAAGTACGGATAAAGTGATTACTTATGGTAACGGTTCAACCCGTATTTTGCTGGTTGATTGCGGAGTTAAATATAACATTATCAGGCATTTCCTTAAGCGTGATACAACTGTGATCCGCGTTCCCTGGGATTACGATTATTCAAAAGAAAACTACGACGGATTGTTTATTTCAAATGGACCTGGTAATCCTAAAATGTGTGAGACAACTATAAATCATCTGGCTGTTTCTCTCAAACAGGATATCCCCATTTTCGGCATATGCCTGGGTAATCAATTGCTGGCGTTAGCTTCCGGCGCTGATACCTATAAACTGAAATACGGACATCGCAGTCATAATCAACCCGTATTACAATGCGGAACCAATAAAGCAATGGTGACTTCACAAAATCATGGTTTTGCTATTGATAACAAAAGTCTTTCCAGCGATTGGGAACCGTTTTTCGAAAATCTGAACGACGGAACCAACGAAGGGATAAGGCATAAAACCCGTCCGGTCTTCTCCGTTCAATTCCATCCCGAAGCTTCCAGCGGGCCAACGGATAGTGAGTATTTATTTGATGATTTCTTGAAGATAGTAAGGAAAAGTTGATAACCACGGAGGCACAGAGGACACGGAGGAACACAGAGAAATGTTTTACATAAATGCCAGTGAAAGTTCTTTTGATTATTTAACCCCTTAGTGATTCTAAGTGCTCTTAGTGCCTTAGTGGTAAAATAAATATTAAACCAGAAAAGGATATGCTAACTCAAAAGCTAATTAACGATATTTCATTTAAAATTGTAGGCTGTGCATTTGAGGTTCATAAACAATTGGGTCCTGGTTTGCTGGAATCTGTTTATCAGGCATGTATGATTGATGAATTAAGGAGAAATCATTTAAATGTTCATTCTCAGGTTTTTATCCCTGTTTATTATAAAGGAAACGATCTGGGAGGTCAGCTTAAGTTAGATTTGCTGGTTGAGGATTTAGTTATTGTTGAGCTAAAAGCAGTTGAAGCTATGATTCCACTATATAAGGCGCAATCGTTATCTTACTTAAAACTTGCGAACAAACCCAAAGGCCTTTTGATAAACTTTCATACCGAAAATATTGTTAGCCAGTTAGTTCCTTTAGTGACTGAAGAATTTGCTATACTCCCAAAAGAATAATCATGATTGTTGGAATATCTGGAACCACTTAGACACTAAGAACACGAAGGAACACTAAGAAAATGGAGAAATATTAAGCCTTATTGCATCTTAGTGAACTCAGTGCCTTAGTAGTAAAAAATCAAAGTAGGTAAAATACAACATTGCTTAAAAGAATAAAAATGATAAAAATCAAAAAAGTACTTGTCCTCGGTTCAGGAGCACTAAAAATCGGTGAAGCCGGTGAGTTTGATTACAGCGGATCGCAGGCATTAAAAGCGTTGCGCGAAGAAGGTATATTTACCATCCTGATCAATCCTAATATCGCGACAGTACAAACATCCGAGGGTGTTGCCGATAAAATATATTTCCTTCCTGTTACGCCTTTCTTTATCGAAAAAGTAATTGAAAAGGAACGTCCTGAAGGAATTCTGCTTTCATTCGGTGGACAAACTGCCCTGAACTGCGGAATTGAGCTTTTTAAATCGGGCATCCTCGAAAAATATAATATTAAAGTTTTAGGCACCCCGGTTCAATCAATTATTGATACTGAAGATCGTCAGATATTTGCAGATAATCTTCGCAAAATCAATATTCTGACCCCGAAAAGTATTGCTGTTACAACTATTGATGATGCACTGAAGGCATCAGAAACACTGGGATTTCCGATTATCGTAAGAGCCGCATTCACGCTTGGCGGACAAGGTTCCGGGTTTTGTTATAACCGGGACGAACTGTTAAAACTTGCAGGTACAGCATTTTCGTATTCGTCGCAAATACTTGTTGAAGAATCCCTGAAGGGCTGGAAAGAAGTTGAATATGAAGTTGTCCGCGATTGCTACGACAATTGCATCACGGTATGCAACATGGAAAATTTCGATCCGCTTGGAATCCATACCGGCGAAAGTATTGTTGTTGCACCTTCGCAAACGCTTACTAACCGCGAATACCACAAACTACGCAGTCTTTCAATCGAAATTGTACGTAATGTTGGTGTTGTAGGCGAATGTAATGTTCAGTATGCTTTGGATCCAAACTCTGAAGATTATCGCGTTATCGAAGTCAACGCGCGCCTTTCGCGTTCATCTGCATTGGCATCAAAAGCTACAGGATACCCTCTTGCATTTGTGGCAGCCAAACTGGCTTTGGGTTACGGACTTCATGAACTTAAAAACTCAGTAACCAAAACAACTACCGCCTTTTTTGAGCCTGCACTCGATTATATCGTTGTTAAAATTCCTCGTTGGGACCTGAATAAATTTATCGGAGTTTCGAAGGAAATTGGCTCCAGCATGAAGAGCGTGGGCGAAATTATGGCAATCGGCCGCACTTTCGAAGAAGCTATTCAGAAAGGTTTACGCATGGTAGGGCAGGGGACACACGGTTTTGTGGGGAATCATGATATAGAATTTGATGATATTGACCAGGCGCTTTCGGAACCTACCGATATGCGCATCTATTCCATTGCCAGTGCATTCGAAGCAGGATATACTGTTGAGCGGATTCATGATCTCACAAAAATTGATAACTGGTTCCTGGTGAAGTTGAAATCTATTTACGATCATATGGTTCAGTTGAAAAAACTAAACAAGATCGAAAATATTTCGGCAGAA
>JFJP01039499.1_pt1 | contig 14553 bp, 12 predicted proteins | sample 431651 | NCBI WGS metagenome assembly JFJP01 (sample SAMN02602958, study PRJNA72255) | Microbial mat metagenome, whole genome shotgun sequencing project. | biome: fresh water; feature: sink hole; material: water; isolation source: purple microbial (photo- and chemosynthetic) mats found in...
CAGGAGGAATTAAGAAGATGGCTAAGGAGAAATTTGCGCGGACAAAGCCGCATGTGAACATAGGCACAATTGGTCACATTGATCATGGGAAGACAACGCTTACGGCAGCAATCACCAAACACTCAGCGATGAAGGGATTTGGGTCATATGTTCCGTTTGATCAGATAGACAAAGCGCCTGAAGAAAGAGAGCGTGGTATCACCATCGCCACAGCGCATGTAGAGTATGAGACCCCCAACCGTCACTACGCGCATGTGGACTGCCCGGGCCATGCAGACTATATAAAGAATATGATCACAGGCGCGGCCCAGATGGACGGAGCAATACTGGTGGTCAGTGCCGATGACGGTCCTATGCCGCAGACAAGAGAACATATTCTTCTTGCACGCCAGGTTGGAGTGCCCACAATTGTTGTGTTCCTGAACAAATGCGATATGGTGGATGATGAGGAATTGATAGAGCTGGTAGAGATGGAACTTCAGGAACTTCTGGATACCTATGAATTTCCGGGAGATACTACACCGATCATCAGGGGAAGTGCACTTAAAGCCCTTGAAAGCGATGATGTGAACAGTGAAGATGCCAAATGTATATTTCAGCTTCTGGAAACGCTTGATTCTTATGTACCGGTACCGATAAGAGATACGGAAAAACCCTTCCTGATGCCGGTTGAAGATGTGTTCAGCATATCCGGTCGTGGAACAGTTGTAACTGGAAGAATCGAACGTGGTATTATTAAGACGGGTGAAGAAATCGAGATTGTAGGAATCAGAGAAACTGCAAGGACAATATGTACCGGCGTTGAGATGTTCAGAAAACTTCTTGATGAGGGTCGGGCAGGAGATAATGTTGGTCTTCTTCTTCGTGGCACCAAGCGTGAACAGGTAGAGAGAGGCCAGGTTGTTTCCAAGCCCGGAAGCATCACCCCGCATACAAAATTCAAAGCAGAGATGTATGCACTGAGCAAAGAAGAAGGTGGCCGTCATACTCCGTTTTTCACTGGTTACAGACCCCAGTTTTTTTTCAGAACAACAGATATAACAGGGATTTTGACATTGGAAGAAGGCGTTGAGATGATCATGCCCGGAGATAATGCAACCATCAATGTAGAACTGATTAACCCCATTGCCATGGAAAAAGAGCTCCGGTTTGCTATCAGAGAAGGCGGACGTACCGTTGGCGCCGGTGTTATCGGTGAAATTGTTGAATAACCCATTGCCATGGAAAAAGAGCTCCGGTTTGCTATCAGAGAAGGCGGACGTACCGTTGGCGCCGGTGTTATCGGTGAAATTGTTGAATAAATTCCAAAGGAGTTAACGAGTGGATAGAGTAAATATTGCTCTTGCCTGCACAGAGTGCAAGAGAAGGAACTATACAACGACAAAGAATAAGCGAAAAACTCCTGATAAAATAGAGTTTAAAAAATACTGTAAATTCTGTAATAAGCATTTATTGCATAGAGAAACAAAGATAAAATAGAAAAAAAGAATGCAGGTCAGTAGCTCCAATTGGCAGAGCTCCGGACTCCAAATCCGGGAGTTGGGGGTTCGACTCCCTCCTGACCTGCCACTTTTTTAAAAAAATTGAAAAATTAAATCGGGTTGTAAAAAAACTTAGGGGTTGTATGTCACGATTATTAAAGAAGAAGCCGGATAGCGAGAAGAAAAAGAAAAGAGCAGATTCGGAAAGTCTTACAGACTCAGAAGTAAACTCTACTATCGTTCCTATTGCTAAATCAGCGACGGTTGCAAGTCCTATGAAATTGAAACAGGAAAAAAACCTGGCAGATATTAAAATCGGCGAGCCCAACTTTATTCAAAAAGCCATCGATTTCTTAAGAGAAGTAAAGGTTGAATTAAAAAAAGTGACTTGGCCGACACGAAAACAGATAACCGGAACAACAATCGTTGTAATAATCTTTATTTTTGTTGTTGCAGCTTTCCTTGGACTATTTGATTTCGGTCTAGCAAAGCTTGTTCAAGTCATTCTGACATAAAACAAGGGTTGTAACATGTCTCTAAAATGGTATATCGTACATGTCTATTCTGGCCATGAGCAGAAAGTCAAAATTGCATTGGAAGAAAAAATTCAGGCATCCAAGCAACCCGAGAAGTTTGGAGAGATTCTCATACCGACTGAAAATATTGTTGAACTTGTAGATGGCAAAAAAAGAGAATCTTCCAGAAAATTTTATCCAGGCTATATCATGGTCAGGATGCATCTCGATAATGATACATGGCACATTGTTAGTTCTACTGCAAAAGTTACAGGTTTTCTCGGTGGAAAAAACAAACCAGCCCCGATAAGTGATAAAGAAGCTAAGAATATAATTGATAAGATGCAGCAGGGCAGGAACAAGCCTCAACCAAAATATTTCTTTGAACCGGGAGATGAAGTCAAGGTTATTGACGGACCATTCACAAATTTTACAGGTACTGTGGAAGATGTTTCTCCAGATAAGGAAAAGATAAAAGTTCTTGTGAGTATTTTTGGGCGTGCTACCCCGGTTGAATTATATTTCATACAGGTATCCAAAATATAATAATGGTTAAATTGTGAGTTTCAGGAGTAAAAAATGGCAAAAAAAGTAATGGCACAAATAAAACTTCAGATACCAGCCGGAAAGGCAAATCCATCTCCTCCTATTGGTCCTGCACTGGGTCAGCGTGGTGTGAATATCATGGACTTCTGCAAGGCTTTTAATGCGAGAACCGCTAATGATGTAGGATCTATCATCCCTGTAGTGATCACTGTATATATGGATAGATCTTTCAGCTTTATTACAAAAACACCGCCAGCATCTCGATTATTACTGGCTGCCGCTAAAATTGCGAAAGGTTCTGGCGTACCCAATAAAGAAAAGGTCGGAACGGTCACCAAGAACCAGATCATTGAAATTGCCAAAACAAAAAAAGAAGATTTAAATGCCTCAGATATTGATGCAGCTGCGAGAATTATCGCTGGTACTGCTAGAAGTATGGGGATAGAAGTAGTTTAACTTTAAGTAAAAAGAGTGATGAAAAATGCCAAAGCGGAGTAAAAAATATACAGAAGCACTTAAAAAGGTCGATAGAACGGTTCAATATGATCCACTGAATGCCTTGGAACTGGCCGTATCTTCAAGCTATGTAAAATTTGATGAAACGGTTGATGTTGCTGTAAGATTAGGCGTTGACCCGCGGCATGCCGATCAAATGGTCCGAGGTACCGTTGTATTGCCCAATGGGCTTGGTAAAGATGTAAAAGTATTGGTTTTTGCAAAAGGCGAGAAAGAAAAAGAAGCCTTAGATGCAGGCGCAGACTTTATTGCTGATGAAGAGACCATCAAGAAAATTCAAGACGGGTGGTTTGGATTTGATAAAGCCATTGCAACTCCGGATATGATGGGTGCCGTCGGGAAGCTGGGAAGAGTTCTTGGCCCCAGGGGGTTAATGCCCAATGCAAAAACTGGAACAGTTACTTTTGAACTGGCCAAAGCAATCAATGAATTAAAGGCCGGTAAAATTGATTTCAGAGTTGAGAAAGCCGGTATTGTTCATGTTCCCGTTGGAAAAATATCTTTCGGAGCACAAAAATTGTCGGAAAATGTAAAGGCCTTTTTGGAAAGGCTTGTCTCATTAAAACCAGCCGGGAGCAAAGGGACTTACCTAAAAACCATCAGTATCTCTTCAACAATGGGCCCTGGAATAAAAGTAGATCCATTGTTGATAAAATAAAAAAATAAACCTGTCATAGACAGTAGGTGTGCTTTTTTAATGAGGCACATAATCGGATCTGCCGGCCTGCCGAGATGGAAGATAATATGATTTTGTTTTGGTTTAGTTGGCACCTTCGGAAGAAATTCAATTAATGAAAGGAGGTGTAAAAAATTGCTGAATAATTCTCAGAAAAAAGAAGTCGTTGAAAGACTTGCTAAGGCGTTCAAGGAATCTGAAATTTCGATACTTGTAGATTATAAAGGTCTTAATGTATTGAAAATGACGGAACTGCGAGCACAGCTCAGAAAAGAAGGCATCCAGATTGAAGTAGTGAAAAATTCATTGATGGCACTGGCATCTGAAGGCACGGACGCAGCCCTGATGAAGGATTTTTTCAAAGGCCCCAATGCCCTTGTTCTATCAAAAAAAGATCCGGTTGCTCCTGCAAAAATTCTGATCAATTTTGCAAAGGACAATGATAAACTCGAAATTAAAGCAGGTGCTTTATCAGGTAAGCTTCTCAATCCGGAAGAAATTAAACAACTGGCTAAATTACCATCAAAAGAAGAACTTCTTGGCAAACTGGTATATACGCTGAATGCGGTTCCGACATCATTTGTTAATGTTCTTTCCGGTGTTCCCCGTGCTTTTGTTAATGTTCTCAATGCGATTAAAGATCAAAAAGAAGCGGCATAGACAATTATTATTTATAGAAAAATATTATTATAGTTTTATTTAGGAGAATTAAAATGGCTGATATCACAAAGGCTGATGTTATCGAATTCATATCAAACATGAGCGTTCTTGAACTTTCCGAGCTGGTAAAAGAACTTGAAACTAAATTTGGTGTTACTGCTGCAGCACCTGTGGCTTTCGCAGCAGGTCCTGCGCCGACTGGCGATGCCGGAGCTGCCCAGGAAGAACAAACGGAATTCACAGTTGTTCTTGAAGCCGCCGGTGATAAGAAGATCAATGTCATAAAAGAAGTCAGAGCAATTACAGGTCTTGGGTTGAAAGAGGCGAAAGCACTTGTTGAAGAAGCACCGAAACCTGTAAAAGAAAGTATTCCCAAAGCAGAAGCACTCAAGATTAAAGAACAATTAGAAGGCGCTGGTGCACAGGTTTCTGTAAAATAGTTCGGCTTTCTGGTTCTAAAGTGCATAAAAATAGTGCGGGGGCAAGGCAGTAGTGCCATGCCTCCGCTTTTACGGTTGGAAAAACTCATATTTGGAGATGTCATGACTGGAAGTCTTTTGACAAATAAGCGTATTAGAAAAGAGTTTGGCAGCATAAGAAAAATAATTGATATTCCTGATCTCATCGGGATGCAAAGAAATTCATATGAGAGCTTCCTTCAAAAAGATGTCATGCCTGAAGAAAGGGAAGAAAAAGGGCTGCATGCTGTTTTTAAATCTGTTTTTCCCATTAAGGACTTTTCAGATACATCGTCACTGGAATATGTTTCATATTCCTTTGGTGAAGCAAAACATTCGATAAAAGAATGCATTTCAAGAGGAATGACCTATGACATTCCGGTGAATATTAAAGTTCGACTAGTCGTTTATGACTTTGATAAGGAGACTGACCATTCAACGATACGTGACATCAAGGAGCAGGAGATATATTTCGGTACTATTCCATTGATGACACGGCAGGGAACTTTTATCATTAACGGTACTGAAAGAGCAGTTGTAAGCCAGCTTCACCGATCATCAGGAGTTTTCTTTGATCATGACAAAGGAAAGAATTACTCCACAGGTAAGATTATTTACAACGCAAGGGTAATTCCTGTCAGAGGGTCCTGGATCGATATGGAAATTGATGCAAAGGACATTGTTTATATCAGAATCGACAGGAGACGAAAATTTGCCGTTTCCATCCTTTTTAAGGCCTTTGGATATACCAGTGAAGATATCTTGGATTTCTTTTATAACAAAGAACATATTGTTAAAAAAGATGGATCGTTTTTTAAAGAGTTTTCCCTGGAAAACTTAAAACGACAGAGAGCCAGTTTTGATATCGCATCTCCAAAAACCGGCGAGGTTCTTGTAAAAAAAGGAAGAATTTTTACAAAACGGGCATTAAAACAACTCGAAGAAGATGGGTTGGATTATATACCCGTCTCAGAAAGTGAGTTGATCAATAAAGCTTTTGCACAGCATATTTTTGACGAAGGAACTAAGAAGCTCCTTTTTAAAGCAGGGGAACTGATTTCCGAAGAAAGTTTTGAGCGGTTGGAAGAAAAAGGACTTCACGATTTTAATATACTCTATGTTGATCCGAGAAGTTCGGATTCCATGCGAAAAACGCTTGTGTCCGACAAAATTGAAAGAAAAGAGGAAGCCTTGATGGATATCTACAGGCGGCTCAGGCCTGGAAATCCGGCTACAGTTGAAGTTGCACAGGATTTCATTGATCATCTTTTTTTCAGGCAGGCATATTATGATTTGTCAAAGGTTGGCAGATTAAAAATGAACCATCGTCTGGGTATCAACACCATGATTGATGTGAAGACGTTGCGGAAAGAAGATGTTCTGCTGACTGCCTCCACTTTGATTGAGCTCAAAGATACACAGGGTCAGGTTGATGATATCGACCATCTTGGGAATCGTCGTGTTCGAGCAGTTGGTGAACTTCTTGAAAATCATTATCGGATAGGGCTCGTCAGGATGGAAAGAGCAATTAAAGAAAAAATGAGCATGCAAGAAGTAGATGCCATGATGCCTCATGATTTGATCAATCCCAAGCCTGTGTCCGCAGTTGTCAGGGAATTTTTCGGTACATCTCAGTTATCCCAGTTTATGGATCAAACCAACCCATTGTCTGAAACAACCCATAAAAGAAGGTTATCTGCTCTTGGCCCGGGTGGCTTGACAAGAGAAAGAGCCGGATTTGAAGTTCGGGACGTTCATCCATCCCATTACGGCAGAATCTGTCCGATTGAAACCCCGGAAGGACCTAATATTGGGCTGATCGTTTCGTTATGCACCTATGCCCGGGTGAATGATTTCGGCTTTATTGAAACACCTTATCGAATTGCTAGTGAAGGTAATGTATCCAATGTTATCAAACACTTGTCAGCTTTTGAAGAAAAAGAGCATCCCATTGCTCAGGCCAATGCGCCTCTTGATAATAACAATAAATTCATAAATCCTCTGGTATCTTCACGAGTTGGTGGTGAATTTGAAATGATCGAGAATCAGGAAGTCAAATTCATGGATGTATCCCCCAACCAGCTCGTATCTGTGTCTGCATCCTTAATCCCGTTTCTTGAAAATGATGATGCCAACAGGGCTTTAATGGGCTCAAATATGCAGCGTCAGGCTGTCCCTTTGATAAGAAGTGAAGCACCGCTTGTTGGGACTGGGATGGAAAGTGTTGTGGCAAGAGATTCAGGTGTTACTATTGTGGCAGACTATGACGGCATAGTGGTTGATGTGGATTCCAAACGAATTGTTGTCCGGAACAGTGATACCAAGGAAGGCAGTTTTGAAAAAGCAGTATCTATATATAATTGTACAAAATTTGTACGCTCCAATCAAAATACTTGTTTTAACCATCGTCCGATCGTTGTGAAAGGGGAAAAGGTCAAGGAAGGCCAGGTAATTGCCGACGGCCCTTCCACAGAGATGGGAGAACTCGCTCTCGGGAAAAATGTGACGGTTGCCTTTATGCCATGGGATGGTTACAACTATGAAGATTCAATCCTTGTCAGTGAGCGGCTTGTTAAAGACGGTGTATATACCTCTATCCATGTTGAACAGTACGAGGTTCTGGCACGCGATACAAAACTCGGGAAAGAGGAAATAACCCGTGATATTCCCAATGTAGGTGAAGAGGCTCTCAAAAATCTGGATGAAAGCGGAATTATTAGGCTTGGTGCTGAGGTTAAGTCCGGTGATATCCTTGTCGGCAAAATTACACCCAAAGGAGAAACCCAACTTTCTCCCGAAGAGAAATTATTGCGGGCTATTTTTGGTGAAAAAGCCGGTGATGTAAAAGATACATCACTCTGTGTACCGCCGGGTGTAAAAGGTAAGGTCATTGATGCCAAGGTTTTTTCAAGAAGGGGTCTTTCAAAGGATGACCGAACGCGCTTGATTGAAGATTATGAAATTGAAAGGCTTGAAAAAGACAGGGATGATGAAATTAAAATAATTTCTAATGTGGCGCTTGAAAGAGTTGAAGCTATCCTTGATGGCCAGAAGACGGTCACTGATCTTGAAAAAACAGGGAAAGTCCTGGTGAAATCAGGAACAAAGGTGAAAGCCGGAATTTTTAAGGATATCCCGGTTTCGGTTCTTGTCCATGTTGCAGTGAAAGATGCAGTTGCTACTGAAAAGGCTCAGATTATTCTTGAGAGCGCCCAGGACCAGATTAAGAAAGCAAGGGAACATTTTAACAGACAGGTGTCCCGTTTTGAAAAAGGGGATGATTTGCCGCCCGGTGTCTTGAAAATGATCAAAATCAGTGTTGCTATGGAAAGGGTTCTTTCCGTGGGTGATAAAATGGCGGGACGTCATGGAAACAAAGGAGTTGTCTCAAGGATTCTGCGGGTTGAGGACTTGCCTTATTTTGAAGATGGCAGGCCTGTAGACATGGTCCTGAATCCGTTGGGAGTTCCTTCTCGAATGAATGTGGGCCAGATACTGGAGATTCATCTAGGACATGCAGCCTATGGTTTGGGGCAGCAGATCGATGAATTGCTGAGCCAAATGAAACTGAAGGAATTAAGAAAGAAAGTAACGGATATTTTCTCTTTGACCGAGGCCCAGAAGGACAATAGGAGAGAAGATACCGTTGTAAAAGATATTAAAAAAATGTCTGACAAGGAACTCATTGATTTTGCAACACTTTACCGGAGGGGTGTGCATATGGCCACCCCTGTCTTTGATGGGGCAAGTGAGGACGAAATCAAACATCTTATCAAAATGGCCGGATTTGATTCATCCGGGCAAGCAGTACTTTATGACGGCAGGACCGGTTTACCCTTTGCCAAGCCGGTAACCGTCGGGTCCATGTACATGCTTAAACTTCATCATCTGGTAGATGACAAGCTACATGCCCGTTCCATTGGACCCTATTCACTGGTTACGCAGCAGCCACTCGGCGGAAAAGCTCAGTTCGGAGGGCAGCGGTTGGGTGAGATGGAAGTCTGGGCAATGGAAGCATATGGGGCTGCTCATGCATTACAGGAATTTTTGACTGTGAAATCCGATGATATGACTGGAAGAACCAGAATGTATGAAAAAATCGTAAAAGGCCAGAACGTTCTTGAACCTGGAATGCCTGAATCTTTCAGGGTTCTTATTAAAGAATTGAATAGTCTGGGTTTGGATATGAATCTTATAGAAGGAAGCAGATAAGGAGAAGACATTGGATAATATATACGATTTCTTCGCAAAACCAAAAGATCCTAAGATTTATCAGGCTGTTCAGATCAGCCTCGCATCTTCAGACCAGATTAGAGAGTGGTCTCATGGTGAAATCAAAAAGCCGGAAACAATCAACTACAGGACGTTCAAGCCGGAAAGAGATGGGTTGTTCTGTGCAAAGGTATTTGGCCCGACCAAGGATTACGAATGCAATTGCGGAAAATATAAACGCATGAAACACCGCGGTGTTGTATGCGAAAAATGCGGTGTGGAAGTTATTCAGTCAAAAGTACGCCGGGAAAGAATGGCGCATATCGAATTGGCATCACCTGTATCGCATATATGGTTTTTAAAAAGCCTTCCCAGTAAAATTGGTAATGTTCTTGATTTAACGCTGAAAAGCCTTGAAAAAGTTTTGTATTTTGATTCTTACATCGTCATTAATCCAAAAGAAACAATTCTTAAAAGATTTCAGCTTCTTTCAGATGACCAGTATTATGAAGCCCAGGAGACATTCGGAGAGGATGGATTTGAAGCCGGAATTGGTGCTGAAGCAATTTTAAAGTTGCTGAATGAGATTAATCTTCAACAAGTTCATGATGAATTGAAAGAAGAAATTCAATCGACAAAATCCGTTGCCAAACAGCAGAAAATGTCAAAACGTCTTAAGGTCATTGACGCTTTCTTAACTTCCGGAATAGAGCCTGCACGAATGATATTAACGGCCTGTCCTATTCTTCCTCCGGATTTGCGACCTCTTGTTCCACTTGAAGGAGGACGATTTGCGACATCTGATTTGAATGATTTGTACAGAAGGGTTTTAAACAGAAATAACCGACTAAAAAGACTGGTTGATCTGAATGCTCCTGATATTATTGTTAGAAATGAAAAGCGAATGCTCCAGGAGGCCGTAGATGTTCTGTTCGATAATGGTCGGCATGGCAGGGTGGTAACTGGCACCAATAAACGGCCGCTGAAATCTTTGAGCGATACTCTGAAAGGGAAACAGGGGCGATTCCGACAGAATCTTTTGGGTAAACGTGTGGATTATTCCGGTCGTACGGTTATTACCGTAGGTTCTGAGCTGAGACTTCACCAATGTGGTATTCCAAAAAAAATGGCCCTGGAACTGTTTAAACCGTTTATTTATAATTATCTTGAGCGAAAAGGTCTCGTTTCGACCGTTAAGAGTGCAAAAAAAATGGTCGAACGCGAAGAAACTGAAGTTTGGGATGCGCTTGAATCTGTTGTAAAAGAATATCCTGTCATGCTCAACAGAGCACCGACCCTTCATAGGTTGGGTTTCCAGGCATTCGAGCCGGTACTGATTGAAGGAAAAGCCATTCAACTTCATCCTCTGGTATGTCCTGCATTTAATGCAGATTTTGATGGTGATCAGATGGCCGTGCATGTTCCGCTTTCCCTTGAGTCCCAGTTGGAAGCAAGAATTATGATGCTGTCCACCAACAACATTCTTTCCCCTGCAAATGGGCAGCCTATTATCGTACCCACCCAGGATATTGTTCTGGGTATTTATTACATGACCCGTGGAGTGCGGAACCAAAAAGGTGAAGGAATTCATTTTTCGAGTATTGATGAAGTCAGATATGCTTTTGATGCAGGGGAGCTTTCGCTGCATGCAAAAATTAAAGTCCGCATTGATGATGAAATGCATGATACAACAACAGGTCGAATTCTTCTCTGGGAAACAATCCCTGGTGATACCCTGTTATCATTAAGCAGGATCAGAACCCGTTCTTTGGAAGACTGTGAAGCCGCTTTGGAGGAATTAAAGGCAGGCAAAGGATTTGATAAGATATTAAAAAAATACTCGGATGATGAGGTTAAAAAGACCAAAGGAAAAACAGATCTGCTAACCCGGAAAGAATTTAAAAATTCATTTCAGGTTTCTGAAATTATTGTTGAACAGCTTTTTGGATTGAAAGAGGAACAATTTACCGATATCAGAAAAATAGGTGAATACTATACCATATTCAAGGTGGATGAGCGTAAAACCACTCTCCCCTTTAATCTGGTAAACAAACTGATGGATAAATCTTCCATTGTCAAACTGATTGACTATGCATACCGAAATATCGGACTTAAAGAAACCGTCATCCTTTCTGATCGATTGAAAGATATCGGTTATAAATATTCCACTATAGGTGGGCTTTCTATCTGTATCGACGATATGATCATCCCGGATCAGAAATGGGATATCATCGCCAAAGCAGAAAAGAATATTGAAGATATTAAAAATCAATATTCTGAAGGATTGATCACCCAGGGTGAGAAATATAATAAGGTGGTTGATATCTGGGCTCAAAGTACTGATGATATCGCCAATGCCATGATGGAGGTCATGAAAAATCCGACAGGTGCCAAGGATGAGGATTCAGCCGAAAATCTGAATGCTGTCTATATCATGGCAGACTCAGGCGCCCGTGGAAGCAAGGATCAGATGCGTCAGTTGGCAGGCATGCGCGGATTGATGGCTAAACCGTCAGGGGAAATTATTGAAAACCCGATTACAGCCTGTTTCAGGGAAGGTCTTTCAGTCCTTCAATATTTTATCTCAACCCATGGTGCCCGAAAAGGTCTGGCAGACACAGCTTTGAAAACCGCCAACTCCGGATACCTTACACGGCGCCTTGCTGATGTCGGCCAAGATTGCACGATTGTTGAAATAGATTGTGGAACAATTAATGGTATAGAGGTTGAATCCTTGTATGAAGGGGGCGAGGTCATTCAAACCCTTGGGGAAAGGATTCTTGGAAGAGTTATCCAGGAAGATATCCGTGATCCGTACTCTGATGAATTTATAGTTGGGGTAGATACAGAGTTGGCTGAAGCCGATGTTAAAAAGATTGAGGAAGCCGGGGTTCAAAAGGTAAAAATTCGTTCCGTTCTGACCTGTAATTCCAAGCACGGTGTTTGTTCCAGGTGCTATGGTAGGGATCTTGCGCATGGAGAGACCGTTGAGATCGGCCAGGCCATTGGTATCGTTGCAGCACAGTCCATTGGTGAACCTGGGACCCAGTTGACCATGAGAACTTTTCATATTGGGGGAACTGCTTCAAGAAAGGTTGAGGTCGCTGAAATAAAGGCAAGGGTTGGTGGGATATTAAAGTTTAATGAGGATATCCAGACAGTTGTATCTGCTGAGAATGAAATCATCGTAATGAACCGTAAGGGCGGTGGGATAACTATTGTTGGAGAAGAAGGGCGAGAAAGAGCCAAAGAAACGGTGATTTATGGGGCAACCCTTCATATTAGAAATGGCCAGAAAGTGGAACCAGGGGATATTATTGCCACCTGGGATCCCTTTACAACGCCGATTATTACAGAAGTATCCGGAAGAATCAGGTTTGCGGATATTGAAGTCGGTAATACCGTCCAGGAGCAGATAGACCCTGTAACCGGCAAAGTTTCTCGAACAATTATTGAAGGCAGGGACAGTGAAATAAGACCGAGAATCACAATTAAGGATAAGGAAGGTAAGGGTGTCAAGCTTCCAAATTCAAAAATGGCTGCAAGATATTATCTGCCGGTGAACGCCATTTTGAAAGTTGAAGATGATGATCAGGTAATGGCAGGCGAGGTTATTGCAAAACTGCCGAGAGCGACAACAAAGACAAAGGACATCACTGGCGGTCTTCCCAGGGTTGCAGAACTTTTTGAGGTCAGAAAGCCGAAAGATCCTGGAGTTTTGACTGAAATTGACGGATACGTAGCTGTGTCCAAGGGCACTAAGGGCAGGCAGAAGGTGACCATCACCCCGACCGATGTAGGAGGGAATAAAGAATATTCCATTCCTAAAGGCCAGCATGTGACCGTGTATGATGGCGATTATGTCAAGGCGGGCGATCCGTTGATTGCTGGCAGCGCAAATCCTCAGGATATCATGAATATTAAAGGGGAAGTCGCTCTGGCCAAATATCTTGTGGATGAGGTTCAGGAAGTATATCGTCTTCAGGGTGTAAGAATCAATGATAAGCACATTGAAGTTGTTATCCGGCAGATGATGCGGCGGGTAAAAGTTGTTTCCACAGGAGACACCAATTTTATACCGGATGAGCAGATCGACCGGGTACAGTTTGAAGAAGCAAATCGGGCAGTCGCAATGAAGGGTGGCGAGCCGGCAAAAGGGGAGCCCTTGATTCTAGGAATTACAAAAGCATCTCTATCAACGGACAGTTTTCTTTCTGCTGCATCCTTCCAGGAAACAACCAAAGTATTGACGCTTGCAGCCATTGAAGGAAAGCAGGATGATCTCAAAGGGCTTAAGGAGAACGTTATCATGGGCAGGATGATTCCAGCCGGGACAGGTTTTCGAGGATATGACAAAGTTGAGGTCGCGTTTGGAGAAATAGCACACGTATAATATCAAGAAAAAACTTGACTTTTTCAGGATGTGGACGTAGAATCCTACATTTTGTCGTGTATGGCAATAGTTAAATAGTGATAAGGAGCGTTGGAAAAGGTATGCCGACCATTAATCAATTGGTTAGAAAAGGTAGAAAAAAAGCGGAAAAAAAGATCAGTACGCCTGGATTAAAAGGTGGCCCACAAAAACGTGGTGTTTGTACCAGGGTGTATACATCAACACCAAAAAAACCGAATTCAGCTTTGAGAAAAGTTGCTAGGGTTCGATTAACTACGGGAATGGAAGTCGCAGCATATATACCAGGTATGGGGCATAACCTTCAGGAACACTCCGTCGTCCTTGTAAGAGGAGGCAGAGTAAAGGACCTTCCTGGTGTTCGTTATCATATTGTCAGAGGTGCCCTTGATACATTAGGTGTTGACGATAGAAGACAGGGCCGATCAAAATACGGTGCAAAAAGGCCTAAATAAATTTAAATTATTTTAGTTATGGTGGACATGAATGATGGTGGTAAAAGAAATCGACCTTGATAATACGACAAAAAATGCAACACAGGAAGAAAAGCTTGCAGCAAAATTTGTTAACTGCGTCATGAAAAACGGTAAGAAGAATGCAGCTCGTAGAGTTGTGAAAGAAGCCTTGTTGATAGCAGAAGAGAAAATTGGCGAGCCTGCTCTGGTTGTATTAAAAAAAGTATTTGATAATATCAAGCCGACGGTTGAGGTTAAATCCAGACGAATTGGTGGTTCGACATATCAGGTGCCTACCGATATTAAATCAGGCAGACAGATGGCGCTTGCTTTTCGTTGGTTGATTGATTTCAGCCGTAAACGCTCTGAAAAAGGGTTTGCAAAAAAACTTGCCTCAGAAGTGCTTGATGCATATAACCAGCGCGGCGGGGCAATGAAAAAGAAAGAAGATACACACAAAATGGCAGAGGCCAATAAGGCTTTTGCTCATTTCAGGTGGTAATTATATTTTGAATATCCTGAAAACATTCCACAGGAGGAATTAAGAAGATGGCTAAGGAGAAATTTGCGCGGACAAAGCCGCATGTGAACATAGGCACAATTGGTCACATTGATCATGGGAA
>JFJP01005663.1_pt1 | contig 14549 bp, 12 predicted proteins | sample 431651 | NCBI WGS metagenome assembly JFJP01 (sample SAMN02602958, study PRJNA72255) | Microbial mat metagenome, whole genome shotgun sequencing project. | biome: fresh water; feature: sink hole; material: water; isolation source: purple microbial (photo- and chemosynthetic) mats found in...
CGATTGCCAATGGAACCGCAGTCTCCAAGACTGGAAACACATTACGGTACAGCCGGACATGAGCCACCGCATTGGGGTTCGTTGTCGGGTACGTCCACTCCAGCTCAATTCCTCCGAATGCAGGTGATGCTGTCAGGATCGAATTGTTATCCGGGTCCCCCGGTAAAGGACCGCCCCACCCACCAGTTCCACACACTTTTGGCATTTGCTCTCTCCAAGGCAACCAATAAATTGGCTGCATTATCACACCTCATCAACCAACAAACCTGACCCATATTTCTCATGATCAAAACAGAACTCATCTCCCACATGGGCAACGACCTAACTGTTGTCAACAGCGCCCGAGTTTCATTCAACAAAGAAAGCCAACTAGAAGACGGCAACCTTTCAGGTAAGGATACCAAGCTGATTGGATACCTGGCCAAGCACAACCACATCACTCCATTCACCCATCCTCAGATTACCCTCCGGGAATCTATCCCGATCTTTGTAGCTCGCCAACGCTTCAAACATGTGGTTGGCTTCACCTACAACGAAGTGAGCAGGCGTTATGTGGATGACGCACCTGAGTTTTACGTACCTGATGTATGGCGTAACCGCCCTGATGGAAGCATCAAACAAGGAAGTGGTGATGAGAGCGAATACTCCGAACACCACAGCGCTGGGTACGCTATCCACTGCGCTGCATCATTGGCTTTGTACCAAGAAATGATTCGAGATGGTATTGCCCCTGAGCAAGCCCGCATGGTTCTTCCCCAATCCATGATCACCAGCTACTACGTCACGGGTTCACTGGCCGCATTTGCTCGCGCTTACAAGCAGCGTATCGACACCCATGCTCAAGTAGAAATTCAAGAACTGGCCAAGCAATGGGACAACATCATTGCCCCGCTTTTCCCTGTTTCATGGGGTGCACTCACAAGGGGCTAACGCCCATTGAGATTCCAGTAGTAAACTCCGCTTCCCTAATCGCAGATCTCAATTTCATTGAGGGACCTCCGGTCCTCCTGCGGTAATCGATAGGGTGCTCGCCACCCTGGCAGAGCCAAAAACTCCTTAATTCCTGGAGCGTTTGGCTCTTTTTTTTGTCTCAGGAATTTGGAATTACATGACCCCCCATCTCCCCACACCCCTCCAAGAGTTCATTCACAAAAGCCGTTACGCCCGCTGGATCGACGACGCTGAGCGTCGTGAGACCTGGCCCGAGACAGTCCAACGATATGTGGACTACTTCGACTCGAAGTTTCCTCATTACCCTCATTACCCCAAAGATGAAGTCTTCTCTGCCATTTTGGAATTGAAGGTTATGCCTTCGATGCGTGCATTGATGACTGCCGGTCCTGCTCTTGAGCGGGATCCCATGGCAGGGTTCAATTGCTTCGCAGGTGGGCAGCGTTACATGACTCAGGATGGTCTGCGTTCTTTTGCAGACACCTGCGACACCACACAGGTGGTCCTCAATGGTCACGGTCAGTGGACCAAGGCCGAGATCAAATCCTTTGGCGTACAGGCGCTGAACAAGATCAGCTTCAAGCCAGTAGGAGACTACGCACGCTCAAGGACTCTTTTGAGGCATGAGGTTTTGGCTACTGCCAACCACCGCTGGATCACCATAAACCGTGGTGAAGTCACCGACCTCCGTGCAGGCGACAAAGTGACATTCGTTGGTGGGATCCACCGCCAACATCCAGAAGCCTTTATTCGAGGTTTCCTGTTTGGTGATGGAACTCTTGATACCCGAGGTCGTGCACGCATCCGTATCTGCGGAAAGAAAGCCGATCTAGTCATGCCCATCATTCGAAAGTTTGGGCACTGCTCTGAGATGGCCCCACCCAGTCATGGCGGGGACCCACTTGTGGTTTACCACAAGGGCTACTTCGAAGACTGCAAGCAGCTCCCCGTCAACAAAAGCGCCGACTATCTTGCATCTTGGCTAGATGGCTACTTGGCAGCAGATGGGCACAACGATCTGAAGCAACCCGGCATCTCTACCCAGGATGCTGATGCTGCGGAATTCGTGAAGGACATCGCAGCCTTCGCGGGCAAACACATCACAGGGGACAACACCTCTCTCGTCACCGAAACCAACTACGGTCCCCGTAGCGCACCTCTTCGTCGTCTCACCATGCGTGAAGAAGGAGCATTCATTGTGTCTTCGATTGAAGAAGAGGTAGACACCCAGGAAGTGTTCTGTGCTGTCGTACCCGATACCCAGGACTTTGTTCTGGAGCATGGCATCCACACAGGAAACTGCAGCTTTGTTGCGGTAGATGACGTTCGTGCATTCGATGAAATTCTCTACATCCTGATGTGCGGTACCGGTGTTGGCTTCAGTGTCGAGCGTCAGTTCATTGCCAATCTCCCAGTGGTTGGCTTGAGCCTGGCTTACGACAAAGAAGGCAAAGCATCGATCAAAACGAGCGACAAGCTGATTGCTATCGATCACACGATCGCGGTACGCGACTCCAAAGGTGGATGGGCCACTGCATTCAAAGAACTGCTGGCTCACCTGTACGCAGGTCACATTCCCAAGTGGGACATGAGCCAAGTACGTCCAGCCGGAGCCAAGCTCAAGACCTTCGGGGGTCGAGCCAGCGGACCTCAGCCTTTGATCGACCTTTTCACTTTCTCGGTGGACACCTTCAAGGCAGCCGTGGGCCGCAAGCTCACCAGCATCGAATGCCATGACTTGGTGTGCAAAGTTGCTGACATCGTGGTCGTGGGTGGTGTGCGCCGCAGCGCTCTTATCTCCCTATCCAACCTCAGCGATGACCGGATGCGTGGAGCCAAGAACGGTCAGTGGTGGGTCAACGATCCTCAGCGAGCCTTGGCCAACAACTCAGCCGCCTACACCGAGCGCCCAGACATGGAGCTCTTCATGAAGGAATGGCTCTCGCTGATCGAATCCAAGTCAGGCGAGCGCGGTCTTTTCAACCGCCAGGCAGCAATCAACAAAGCCATCGAAAGCGGTCGCCGTGATCCGTCACAGATCGTGGGTACCAACCCATGTGCTGAGATCACACTGCGATCTGCCGGCCTGTGCAACCTCACAGAGGTGGTCATCCGTGCAGAAGACAGCTTGTCTGATCTACTAAACAAGGTCCGCATCGCAACCATCATGGGCACTTACCAGGCCATGTTGACCGACTTCCGTCATGTACGAAATGTTTGGAAAGCCAACCAGGAAGAAGAACGCCTGCTCGGCGTGTCATTGACCGGAATCATGGACCACCCGGTTCTGAGTCAGACGAACTCCCAGGCGATCGAATGGCTCAAGGAGATGAAGGCTTACGCGATTCAGATCAACCAGGTCTGGGCAACGAAGCTCGGCATCAACCAGTCGGTGGCCATCACCACGGTCAAGCCATCGGGCACCGTGAGCCAACTGGTCGACAGCGCATCCGGCATCCACACCCGCTACTCGGACTACTACGTTCGAACCGTGCGGGCTGACAAGAAAGATCCACTGGCCCAGCTCATGCGCAACCAAGGCTTCCCAGTCGAGGATTGCGTCATGAAGGGACACAGCACAGATGTCTTCAGCTTCCCGGTGAAAGCACCCGCAGCTGCCGTGTTCCGTAACGACCGCAGTGCCATGGAGCAGCTGGAGCACTACCTGATGGTTCAGACCCATTGGACTGAGCACAACGTGTCGGTCACCGTGTACGTCAAAGACCATGAATGGCTGGGCGTTGGTGATTGGGTGTACCGCAACTTCGACAAGATTGCCGGCGTGAGTTTCCTACCGCACAGTGATCACTCGTATCAGCAGGCTCCTTATACCGAGTGCTCCAAAGAAGAGTACGAAGCATTGCTGGCACGTATGCCGGAATTCGATTGGGCAGCTCTTGCCCACTTCGAGAAAGACGACAGCACTGTGAACACAAAAGAGCTCGCTTGCTCAGCGGGCGTTTGCGAAGTTCTCTGATGAAACAAAGAGGCCCCTCCGGGGGCTTCTTTGAATCTGTCCACCTACTTTCCAGAAAGACCTACCAACCCGATGAGCCACAAATGCAAGTTGATTGGATGCACCAACCACGTCATGTCTGACCAGGACTATTGTGAATTCTGCCAACAAGCAGAAATCTTCGAACCTGACAGTGATGAACAAAACCAGTTCGAAAATTATCCGCACCACTTTAAGCCTGTCAGCGAACTGACCGAGGTTGACGTGTTCGTCGTACACAACACGTTCGCTATTCAAGATCATTCCGGTGCACTGCACCACGCCAGCAAAAAGCTTCTGTTGTCATGTATCCGAGGCAAGCCCTCGCACGCAGACATCAAGGAAGCCAGGGACTCCCTCAATTGCTGGCTCCAACTCAATCAAGAAACCCCCCATCAATGAACGCAAGAACCCCGCTACCAGGCTTGCTGTCAGCTCCGCCTGAACAAGACCCATCGGGTCTGAGTGCACACACACCAGGTGCCAAGCTCGACGCCGGCAAGCCACGTCCCAGCCTTGTACTGGGGGGTTTCGCTCGCGCCTTGCTGGCTGTAAGCCGCATCGGTACCTACGGTGCCATGAAATACACCGACAACGGATGGCAAGAAGTTACCAACGGTATTGAGCGCTACGACGACGCAAAGCTGCGTCATTGGCTCTATGAAAAGTCCGGTATCGAGTGTGATGCCGACACCCAAGAACTCCACGCAGCACATGAGTGCTGGAACGCACTTGCCCGTCTCGACTTGCTGATCCGCAAGAAAGAGGGCACTGCTCGAAGCCAACCAACTTGAAAGAAACCACCATGTCCGCTCAATACGCCAACGTCAGTGAAGTGCCTTTGGCGCTTGCAGTGTTCCTGGCCAGTGACTATTACGACTATGACAGCACCCCAAACACCATCAGCGCAACCGTCTTGCTCAAGCCGTTGCGTCAGGTGGTGCTTCCATCACGCCTACCACCAGGCCAGGGTCTGCCTAACCTGTCCAGCATGATCAACAACCGCATGGGTGCTGCCATCCATGACAGTATTGAGAAGGCCTGGACCTCAAACCACAAAGCGGCCATGAAAGCACTGGGCCTGCCTCAGCGCGTCATCGATCGTGTGGCTGTCAACCCGACCAAGGCCGAACTCACTGAGGACATGATCCCGGTCTACCTCGAACAACGACTGAGCCGCAAGCTCGGTAAGTGGACCATCACTGGCAAGTTCGACTTCGTGGGTGAAGGTCGTGTGCAGGACTTCAAATCCACCGGCGTCTTCACCTACAAGAAACAGGTCAACGCCGACAAGTACACCCAGCAGGGCAGCATCTACCGCTGGCTCGACCCTGAGCTGATCACCCAAGATCAGATGGACATTCACTACATCTTCACCGACTGGAAAGCGGGGATGGTCAAGTCAGATCCCAAGTACCCACCGCGCCAGTTCCACAAACAGACCTTCCCATTGATGGGTCTGGCCGAAACGCAGCGCTTCATCGAAGCCAAGCTCAAGCTGATCGAAGCCAATTGGGACTCGCCAGAAGACGAAATCCCGCCTTGTAGTGATGAAGACCTGTGGCGCAGCGAGCCAGTGTTCAAGTACTACAAAAACCCAACCAAGATCCTTCGCAGCACGGCGAACTTCGACACCCAAGCTGAGGCGATGACGCGCTACGTCGCAGACGGAAGCGTCGGCATCGTCAAGGAATTCCCAGGCCGAGTCATGGCCTGCAAGTACTGCCCAGCCTTCATGGCCTGCAGCCAAAAAGACGAGTTGATTGCCAGTGGCGATCTGCTCATGGGCTGACCCAACCAATCCATTCAGAGAACCCAAACATGCTCAATCTCGACGAAATGCACTACCACAGCACCAGTGAACAGCTGGTCTCCATCTTGCGTGATCACACGCAAGCGGATGACTCACTGTTCTTCCGGCTGCTGGTGGGGCACTACTTCTCCCTGGCTGCATCACAGATGCGCTGCACCATCGACACACCCGACCGTGGTGAGATCCCGATCAACATGTACACGTTGAATCTGGCTCCATCAGGCTACGGCAAAACAATGGCAGGCAACCTGATGGAAGAACAGGTACTGCACCAGTTCCGTCATCGCTTCCTGGAAGAAACCTTCCCAATCCTGGCTGAGCACAACCTGCCCAAGCTGGCAGTCAAACGCGCCAACCGCAATGGCACCGATCCAGATGATGAGCTGGTGCGAGTCCAGAAGGAATTCGTTAACTTAGGTCCACTGCTGTTCTCCTTCGACAGCGGCACCTCGCCAGCTGTGAAGCAGATGCGGCACAAACTCCTGATGGCCAACGCCGGTTCCATGAACCTCATCATGGACGAAGTGGGTGCCAACCTGAGCGCCAACCAAGAAGTGTTCGACACCTTCATCGAGCTGTACGACAAGGGACTGGTCAAGCAAAAGCTGATCAAGAGCTCGTCAGACAACACCCGATCAGAAGAGATCATCGGCAAGACCCCCACCAACCTGCTGATGTTCGGTGTGCCGAGCCGTCTGCTGGATGGAGCCAAGACCGAAGAAGATCTGATGAAGATGCTTGACATGGGCTACGCCCGTCGATGCTTCTTTGGCTACGTGAAGTCGGCAAGCCGCAAGACGAACCGCACTGCAGAGCAGATGTTCATCGACCGGACCAACACTTCAAACGAAGCAACGATTGAAGCTCTGGCGGATCGCCTGGAAAACCTGGCTGACATCATCAACGCCAACAAGAAATTGGTGATGAGCAAGGACACCTGTATCAAGCTCAACGAGTATCAATTGGACTGTGAAGCTCGTGCTGCTCAACTACCTGAACATCAGGAAATCCAGAAGAGCGAGCTGGCCAACCGCAACTTCAAGGTCTTGAAGCTGGCTGGGGCTTACGCATTCATCGATGACTCTCCCGAGGTCACCGAAGCCCACATCAACAACGCCATCAAGCTGGCTGAAGATTCGGGTGAAGCGTTTGCACGTCTGCTCTCACGCGACAAGCCGTGGGTGAAGCTGGCCAAGTACATCGCAGCAGTGGGTAATGATGTCACGCAAGCCGATCTGGCCGAAGACCTTCCTTTCTACAAGGGAGGCACTGGGCACAAGAACGAAATGATGAACCTGGCCATCGCTTACGGCTACAAGAACAACATCATCATCAAGAAGACGTTCGACAACGGCATCGAATTCATGCGGGGTGAAACCCTCAAGAAGACGGACCTGTCGAAGATGGTGCTGTCTTACACCGCAAACCCAGACATGACATCCGGGTACGTGAACGAACTGGCTCCGTTTGACAAGCTCCATCAGCTGACTCAAGCACCCGGTCTGCACTGGTTGGCTCACCACCTCAATGGTGGGTATCGGAACGAAGAGAACTGCATCGCAGGTTTCAACCTGGCAGTGATCGACATCGACGGCGGCGTGAACATGAGCACAGCACAGCTGCTGCTCAAGGAATACAAGTTCCTGATGTACACGACCAAGCGTCACACCGACCAGGAGAATCGTTTCCGCATCCTGCTGCCACTCAACTACGAGCTGAAGATGGACGCTCGGGACTACAAAGAGTTCATGTCGAACGTATTCGATTGGCTCCCATTCGAAATCAAGGATCGTGCGACCAACCAGCGCGGCAAGAAGTGGCTGTCCAACCCAGGTCACTACGTCTACAACGAAGGCGAAATGCTCGACGCCTTGCCCTTCATCCCGAAGACCAGCAAGAACGAAGAGCGTAAAGCCCTGTTGAACACGCAGCATTCCATGGACAACCTGGAGCGCTGGGTCATCAACAACATCGGTGATGGCAATCGCAACAACATGCTGTTGCGCTTCGCCATGATCCTGTTGGATGGTGGCTTTGGCTTCGACGCGATTCGCCAGCGAGTCATGGACCTGAACCAGAAGATCGCTGACAAGTTGGACGATTCCGAGATCCTTGGAACCATCATGACCACCGTCATGAAGGCCATCGCCAACCGGCCATAACGCACAGGCGCCTCCGGGCGCTTCTGCGAATCCATCAACAAACCAACAACCACAACATGAGTACCGTCAACGACCACCTCGTCCTGCTTTGCGGCAAGTCCGCAACAGGCAAATCAGCGTCCCTCATGGGCCTGAAAAACCCCGAGGGTGTGATGTACCTGAACTGCGAGTCTGGCAAGCGATTGCCCTTCAAAGCCAAGTTCAAGCAGTACACCATCACCGACCCGATGCAAGTCATCGAAGCCTTTGATGCGGCTGAGACCATCCCAGGTGTGCACACCATCATCGTGGACAGCTTGACTTACCTGCTGGACATGTATGAAAGCGTGTACGTCATCAACTCTGCCAACACCATGAAAGCATGGGGCGACTTCTCTCAGTACTTCAAAGTGCTGATGCAGCAGAAAGTTGCTGGCTCGACCAAACGGGTGATCTTCACTGCCCACACGGCCGACACGCTAAACGAATCCGAAATGCTGATGGAGACCAAGGTGCCTGTCAAAGGCTCCCTGAAGAGCAACGGAATTGAAAGCTACTTCAGCCAAGTGATCACCAGCAAAAAAGTTGCGCTCAAGGTTCTCAAAGACTACGCATCACCATTGCTGACGATCACCCCAGAAGAAGAAGCCCTGGGTTTCAAGTATGTCTATCAAACCAAGATCACCAAGGAAACTGTCAACGAACGAATCCGAGGGCCTCTAGGCATGTTCGACACCAAAGAAACCTTCATGGACAACAACATGCAGCTGGTCATGGACCGGCTGGATGAGTACTACGCACCCTGATCCCCAACCCAGTTTCCCTCAACGCCTCTCTCAACTTTAAACCTCAAGGAATACAACCATGTCCCTCTTCAAAGACCTCACCTCCGACAAAGAAATCGCCAACGAAAAAGACTCCATCGGTGGTGGCGGTGTTCTCGAATCCGGCCTCTACCCAGCTGTCGTGACTCTTGCCTATGGCATGAAGTCCGAAGGCGGTGCAGCCGGTCTGGTGCTCCACGCCAAGACCTCCGAAGGTCGTGACATTCGCCAGACGCTGTGGATGAGCTCTGGTACAGCCAAAGGCTGTGCCAACTTCTACGTGGACAAGCAGGGTGCCAAACAGTACCTGCCTGGCTTCATCACAGCAAACGCCCTGTGCCTGCTGACCTGTGGTAAGGAAATCTCGGACATGGATACCGAGACCAAGATCGCCAGCGTCTACAGCAAAGAAGCCAAAGCCGAAGTCCCGACCAAAGTCGAGATGCTGGTGGAGCTGCTGGGCAAAGACATCCTGATCGGTGTGATCAAACAAACGGTCGACAAGACCCAGAAAAACGACCAGGGTGTTTACGTGCCCACGGGCGAGACCCGTGATGAAAACGAGATCGACAAGCTCTTCCGCGCCAGCGATCGCAAGACCACTGCTGAGATCCGTGCTCAGGCTGAAGAAGCGACCTTTGCTGACACCTGGGCTAAAAAGCATACGGGCAACACCCGTGACAAGACCTCCAAGGTCGGTGGCGCAATGAAGTCTGGTTTCGGTGGTGCACCTGCTGCCAACGCAGCTGTGATGAAGAAGCCTGCAACCAGCCTGTTTGCCTGACTCGATCAGTTCCCAGATGCCCCTTTCTAGGGGCATTTTTCTTTTAAAAACCAAAGGAGTTCATGCGACTATTTTCATTCATACCTGTCTTTAGAACCCTTGCGCCAGTGCTCTCACTGGTCGTACAGGGCTACCGCATCTACAAAGGCAAACGATGAACAACATCACATCACCCCGTACCGATGACGCCGGCATCGAAGCCATGATTCAAGCCAAAGGCAAGATCGCACCGCGTGTCACACCTGCCGACATTGAGGACAACATCGTGAGCTGCTACTTCTTCACAGCGGAAGAAGGCGTGCTCGGTGAAGAGCGGGCCAATGCTCGCCCTAATGCGGTGTACGAGCGCTCCCTATCCCTCCTGACCTTCTGCGTCCTCGTCCTTCGAAACGGATTCACCGTGACGGGCGAGTCAGCTTGTGCTTCCCCCGAGAACTTCGACGCCGAGATTGGCAAGAAGATCGCCCGAGCCAATGCTGTGCAGAAGATTTGGTCGCTGATGGGTTACGAACTCAAGGGTCGCCTGACCAACATCACAACCCACTGAAAGTGCTCATGTCTGAATCCCAAGCCAATCTCAATAAGGCACCAGACACTGTGGAGATCATCGACTTGGACCAGTTCGTCAAATTCCTGACGGCCTGGCACACCAAAAAGATCGCCACCCTCGAACACCTCATGTCCATTCCCGAGGGTACCGAGGTGCAAGTGGGCGACGAGGAACAGTCGGTGGCACTCACTGGTGATGTGCTGGCCGGCTTCAAGGCCGGAATCACTGTATCGCTGATCGAGCTCAGTGAGTTGCCTTTCCTGGCAGAAATGGAAGCCGATGCTCCCGTCCCTGCCTAACCATGGCAAGCTGAAGTTCGTGGGTTGTGACCCCAGTCTTCGGAACTGGGGACTGGCAGAGGCCACCTTTGACCTGGCCACAAGGAAACTCACAGTTGATCGGCTCTCTTTGACCCGTCCTGTTCTGCCTACGGGTAAGCAGGCACGACAGAACAGCTCTGACCTTGAGTCCGCGTACCAGCTCTACCTGGGGGCCATTGCCGCCGTCGCGGGCGCTCACGCAGTTTTTGTCGAAGTCCCGGTTGGCAGTCAATCTGCCAGAGCGATGGCTTCATACGGCATCTGTGTGGGCGTCCTGGGGGCTCTCAGAGCCAACGGCATTCCCTTCTTCGAAGTGACCCCGACCGAAGTCAAGCTCGCTGGTCCTGGCATCAAGACAGCGACCAAAGAGCAAATGATCAGGTGGGCAACCGAGAAGCACCCCGAGGCCAACTGGCCCACGTTCAAGCAGAAAGGCTTGACCGTGGTCAGTGAAGCCAAAGCAGAACACATGGCCGATGCAATCGGGACCATTTACGCAGGTGCAGCCTGCAACTCCTTCCTCCAAGTCCTGCCTTTCCTGGTAGGCAAAACCTGAAAGACCCCATGCGTATCAACATCAAGCAAACCGAAATTATCGCAGCCATCACGGCGTACATCGCCAGCCAGGGCATCAACCTGGCTGGCAAAAACGTCACCATCGAGTTCACCGCTGGCCGCAAAGAAGGTGGCCTCACCGCTGACATCGACATCGAAGACGTCGCACAGGTTCCTGACCTGGGCTACGACGATGAAGTTGTTGCAACCGCAGCAGCCGTCATCAAGACAGCTGCAGCCCCAGCCCTGTCCGTGGTGAAAACCATCAAGCCAGTGGCAGAAGAGGCAGCTCCTGTTGTTGCATTGGATACCGCCGAAGAAGAGGGTCCTCCCTTCGATGGTGGCACCCCTGTGGAAACCCCAGCTGAAGAAGCTGCAGTCGTGCCCCCCAAGGCCGGCAAAACCGTGGCCAGTGCCGGCACCAGCCTGTTCTCTTAATCGGCGGATAGGTGTGGGTCGTTAAGGCGATCGCCTACGCTTTGGCAATCGTCGTTGCAATGGCTTCAGCCTTTGCCCTAAGCATCCTCTCCATGGCTGCTGTGTTCATCTTCAAGATCATCTTGTTGGTGGTCGCAGTGGTTATTGGACTGGGCTGCTTCATCGGGCACTTGTGGTCCGAACGCAAACGCTGACCAGTACAAGCGTGACTCCCAGGAAAGACTGGGACCATCATTGAAACCTACCTGTCCAGTCCGGTAACCGTAACATCAAGTCCGGGTGCAAGAAAGTACTGACTACCTCGACAGGAGGTTTCAATGATGGTCTGCTATCCCCTTGAGCAAGGGAGCACGCACCGACCATCCAAACGCTGCAGCTCAGCAGCCCCACACATCACTTGAACAGCCCCGTGGCAAAGTTCACAGTAGCCAGGTCATCCAACGACTGCGGGAACTTCAACACACCATTCTCCAGTGGGTTGTTCCCGATTCGAGCGAGAGCCATGCTGTTTAGAACGATGGGACCCAAGTTCACAAAATTGCTCAAAGCAGCCAGAGTCAACATACGGGCTGGGTTGTCACGCATCTGCTTCTGAATCACCCGCTGGATGTAGAGGAAGTACTTCGTGAACATGGTCAGGCCCATATCGTCGGTCCACTGCAAACCACGGTGAAGTGGGTTGTCATAGTTCACGAACGCATCCCGCGCATCAATCCTGGCTTGATCTTTGCTGAGGGGGTTTTCCTTGCGGTTGGTCAGGTGTTGGTACAGCGTGTATCGAGCCACAAAGTCCGACAACTGGGTTGCTCGGCTCAAGCCCTGGTACATCGCTGTGTCGTGGGTCATGTAGATCTGCCGGCCAATGGCCAGCACGGTTGGGTTCAACCTGTTCAGAGTGCTTTCGGTGGCTTCCACCAGTGCCGTCTTGTACGAGTAGGTATCTTCATCTGCTGCCAGGTCTTCCACGATCGATGGCATCAGACCCCTGTCGATCAACTCCTTCACCGGGTTACGGGCCAGCGAGTCTTCCAACAGCAAGACCCGTGCACGCATCTCGGCTTCATCACCCAACGTGTAACCTGAATCCAGCTTGATCTTCAGCTGGCTCAGCGCTTCGCTGTCTTTGCGGTAAGCCGTTGCTCCCTTGAGCGCAACCAGGTGGTGATGCACCATGTCTTTGATCGGCACACCGTTGACCCACAGCTGCGACATGTTCGACCAGATGTTGCCCAGTAGCACCACACCGGTCTTCACCACGATGATGTCTTTTGTCTCCTTGATGATCTCCATCCACACCCGCTCACCACGTGTGATTGCTGCGGCTGCGCGCTTGGCCATCAACTTGGCTTCTTTGCGGTCATTCCCTTCAACACGGCTTACCGCTTCGAAGCCCAACTCAACCACCTCCACAAACACCTTCTCAAGCTGGTTGCGCAGAGCTGGCTCCTTCTTGAAAGCGTTGGCCAGGCTGAGTTTGCGGTAGCCAAACAACAGGTCCAGCGAGTCCTTGCGAACCATCAGACCAGCTTCGCCCCAAACATCCTGAATCATCTTCTGAGTCTCGGGTGTCATCATGCGCCAGATCTCGCGCATCTCTGGATCGGACGACACCGGACCAATTTTCATGTAAGAGAACGACGCAGTGGCGAACTCCGAGTCGTACTGTTCCTTCATGGCTTTCACCACTTCGGTGTTCTGCTCCAGTGCAGTGCTCTTGTCGAAGATCGAACCAGCGATGGTTCCCATCACCTGGTCAAAAGCGTTGTTGCGCTTCAACAGCGTGTCTTTGTTGTCTTCAGACATCATGTAACGCCAGTTCACCACATCACCTGCGGCGTTCAACACAGGAGCCATCCGGTTACCAACCATCTTGGTTGGATCGGCACGGGTACCTGGGTTGAACAAATTCTTGATCGCAGCCTGGCGCTCAGAAGCGAAAGTCACGTTGGCCATCAAAGCTGAATTCTCCAGACCCTGTGCAGAGTTCTGGCTCAGGTTGCCGTTGTGGCGGGTCTTGCCCTTGGCGTTGGTACCGGTATAGGACATGGCACCACTCAGGTAAGGCTGAAGGCCTGCGCCCTTCAGCGTGTACACGTGCATGACTTCGGCATCCGGGTCAGACACATCGGCCACCACTTGCCCACCCTTGACATAGCCCTGGTACTCCAGGTCCTTGCCTTCCATCTCGTTGGCCACCTTGGCTTCGATGTGCGGGCTGTATATCTCGGCCGTGTAGCCGTGCATCGCCAGCGTCTTGTTGCCACCGAACAGGCGATCCATGGATTCCTTCTCCAGCTGGCGATGGGCACCCAGCACAAAGGTCACACCGTTCTCACCACCAGCACGTTGGTTTTCCACCCGCAAAATCTCTTTCGCTGCAGAAATGTGCTTTGCCTTCGAGTAAGCCAGGGCGTGCAAAGCCACCAGCTGCTCAATGGTTGGCACCATCTCAGCAGACTGGGCTTCCGTGATCTTGTCTTTGCCGTTCGTACCGAACATCTTGGCAATGTTGTAGGCGTTCATCATCGCCATCGGGCTGCGGTTCTTGCCTGTTGCTTTGAAGTAGCCCAAGTGGATAGCCTGGTTGATCACGTAAGCCTTCACGTTCGGTTGAACATTCAGGCGACTCTCCGTCGCTGCGATGGCTGCGTTGAGCTTGGCTTTGTCACCCAAGATCCCTTCCAACTCCGCCATCGTCATCACGCCCATCAAGGCATGGGCACCGGTACGCATAAAAACCGCTGAGACAGCCGCCTTGGCGTCTTTACCTGCTTTGCCAGCGAAGCCCTTGCCATTCTCCGCAAACGCCTGCAAGGAGGCTTTGGCTGCGGCTGTGATGATGTCCTTGCGGGTATGTTCGTTGGACTTGGCCATCGACAGCAGATTCTCAAACACGGCCAGGGGTCCCCGCACCGAGTTCAGTACACCAGCCATCAAGCCAGGTCGACCCTTTTGGTTGGCGTCGCGGACTTCGCTGATCACATCCATGAAGCGCTCAACCCGCTCATTTGCCAACGTGCGAACCACCCCACCAGCACCACGAACAAACCCTCTCTTGTGGGTGTTCACCCACTGCGAGTTGGCAAGGTTGCCTACCTTGACCCGAAGTGCTTCCAAAGATTCCCGTACCTTGGTCTCCGTCCCTGCTGTCAGGGAACGATCGGCAGGTGCTGCCAGA
>JFJP01041996.1_pt1 | contig 14549 bp, 8 predicted proteins | sample 431651 | NCBI WGS metagenome assembly JFJP01 (sample SAMN02602958, study PRJNA72255) | Microbial mat metagenome, whole genome shotgun sequencing project. | biome: fresh water; feature: sink hole; material: water; isolation source: purple microbial (photo- and chemosynthetic) mats found in...
GTACGAATTTCACGATCCCAGTCGTAGCAAAAACCAATTTTATCTAACTGCTCACGGTAGCGGGCAATGTTATTTTTGGTAGTTACAGCAGGGTGCTGACCAGTTTGAATAGCATATTGTTCGGCAGGCAAACCATAAGCGTCGTAGCCCATCGGGTGTAACACGTTAAAACCTTTCAGGCGTTTGTAGCGACTATAAATATCCGAAGCAATATATCCAAGTGGATGCCCAACATGCAAACCAGCTCCCGAAGGATAGGGAAACATGTCTAATACATAAAACTTTGGTTTCGAATTGTCGATTTCGGTTTTGTAAGTCTGATTTTTCTTCCACTCAGCTTGCCATTTCTGCTCTATTTCTCTGAAATTGTATTCCATCACTATTATATTTTCTTTTAGTTTTAACTTCTTATTTTTTCAATTTGCCCCAAACCCCTAAAGGGGCTTAAAGAAAATAGACCATTCGGTACTAATTCCACATCCCCTTTAGGGGCTTGGGGCAGTTAAACTATCAATTCCCTTGCTTCTTTCCACCATCTTTTTTAAGTTCGCTTGGTTTTTGTTCCAACAGTGGAAGGGCTTTTATATACCAAGTCTCTTCGAATTCCCAGTTGGCGCGCAAACTAAACTTTTTGGGATAATAATACATTTCTTCGGGTTGCTTTCGTGTCGTAATATCGCCCGTATCCCATTTGCCATTTTGATTCTTGTCGGTAAAAGCACGAAGATAAAAATCGCCAGGCTTTAAGTATTCAAACAATGTGCCTTTCGATTGTGCTTTTTTTGTTACTAAAACATTGTCTTTTGTATCGAGCATCTGATATACTATTAATGAATCGAAATTTGCAGCAAGTATTTTTAACGCTGAATATTCGTCCAACGATTTAATTTTTATATCGGCATTTAACTTGTTGTTTTTCAGATTGTAAATGCTTTTGATAGCCGCAGAATCAATATTAAATTCGTATAGTTTTTCGGGTTCCCATTTGTAATCTACTGCAAAAAGCATTCGCGTAGAATCTACTTGTCGCCATTTTAAAGGTAGTTCTTTAAATGTAGAGTCAATTTTTTGTTGTAATTTTATTTTTGTTAAATCAATTGAATCCAAAGGTGCATCAAACGTAATCAACAATGGATTGTACACATCGAAACTCGAAGAGGCATTCGTATTTAGCTTGTAGAACTCAATTTCGGGAGTTGTCTTTTTCAATTTAGCTTTTGGGTTTACTGCGGCCTTTCGCATAAATACATTTATAGTGTCGGTTTGGGTTTGAAGATTAAAAATAGAATCCGTTTTCAGATAAGTCAATGTCATTGTCAATGTATCGATATTGTAAACAGAACTGTCTTTAAGCCAGTAAGTTAATGTGTCTAAGGTCGCATTTTTCTGAATAAGAACTTTGTTTGCCCATTCAAAATTCAAAGGCTTAATTTCGGGTAGTTGCGCCGCATCTGTGTTAAAAAAAAGCGTAAAATATTGGTCTTTTTTTCGTTCTGACTTTACAAAATATTGTCGTTTTTTATTTTCTTTAAAATATTTAAACAACAGATTATCAGGTAAAAATCGTGTAACAGTGATGGTACGAACAGTATCAACCGTAACTGTATCTTTCCAAAGTGTATCCTGCTTTTCTTCTCTTATTGCATAAGGCGAAATCAGTGAATCAATAAAAGCAACACTCTCACCTGGCTGATAAAAGTAATCTTTACTTACATCACCTAACGCATAAATTCGGTATTTTCCGGGTTTACAATTGTCCACCGTAAAACGACCATTTTCGTCAGTTTTTCCAATTCTTATAAATGGTTTTTTGAAAAATACAGAATCGTTATCTTCGGCATAAATACCAACTATCACTCCCGAAACAGGATTCAAATCATCGGCATTTATAAGTGTTCCCGAAATTTGAAGTGTATCTATTTCATTTCCGGTAGAAAATGCAAACCGAAAGTCTTTTAACGGATTATTTTCGTTTAAATCCACAATGGAATTTCCAAAATTAACAGTATATGTAGTACTGTCTTTCAAATCATCTTCAAAAAGGATTGATACAACTTTTGCATTTCCTTTTACATCAGGCTGTTTGGCTTGTGGCGGCGAAATAATAATTGTTTCGTTCGGTTTTTCTACTTTAATATTTTCGTCAAATATAATTTGTATTTCCTTTTTCTTGAAATTTAATGCCCCATTTAATGGAACGGACTTCATTACTTTTGGAGGCGTTTCATCCTTTGGTCCACCAGTTGGTCCTTGTGCTTTATTGGCACATGCATACACCACAATCCCAACAATTGTTACAATAAATATTTTGAAAATTACCTTTCTCATTCTGAAAATTTATTACTTTTCTTTATGTCGTAAAACTTAATAAATTGCACATTCTTAAGTCCCTTTAGGGCATAGCCGTCAAGCTAATTTTATTCTGCGACCCCCAAATCCGTCAGCCGACGGAGGCTTCAAGACGTAGTATCATTAATTTTTCATATCCTTTTTGGAGAATATGTCTTAGCCCCCAGTAGGGGGTTGGGGGTCATTAAACCACTAAATGAACGGCTATGCCCTTTATGGGTTTGGGGCAGTTTTCTTTCTTGTTAAAACCTTGTGCCCAATTCGGCAGCGCAAACAGTTTTTTTCATCGCAATATATTTTCTTTAAATGCAAAAATGCTTGCGAATCGTAAGCTGTATTAATTTTCATACCTACCTTTTGCCAACCCGTTATAACCGAATTTTTTTCTGCCGGAACTTTTTCCAACAAATTCATTGCTTTTTCTTTTAAATCTTCGTTCCCATTTCTATCCGCAAAATAAAAAACAAAAGGTATCACCGTATTAATCAATAAACTATAAATAGAGCTTTTGCCTAACTTTTTGCTTTTTTCAGTGCTTTCTTCACCAAAAAGATAATGTTTTTTCCAATATTCGGATGGTTCACAACGGAACAACGAAACTAAATAATCCATTTCGGTCAGCTCGATTATTTTCGAAAAAAGTTTGGATGAACCATGAATAATTGATGCAAACTGCGCTATACGAACATGCGGAAAATTATCAGGTCGAAGCCGGAGTAATTTCCATTGCGAACCAGCAATAGATTTTAAGTCGTATTTAATTTTCAAAAAATAAAATTCCTTTTTAAGCTTTTGGAAATATTCGTCGTCATAATCGTTTTCGAGTAAACCAGCTTGTCCAAAAAGTAATGCCTCAATCTGAAATAAATTGTTTTTATGTTTTCCCAGTATTGAAATTGATAGCGATTTTGCTAACATCTCGAATGCCTGACTATTTGTTCCAAAACCAAAACTTCGAGCCAGCGTTATGTAAAATGCTTCTTCCCAATGCTGATTACTTTCGATTAGTAAATTTTGTATATTGCTTGTTTTCAGCCATAAACGTTCAGCAAGTAAAGCGTTTTTCCAACTGTGAATAAAAATGGTAGGTACATCAGAAATTTTATCAGCACAAGCTACCCATTTTTTGTCATTAATTAATGCCTCGTAATTTTGTTCAATTTCTAATGGATAAAGTAATTCTAACTGTGGTATTTTAGCTCCATCAAATCTGAAAACTTCAGAGTCAGCTTTTTTTACAACATGAAGTATTACAGTATCGTACGATTTGTCTGCTTGATGATTATGCTTTTTCCAATCGCTCGCCAATGTATGAATTTCTACATTCCCTGCCCAAATGGTATCACCAATTTTCACTTTTGCATTAAAAAAATCAGGACCTGCATCCGTATTTATTTTTCCAACATCAATAATTTCAACCATTTCACCTTCAGTAGTTCGTAAACCCTGCTGTGTAAATAGTTTTTGTTGCCAAATATAATGTAAAATAGACTCTTTCATGGTTAAAGTTTTTTTATTCTTCTGTATTTCTGATTTTTACTGGTTGGTTTCGAAGGAATTGTCATTGTAATCCATCTTTTCTTTAAAGCAGGTTTAAGATAGTATTCTCTAAAGTGCTCACGATCAGTAATTGACAAAGCGTTCATTAATTCTTCTCTCGTCATATCAACTTTTAATGCCTTTACAAGTCTTTGAAGTCGCTCATAATGCTGTACCTCATCTTGCGGGGTATCTTGTTTATCTTGCGGGGTATCTTGCGGGGTAATTTGTTTATCTTGCGGGGTAACTTGCGGGGTAACTTCGCTAAATTCTCCCATGATAACTCTTCGATACTTTTGGTTTTTGCTGTTTGGTTTTGTTGGAATTGTCATTTCAATCCATCTTTTTTCCAAAGCTGGCTTAATAAAAAATTCTCTAAAGTACTCTCTATCAGATATTGATAGTGCATTCATTAGTTCTTCGCGCGACATATCCCGAATTAAAACCTTAATAAGATTTAGCAATTGTGTGCTATTTTCTTGCTCATCTTGCGGGATGACTTGTTGCTCATCTTGCGGGGTATCTTGCGGGGTATCATGCGGGGTAACTTCGATAAATTCTACCAAGATAACTTTTCGATACTTTTGGTTTTTGCTGTTTGGTTTCGTTGGAATTGTCATTTCAATCCATCCTTTTTCCAATGCTGGCTTAATAAAAAATTCTCTAAAGTACTCTCTATCAGATATTGATAGTGCTTTCATTAGTTCTTCGCGCGACATGTCCCGATTTAAAACCTTAATAAGATTTAGTAATTGTGTGCTATTTTGTTGCTCATCTTGCGGGGTATCTTGCGGGGTAACTTGCGGGGTATCTTGTTTATCTTGCGGGGTATCTTGCGGGGTAAATTCGTTAAAATCTATTTCAAAAACAAATTTATCATCATCCTTTATTGTAATAGTCTGATTATCAAAATACAAAGATGCAAATTTTAAGATGTTCTTTTTTCCTGAACCAAGTTCTTCGACCCATTTAAGTTCTCTGAATACTTTTGCAATTAACGGATTCTTGGTGTGTGAAGTCCAATTTTCGATTGTAATATTTCCAAATTGAAGTGGTTTATTCCAATTTTCAGTGATTATTTTATCTGAGAAAATTAAAAACTTAGCTTCAAACGAACTCGAAAACTCACGATGAATTAATAAATTAGCTACAATTTCTCTAAAAATTATATTTCTTAAATCGATACGATTAATATTTTTTTCGTCAAGACTGAATTTATCTGGCAAATTCCGTTGAACAAAATTCATTAAACTACTGTAAGCTAAAATGAGATTCTCAGTTATTAATTCTCTGTCGTTATAGCGAATGTCAGGGTCTGATGCTAGGGGTTTCAAAAAACGTTTAAACTCGATATTTCTATAAATAGCATCTGTTCTATAATGAGGCAAACAAGTTAAAATTGTCTGTTCTTTTCCGAATAATAGCACCGCTGCCAAGACGTAACCTTCACAGTTATGTAATGGATCTTTACGCCAAAAACCAGCCGATTTCAATAGCTCCTCGTCCGATAGGAATAGCCATGGATGTACTTGATTATGAATACTTAGAATTTGACGAACCATTCGAAATGTTTTTTCATCAAAATCCGAAATACTTATTTGAGGAAGTACTTCATTCTCGCTCGATTCTTTTCTTTTACGGGCATGTAAATTATCAATTAATTGATAATTATATGTAACATCGTTGTCGACACTTCCGAAACTTCAGTAGAACATTTTTTAAATTCCACTTTCTCATTTTCGCCTTTCGAAATCAATATTTTCAATTCTTGTTCGTTCAAAATTAGCTATTTTTTTATAGTAATCTACATTCATAACCCTTACTTTTCCAAAATTCAATTGCTTTCGGAAGTACTTCCAAAACATTTTTTTTTGCCTTTATAGAGTCGTGAAAAACCACTATAGAACCATTTCTGAGATTTTTTTTTATATTTGAAAAAACTTGCTCGGGTGTTAGTTTCTTATTGTAATCGTGCGTTATTACATCCCACATTATAATTTGGTAATCACGTTTCAATGCACTTATTTGCTTGTAGGTGATTTGTCCGTGTGGTGGTCTAAATAACTCACTGCTAATTAGTTCCGAAGCTTTTTCTATATTGCTCAAATAATCAGCCGTATTATAACTATAACCCTTAATATGATTGTATGTGTGATTGGCTGTTTTATGCCCTCTGTTGCAAATGTCATTATAAATTTCCGCATGTTTTTTTACATTTTCGCCTACACAAAAAAAAGTGGCTTTCCAACCGTAACTATCAAGTATATCAAGTACTTGTGGTGTTACTTCGGGCACTGGCCCATCGTCGAAAGTAAGATAAATTACTTTCGACGATGTTTTTTTTTGCCAGAGAACATTTTTACCAAAAAACGGACGAAAAATGCGTGGAAACTGTAGGTTCATTACATGTCTGAACCTTTGGTATATTTCATAAATACAGGCAAGTATTTATCCAATACACGTTTTTGCTTTTCTTGGTCGCATATACGCAATACCTGATTTAGTACAGCTAGATTATGACTGATACGGTTCTGAACACTATTTTGTTGTATTTTTGTTAAACTGTAATACCAGTTTAGGTTCTCAACTGCATTTTTAGCAACAGATTCCATTATGGCATCTCCTTTTTGAGATTCACCCAATTTGTAATAGTATTCAGCTAGCATTGTCGATATATAATCGTGCTGAACAGTAGCTCCAGGTATCATTTTTTCGCAATAATCCAACGCTTTCAACGCTTTTACCGAATCGCCTTCGTTGTACAAAGCACTTACCAATTGTGAGAACATCATGCGGTGTGTACGACACATACGAAGCGTGTTTTCGTCTAAGTAAACCTTTGGATCACTGATGTTTCCATAGCGGAATTTTGTCATCATATTGTCGTACATTTCTTTGGTATTTACACCCGAACCTGCACCTTTTTGTCCGATTGGTAAAATTTGATATGCCAAACCGGTCAATTCAAAATGATCGCTCATTCCTAAATAATAATCGTCGCCAACTGTAACAGCAAAATAAATTGGACGCTCCCAGTTATTCATGCGTAGCATTTCGAGAATCATTAACTCGCTTTTGGTCAATCTACGTTGCGTTAAGTCAATATTAATTTGAGGAATAATTTCAGCTGCACGTTCGGCAGGCAAAGCACCAGCTTTTATTACCTGATTAGCATCTATTGGCATAAACAATTGTTTGGTTGGGATAAATCCTTCGCCCTCTACATCCTTAAATTGTCCGCGTTTCAACAGAAAATCGAATGCTGTATTTATATTTAATGGTTCTTTTAACTGCTCTTCGACCCAAACAACTTCGTTTTTACCCGTTACATAGTCGGCTGGAGTCCATGAAATTGGTAGTGGTGCTGATTTGTATGCACCGCGTTTCATTTGGTCGATATACCAATCGGTTTGTAAGTAACTCAAGTTACAAACACGGACATCGGTTCTGTTTTCTTCCACCTCCTGATTATACCAAAGTGGGAAAGTATCGTTATCGCCATTTGTAAAAATAATCGCATTTGGCTTTATCGATGCTAAATAATTTCCACCAAAATCGCGTGCTACATAACGGTTGCTACGATCGTGGTCGTCCCAGTTTTCGGAAGCCATAAGAGCCGGAACACCCAGCGCTGCAATGGCTACCAAAGCGGCAGCGGCTGTTTTTGGCAAGTATTTATCAATTGCTTTTATAATACCCAACACCCCTAAGCCAATCCAAATAGAGAAAGCATAGAACGAACCTGCATAAGCATAATCTCGCTCACGGGGTTGGTAAGGTGTTTGATTTAAGTAAATCACAATGGCCAAACCAGTAAGTACAAATAGCAACATGGTAACCCAAAATCCATGTCGACCTTCTTTGCCGCCATAAAATTGAAATACAATTCCCATAATTCCGAGGAATAATGGCAACAAATAGTACTTGTTACGTCCTTTATTATCAGCTAATTCGCTAGGTAAATTTGTTTGATCACCAACTAAGTAATTATCAATAAAATTGAACCCAGTTATCCAATTTCCATGATCTATTTCGCCATGTCCTTGAATGTCATTTTGGCGACCTGCAAAATTCCACATAAAATATCGCCAATACATAAAACGTACCTGATAGTCGAAGAAAAATTTCAAATTTTCGCCAAAAGTTGGTTTGTTTTCCGTTTTTTGCTGTCCACAATAATCAAAAGTAATGGGCGTTCCGCTAATGTCGGCCCACTGCTTGTAAGCGTCGATATGCGATTGCTGTGTGCTGTATAAGCGTGGAAAAAGCATATTGAACCGACTATCCATCACATAATCGGTTTTATAACCTGTCTTCAGATAGGCATCTTTATCGTTGGGAGATGTTTTTGGTTTTGGCGTAAATTGCGCTTCTCCTTTTTTTTCTTCGGGAATACAATTATTTCCTTCTACACGTAATTCTACAGGCGCATTATATACCGGTCCGTAAAGTAATGGACGATCGCCGTATTGCTCCCGATTCAAATAGTATTTTAGAGCAAAAACATTGTCGGGCGAGTTTTGATCCATTGGTGGATTGGCAGCCGAACGAATGACAATTACCGTGTACGAAGAGTATCCAATAAGAATAACCGTTATCATTGCCAAAGCTGTATTTAACCAACGAGCATTGATATAGTCTTTTTTGTAAAAAAACAATACAATTAATGCAATTATAATAACCAATCCAGCAATGATGTGTGATCCAAAAAATGGAATACCTACCAAGGCGATGGCTAAAATAAACGAAATGGCTGTGCGCGTGTAGTTTACATTGGTATACGATTCGTACAATGCCCAACTTAAAGTAGCTACTGTAAGTGCTATATATATGTACAATCCAGTATTGAAAGGCATTCCGAGAGTATTTACAAAAAATAATTCGAACCAACTTGCTACCTCAACAAAGCCTGGTATAATACCGTATAAAACAACGCCAAGCAACACTGCCGAAACTACCATAGCCGAAATTACTCCTTTGGTAGATGGCGTGTAATTGCGGAAATAATAAACTAAAACAATGGCTGGAATAGCTAATAAATTGAGTAAGTGAACTCCAATAGACAGTCCCATAAGGTAGGCAATCAAAATCAACCATCGATCAGATCCTTCGTTTGCCGAAACTCTTTCCCACTTCAGAATAGCCCAAAACACAACTGCTGTGAAAAACGATGAATAAGCATAGACCTCGCCCTCGACAGCCGAAAACCAGAATGTGTCGGAAAAAGTGTAAACTAAAGCACCAACTAATCCCGAACCAATTATACCAATAATATTAGCTGTGGTATAATCCTCTTCAGATTTCGCAACCACTTTTCGGGCTAAATGTGTGATTGTCCAAAATAGAAACAATATTGTGAACGCACTAAATATTGCCGATAAAGCATTTATCATAACGGCAACTTGCGTAGGATCGGAGGCAAAAAGACTGAAAAAGCGACCTGTAAGCATAAAAAATGGTGCTCCGGGTGGATGACCTACATCCAATTTGTACGCAGTAGAAATGAACTCTCCACAATCCCAAAAACTCGCTGTGGGCTCCATGGTGGTTAAATACGTTGCGGCTGCTATGGTAAAAGCAATCCAGCCAAAAATATTGTTCAGTAATTTGAAGTTTTTCATAAAAATGAATGTAGTTTTATTTTTTCAAAAAATCCACCAAAGATACAAAGAATATTCAGCATTAAAAAAGCTGTAGCCCGTTTTTAGTTAAAATTAATCCGTATCAAAATAAAATTGATTTTTTTTCGAATTTGTCGGATTACAATTTGAATTTAATTATCCTTTTTTTATCCAAAATTACAAGTTTATGTAAATTTAAAAATCAAATAATAATTTTTTGTATAAATACTACCTAATGTCTAAATTAACAAATACTTAATGCAATCCACAACTGTTTGCAATACAAAAATATTATACTTACATTTGCGATGAATTCAATAAAAAGATATGAATGTAATTTCATCATTTACCGAATTAACAAGTCATTTGAAAAGCATTAACTGCCGTAAACGCGTAGCTGTGGCAAATGCTACCGACACGCATACACTCGATGCAGTGCTTATGGCTGTGGATGCGGGAATTGTGGAGGCTTTTCTTATTGGCGATGTGGCTGCTATTGAATCACCTCGATTATTTGAACATGATTTGTCGCCTTTTATACATATAATCGACAAGCCCGACGTGCTCGAAGCGACACTCGAGGCGGTGCGAATGGTAAAATCAGGCGAGGCTGATATTTTAATGAAAGGATTAGTAAATACCGACGTTTTACTTCGGGCAATTTTGGATAAAGAAAAAGGATTGCTGCCTGCAGGAAAAGTGCTTTCTTTCAGCGCTGCTCTCGAAATTCCGGGTTATCATAAGCTCCTCTTTTTTGCCGATCCAGTTGTTATTCCCTCGCCAAACATTATACAGCGAACTGTCATGATAAAATATGCCATCGAAACTGCTTCAAAATTTGGAATCAGTAAACCCAAAATTGCTTTATTGCATGCTACCGAAGTTGCCAATCCGAAAATCCAGTACATGCAGGATTATTTGGATATTAAAGAAGAATGGCGAAATGGTGAATTTGGTGATGTCATTTTAGATGGACCATTGGATGTCTTTTTAGCATTGGATGCCGAACGTGGAAAGCTTAAAAATGTATCAACTCCTGTGCTCGGAGATGCCGATATTCTCATTTTTCCTAATTTCGAAAGTGCCAATATTTTTTACAAAGGTTTGTCGTTGTTTGCTGGTGCCGAAATGGGTGGTTTGCTACAAGGTACCGATAAGCCCGTAGTTCTTACATCACGAAGTGAAAGTGTACAATCTAAATTCTACAGCATTGCAATGGCATGTATTTTGGCATAATCTATTCCTTTTTTCGAACAATTTAGCTACTTATGCAATTATATAAAATAAATATATCAATTTAATTTTTTTCAATTTAATTTTTCAAAATGATAAAGAGAACGCTATTTACTGCCGCTTTTTTATTTTTGTGGACATACAGTTTTTCGTGCACCAATTTTTTAGTTGGTAAAAATGCCTCAACCGATGGCTCCACATTTATTTCGTACTCCGCCGATTCATATTTTCTTTTCGGCGCTTTATACCACTATCCAGCAGCTACTTATCCAGCAGGTACCCTACTCGATATTTACGAATGGGACACGGGTAAATATCTTGGTAAAATTAAACAAGTTGAAAAAACATATTCCGTAGTTGGTAATATGAACGAGCACCAACTTTCGATTGGCGAAACTACCTATGGTGGACGTGAAGAATTAGTAGATACAACTGGTATTATTGATTATGGAAGCCTGATTTATATTACTTTACAACGTGCCAAAACGGCGCGCGAAGCTATAAAAGTAATGACTGATTTAGTAGCAGAATATGGCTACTATAGTTCAGGAGAGTCGTTTTCGATAGCCGACCCCAACGAGGTTTGGATTATGGAAATGATTGGTAAAGGACCACGCAAAAAAGGAGCTGTGTGGGTAGCACAGCGAATTCCCGACGATTGTGTGTCCGGACATGCCAACCAGGCACGCATTACTACTTTTCCGCTCAATGATAAAAATAATTGTATCTATGCGAAAGATGTAATCTCTTTTGCAAAAGAAAAGGGATATTTTAAAGGCGAAAATTCTGATTTTAGTTTTTCGGATGTTTATGCACCACTCGATTATGGCGCACTTCGAGCCTGTGAAGCCCGCGTGTGGAGTTTCTTTCGTCAGGTAGATCCTGCAATGGATAAATATATTTCGTATGTAAAAGGCGAAACAGTACAACGAATGCCTTTGTGGATTAAACCAACAATAAAGTTAGATGCACAGAAAATGCAAGAATTTATGCGCAACCAGTACGAAGGTACCGAGTTCGACATGACCAAAGGTATATGTGCTCAACCTTTTGGAAGCAAACTTCGCCACAGTCCGCTCAGCTTTAAGATTGATAGCGTAGAGTACTATCACGAACGCCCAGTTGCAACGCAGCAAACAGGTTTTGTTTTTGTATCGCAAATGCGTAGTTGGTTGCCTAATTATGTTGGTGGAATTTTATGGTTTGGTGTCGACGACGCTGCAAGCAATATTTTTGTACCAATGTATTGTGGTATTAATGGCGTGCCAACATGCTACGATATGCACAATGGCAGTTTGTTGGAGTATTCGCCTACTTCTGCTTTTTGGATTTATAATCAAGTGGCTAACTTTGCTTATGGTAAATATAGCTTTATGATGAAAGATATTAAAACAGTTCAAATGCTGTGGGAAGCTGATTTTCGTAAATTTGTACCAGCGGTCGACAAAGCAGCGTTAAATATGGCCGAAGCCGATGCACGTAATTTCCTGACATCGTTTAGCAACACCCAAGCAGAAAATTCAACAGCAGCTTGGAAAAAATTAGGTGAATACTTGCTGGTGAAATACATGGATGGTAATATTAAAAAGGAAAAAGATGGCAAGTTTTTACAAAACGAATTTCATATTCCGCCAGGCATAATAAGAGCTGGATATTCGGATGAAATTCTCCGACGTATAGCTAAAGAAAATCCTGGACAGCGATCAAAATCTGCTGAGGAGCTCAAGAATCGCAACTAATTATATTCGGAAATTTTGCCTAAAATGTGAGATATAAAAAATGCCTATATCAAAATTATGATATAGGCATTTTTTTTATGTGAAAAAGAATTTTATCTTATTCTTGGTTTAATGTTACGCGTTTGAAAGCAACACAAGTTAGCTGTTTTTTTGCAAGCAATTCTTTTACTGTAATTTTACCAGCTTCATCTCCACCGCCCTCGTACTTCTGTTCTACAAGTGTATATTCTTTGAAGAATTTAGCCATACGTCCAGCAGCAATATTGTTTACTTTTTGTTCGGGCAAAGTTGCGGTTTTTTCTGTAGTTACCGTTTCTTTTATTTCGCGCGCTTTAGCAGCATCTTCTGCAGTTATCCAACCTTTTGACATATTCGATTCAATGTGAGCTTCGCTATCAACGTGGGCGGGATTTAATCCAGCTTTTTTCAACGCAACTTCAACTTCCTTTGCTACAAGTTCGAGTTTAGTTTTTTCAATTGCCACTGCCAATTCATCATCTTTTACCTTCTGGGGTACGGCAGCCTCATCAATTGCAACTGGCGACATTGCCGCAATATGCATTGCTATGCCGCGCATGGTATCGTATTCTGTGTCTTTTTCAGCAAAAGCTACAACAGTTGCCAATTTGTTACCCGGGTGAATATATGCAGTTGCTGAACCACCTTCAACACATTCGTAGTAGTCAAGTTGCATTTTTTCGCCGGTTACACCCGAACGGTCAACAACTAACTCGGCAATGGTGCGTCCATCAATAGTGATTGCTTTCACATCATCCAAAGAAGTGCTTTTTGCAGCCATAGCAGCATCAAGTATTGATTTAGTTAATGCTACAAAATCAGCATTTTTTGCTACGAAGTCTGTTTCGCATTTCAACGCAATGATAGCTGCAAAGCCATCTTTCGCTGCGCCGATTACACAACCTTCTGAAGCCTGGCGGTCGCTACGTTTTGCAGCTACAGCCTGTCCTTTTTTACGAATAATTTCTATTGCTTTTTCGAATTCGCCTTCTGCTTCAGTCAGGGCGTTTTTGCAGTCCATCATACCGGCTCCGGTCATGGTACGCAATTTCGAAATTTCTGCCATTGTTACAGCCATAATATTTCTGTTTATTGTTTGTTGTTAATTTACTATTTGACAATTTACCATTTACTATTCGATTGAATGCGAAACTCTTCGCATTTATACAAATTTGTAAATGGTAAATTGTAAATGAAAAAATCGTAAATGAATTTATTCTTCTTCTTTGATGAATTTTTTAGCCACGTTAGCATTCAATGCTTCATCCTCGTCTTTTTGAGTACGAGGGCGTTTGGTAATACGTGATTTTTTATCTTTCGCTACGGGTACTTCCGAAACTTCAGTATCTACTTTTTCGATTTTACGTTCTTCTAGCCCTTCCAACATAGCTTCAACCATTGCACCTAGAATTACGTCAACCGATTTTGTTGCATCGTCATTTGCAGGAATTACAAAGTCAATACCATTTGGATTTGAGTTTGTATCTACAATTCCGAATACTGGAATACCCAAACGTTGCGCTTCTTTTACAGCGATATGTTCTTTCATTACATCAATTACAAACAAAGCTGAAGGCAAACGAGTTAAATCAGCAATCGAACCTAAGTTCTTTTCTAATTTTTCGCGTTGACGAGCAATCTGTAATTTTTCACGTTTCGAAATGTTATCAAAAGTACCATCGGTAGTCATTTTATCGATAGTAGTCATTTTTTTTACAGCCTTACGGATAGTAGGGAAGTTAGTTAACATACCACCAGCCCAACGTTCTGTAATATATGGCATAGCCACTTGTTTTGCACGCTCTGCAACTACATCTTTGGCTTGTTTTTTTGTTGCAACAAATAGCACTTTGCGACCCGATTTTGCAATTTGTTTCAGTGCAGCAGCAGCCTCGTCTACTTTAACCACTGTTTTGTGTAAATCGATAATGTGTATATCGTTACGCTCCATAAAAATAAAAGGAGCCATAGCAGGATTCCATTTGCGTTTTAAGTGGCCAAAGTGGCAACCTGCTTCTAATAATTGTTCAAAATTTGTTCTTGACATTTT
>JFJP01039086.1_pt1 | contig 14546 bp, 8 predicted proteins | sample 431651 | NCBI WGS metagenome assembly JFJP01 (sample SAMN02602958, study PRJNA72255) | Microbial mat metagenome, whole genome shotgun sequencing project. | biome: fresh water; feature: sink hole; material: water; isolation source: purple microbial (photo- and chemosynthetic) mats found in...
CACCAACTGACCAAATATTTTCCAGAACCTGTTCAACATCATTAGAAATGGACTTAATACGCTTATCACTATAACAACCATTGGTAGGAACATGAATGTGATCGAATAAGGAGTTATCTTTATAACTTGAGCTGAGCGAGTCTTTCCAGCTCGAAATTACGCTGTTTTGTTCAATATTCTGAAAAGCAAGTTTTACTGCATCCTTATACGTTATGGATTGAATGTTTAATATCTCTTGCAAATTATTTTGTTTAGCTACTACCTCAACCTTCATGCTATTTACAAGATTGGAAGCTAACTTAAAAGATGTGTTTGTAATAAAATAGAGCCAGTACGACGATATTTTTGGTGTCATCACCGGAATGGTAAAAATAAACCGTTTTAAACCACGCACCTCAGCAAACTGAAGCAGCATTTGTTTGTATGTTAATACATCGGGGCCGCCAATATCGTATGAATTATTGAACGTTTCTTCGCGACCTAAAACCCCGGTTAAATATTCAAGCACATTGCTTATGGCTATGGGTTGTGTTTTCGTGTTGAGCCATTTGGGAGTAATCATAACAGGTAGTTTTTCGACCAGATCGCGAATAATTTCGAAAGACGAACTACCCGATCCTACAATTATTCCTGCTTTTAAAGAAGTTACAGGAATACTGCTTTTGCGAAGTACTTCTTCAACTCTTTTTCTTGATGCCAGATGCTTCGAAAGAATCTCTTCATTGGTAATTCCTCCCAGATAAATTACCTGATTTGGTTTTACTTCTTGCACCAACTTAACGAAATTTTGAGCTGACAACTCTTCCAGTTTTTCGAAATGCGATGAATTATCGCTCATTGAATGAATTAAATAATATGCTGCATCAAATTGTGGCAACTGGCTGGCAGGCAAATAATCTTTTAAAAAATCAATCTCGTAAACCGAAATATTGGGGTGTTTATAAAGCCCTTCAGTTGGAAAACGATTCTTATCTCTAACACAACAAACTACTTCGTGGCTCTGTTCAAGGAGCTTAGGTAATAATCTTTTCCCGATATATCCATTAGCACCAGTTAAAAGTATTTTCATTAAGTTAAATGTCTTCGTTATCTTTTTATTAAACAAAATAACACAGACTTAGTTTACAGCAAATAGTTATATTGTATTAAGTAATTGGATTCTTATGCTTCGCAATAAAACTTTTTCATTAATATTGATGATATGAATGGTTGCCGGTTACTAAGCGATTTTATATCAGATTACATGATACTTTAAAAAGAATTAAACCGCTAAACATATTATTTTCATGACATTACTATACCTTAATGGAACCTTGTTATTTCAAAACTACACCCCATTCAGTTACAAAATAGCCTTCTCTATTATAACTATCAATAATTGGTTCTACCAATTTATCGGGTAAAATATTTTGTCCTTTAATTACATAAAAAAGTCTCAATACAGAATCTGGTTGTTTTGAAAAATCCAATATGATTACTTTATCAATCAATTCAAATGTTTGAGGATAGATTGAATAAAATGGGTATTTCGTTAGTCGTGGTATCCAATAATCAATAAAATCTTCAATTTCTTGCCCATAAAATCCATATTCTGCCATATTTTTTCTAAAAAAGGATTCTAATTCAGCATTTTGAATTGTCCAACCTACTGTTTTTTGCCATATATCAGGTTGATTACTTTCGTAGAAAAGATACGAATAGGTATTATCTATTAATCCATTTGTATCCACTGTAATATTCCAACCATTTACATATTCCGGAATTGAAGTTATGATGTTACCACCCATAGGGAAATCAATCTTAACTGTCAATTCTGTTTTTTCATTTGGATAAATATAAATATTAGGTTTATAAACTATATTGCAAGTATCACACTCATCATCGTCATCAGGGTCACAACTCTGAAATGGTGTTGCCATCATTAAATAGATGATAAACAAAAATGGAAATCCAACTAATTTTAATGTTTTCATATTATCCTAAGTCTTTGATTTATTTCTAGATGTATTATCTGCTTTCCAGGTTGCGTAATAATTAGGGCCAACCAAAATATATTCAGTTTATTGGTATTTATTATCTTAAAATCTATTAGCACGCGTCTGAAGACGCGCGCGAACTAGGTCTTTAGTTGATAAAATAAGTGCCATTTTTTATTTATCCTCAGCAAAGTAATAGCGCAATGAAATACTAAATTGTTTTTTGAAAACTTTTGTTTGCAAGTTTTATTTCGCAAATTACTTTACTGAAAACACGACTTCAACCTCCACATTACTTTTTAACATTGACCATACAGGGCAATACGTGTCTTCAGAAAGTTTAATCACTTTCTGCATATCTGCTTCAGTTACATCAGTTGATTTAATCTGGATATCCATCAAAATCTTATTAAATCCTGTCGGGTGATCCAGTTTGCGTAATCCTTTTGCATGTATGTCGCAAGCGGTAATTGTTTTGTTCATTTTTCGCAAAAAAGTCAACACTGCAGAACCTAAACAAGAAGACAAACTCAGCAATAATAACTCCAGTGAAGTATATCCCAGGTTATCACCCAATGGTGCAATATAGTCGATCGAAACAGGATTGTTTCCCTCAACTGTTCCTTCAAAATTTAATTTAGTATTAATTAGTTTAATCAAAGTCTTAAGTTCTTTTGATTTCTCAATAGATGTGTCCATAGCTAACATGAAATATGTATAAAAAGTAAACTTAAAAAATTAGTATGTTAAAATTAATCATTAATCTGTACTTTAAACAGAGCAAAAATCAGTAATTAAAGCAAAATATTCTTTTTAAAAAAATCAAAAGAATTTCACATTAAACATTTCGCTATATTTGTATTTCGCACCGCATATCGAAATTAATGATAAAGTTATCGATCGTAATCGTCAATTACAACGTAAAGCATTTCCTTGAACAATGCCTTATTTCGGTATTTAAGGCAACCACCAATATCCCTAACGAAGTTTTTGTGGTTGATAATAACTCTGTTGATGGGTCGTGTAGCATGGTTAAAGAAAAATTTCCACAGGTTAACCTCATCGAAAATAAAATAAATTACGGTTTTTCGGTAGCCAACAACCAAGCCATAAAACAAGCTACCGGGCAATATATTTTGTTATTAAATCCCGATACAGTAGTAGATGAGAACAGTTTCGAAAAATGTATCGCCTTTATGGATTCGAAACCCGATGCAGGTGGATTAAGTGTTAAAATGATTGACGGCAAAGGCCGGTTTTTACCTGAGTCGAAAAGGGCTCTCCCCACTCCTGCTGTTGCTTTTTATAAGATTTTTGGATTATCGAAACTTTTTCCAACATCAAAACGATTTGCCCGTTACCATTTGGGTCATCTTGATAAAAACCAGACTCACCAAATTGAAATTCTACCTGGTGCTTACATGTTTCTTCGCAAAGAAACCATAGAAAAAACAGGTCTTCTCGACGAAAAATTTTTTATGTATGGCGAAGATATAGACCTTTCGTACCGAATAACTCTTGCCGGATATAAAAATTATTATCTGCCCGAAACAACCATTATTCATTACAAAGGAGAAAGTACTAAGAAAGGAAGTATTAATTATGTCTTGGTATTTTATCAGGCAATGGTAATTTTTGCGCGAAAACATTTTACACAAAAGAATGCCCGGTTATTTTCTGTTCTCATTAATATAGCTATTTATTTCAGAGCATTAGTAGCATTGGGTCATCGGGTAATTAAAAAAGCGGTACTCCCACTGCTCGATTTTTCGTCAATTTATCTTGGTTTTTATATTATAAAACCGATTTGGGAACAATATAAATTTCAGGTTATTGATTATTATCCATCCGACTTTATGCTTTTTGTTGTACCTGTATATATTCTGATCTGGATGCTGGCACTCTGGTTTAATGGTGCCTACTCGCATAACATGCAAAAAACATCAGCTATAAAAGGAATTACAATAGGGCTTGTTATTATTTTGTTGATCTACTCGTTATTACCTGAAAATTTGCGTTTTTCGAGGGCTTTAATTCTTTTCGGGAGCATTATTGCACTTATTGCATCATATATTAATCGTTTGATTATTCACTATTTGGGGATTTTCCATCAGCATTTCGCTCGAAACAAAAAACTCCGTATATTAATTGTCGGACAGATTGATGAGATAAAACGGATTGAAAAACTACTTTCTGAAGCCAATGTAAAACCGGATTTTATAGGATATGTTTCGTCAGAACAAAGCTCAACTGTTTTTTATCTTGGATCAATAAGTCAGCTAGATGAAATGATTACGATTCATAAAGTAGATGAGATTGTCTTTTGTGCTAAGGATATTCCATCGAAACGTATTATTGAGAACATGCTCCGTCTTTCGTCGAAAGATATTGATTTTAAGATTGCCCAGCCCGAAACCATTTCTATAATTGGTAGTAGCTCTATTGATTCGGCTGGTGAATTTTATACTCCCGATATGAACTCAATCAGTAATGAAAATAATATTCGTAACAAACGTATATTTGATATAATATCTTCATTAATCATTCTGTTTATCAGTCCATTTCTGATCATTTTTACAAAAAAATCAATTCGACTCTTAAACAATTCGCTCTATGTTTTGTTTGGAATTAAAACTTGGGTAGGATATTACGAGAGTGGAGATATTCAAACGAATCATTTGCCAAACATAAAAAAAGGCATATTAACTCCGCTCGATTATGTAAAAAGCAGCGAAAACTCAGTCACTTATATCGAAAACCTTAACATGGTTTACGCTAAAAATTATAAGATCTGGACCGATCTGCAAATTCTTATCAAAGGTTTTAAAAATACCGACAGAAATTAATCTGTTAGTAATTTGAATCGATAACTACATATTTTTATGGCAAAAATAGAGATTACATTACCCGCAATGGGCGAAGGAATTATAGAAGCCACCATTACAAAATGGCTTGTAAAAGAGGGTGAAAAAGTTAGTGAAGATCAATCGATTGTAGAAATTGCAACCGATAAGGTAGATTCTGAAATACCTGCACCTCAATCTGGAATCATTGAAAAAATTTTAATTTCAGAAGGTTCTGTTCCAAAAATTGGAGATACTATTGCAATCCTCCAAACCGAAAAGGGCGAAAGCTCCATCGAAGTGAGTGAACCAAAGACTGCTGAAACCAAAGCATCAATAAAAGAAATTAAAGAACCTTTTGTGCCAGAAGTTAAAGCTATTAAAACAGACGTTCATGAAGAAGTTATATCGACTTACGAAGGTAAATTCTTATCGCCATTAGTAAAAAATATTGCCAAAAAAGAAAATATTTTGCCTGAAGAGCTTTCTTCAATTCGTGGAACAAGCAATACTGGCCGAATAACGAAGACTGATATTCTGAATTATTTACAAAACAGAAAATCGACAGGAATTCAGCTATCAGAGCAACCATCAGCAGTAAAAGCTACAACAACAGCAGTACAAACAAAACAAGTGGTAAGCAAAGATCAATTATACAGTGGTGGCGATTACGAAATTGTGCCTATGGATCGCATGCGCAAACTGATTGCTGATCATATGGTTTATTCTAAGCAGGTTTCGCCTCATGTTACTTCTTTTGTAGAAGCAGATGTTACCGAAATGGTGTTATGGAGAAATAAAAACAAAGATGCTTTCCAGGCAAGGGAAAAACAAAAATTAACTTTTACACCATTGTTTATTGAAGCTGCAGTTAAAGCACTCAAAGACTTTCCTATGGTAAATGTTTCAGTAGATGAAGATAAGATTATTGTAAAGAAAAATATAAACATTGGAATGGCCACTGCTTTGCCATCGGGCAATCTGATTGTACCGGTAATAAAAAATGCCGACCGGCTAAATCTTTCGGGAATTGTTGCCAGTGTTAATGATCTGGCTGATCGTGCACGTGAAAATAAGCTTAAACCAGATGAAATTCAAGGAGGAACATTTACAATTACAAATTTTGGAACATTTGGTAACATTTCCGGAACACCTATCATAAATCAACCGCAAGTAGCGATTCTTGGAATTGGATCGATCGTGAAAAAGCCCGCAGTAATTGAAACACCATCGGGTGACGCAATTGCAATTCGATATATTATGATTTTATCGCTTGCTTATGATCATCGAGTTGTTGATGGTGCATTAGGTGGCATGTTCTTAAAACGAGTAGCTGATTACCTCGAAAAATTTGATCCAAAGCGAAATATCTAAAAACCAATACCATTAAGGCATCTGAATTATATAGATGCCTTTTTTGTTATTAAAACTAAGCAATTAGATATCAATCATTTTCAAAACTTAATATTATTTTATTACATTTGTTTTTCTGAAAATGTAATGCATGATTATGAGACGAATTAATATACTATTAATCATTCTTATTTTAGTTTCGCTAGATACAATTGGTCAGGCAAAAAAAGATCTAAAAAAAATTTTTGTTAATGCCGAATTTTCTATATTATACGAAGAGTATCGTGAGGCATTACCCCTGTTTCTTGAAATATATAATTCAGGAAGGCAGGATGCCAATATTAGCCACCGAATTGGAATGTGTTATTTGAATATTCCCAATCAAAAAAATCTTGCGGTTAAGTATCTCGAAGATGCGATTAAAGATGTTTCCTCCTCATACAAACCAGGATATTATACTGAAAGTAAAGCTCCGATTGAAACATTTTATTATCTGGGTATAGCGTATCGGGTAATAAATAGGTTAAATGAAGCAATTGAAGCGTTTAATAAATATAAACAATATCTTGATCCAAATGATATAAATAACTTTGCGCGGGTTGAAACTCAGCTAAAAGCATGCTACAATGCAATTGAGCTTTTGCGCACACCTACAAACCTTATTGAAACAAACCTTGGTAAAAATATCAATTCTGAATATTCAAATATCAATCCCTTAGTTAGCAGTGATGAAGAAACAATCGTTTTTATGAGCGAACTTCGGTTTTATGATGGAATATTTTTCTCCAAGAAAAGAGATGGACGATGGTTGCCAGCCCGTAACATTTCACTTGAGTTTAGTTCCGAAAATCCACTTAAACCTGTTTTTTTATCATCTGATGGAACTGTTTTGTTTCTGCAACGAAACGATAATGATATTTTAAACTTGTATACAAGTGCCTATGAAAACGGAGTATGGGGTCAGGTACAAAAATTGAATAGCAATGTTAACTCATCCTCGTCCGAAACAAATGCTTGTACTACTATCGATGGTAAAACACTTTTCTTTACAAGTAACCGGTCAGGTGGTTTTGGAGGATTCGATATTTATAAATCAGAGCTCGATGCTTCTGGAAGTTGGGGTCCAGCTGTTAATCTTGGGAGTAATATAAACTCTGCCTTTGATGAAACCACTCCTTTTGTTACAGAAGATGGCAAAACATTGTATTTCTCATCTGAAGGTCATTTCAATATTGGAGGATTCGACATTTTTACTTCAAAGAAAATCGGAGACGACTGGAGCAAACCTGAAAACCTTGGTTTCCCATTCAATACCACAGATGACGACCTCTTTTTCTTCCCCATAAAGAACGGAGAAATAGCCTATTATTCCAAATTTAAACCAACAGGTTTTGGAGAGTATGATATTTACCGAATACAAATTTTCTCCAGAGAAGATATGGAAGAAGGCGAAGAAGATATTCTTGATGGTAATTTTATTCAAGACACCCTTAGCGAAGATTAATCTAATCAACTAAATTTCAACATTTATGTTTATTGATTAGGTATTGATCAATAACTTACAATAGGTATGGTATTAATTTAATAATTTTCACTAATTTCGTATATTCAGAAACGATCGATTATTATGAGGAAAGTACTTTATATTTTTGTATTTATTATTCTAAGTGCACATGTTGTTTCTTCGCAGGAAACATACCAGCTTGAGGAAATGTTTCTTGATGCTGATTCATGGTTTTATTTCGAAGATTATCCAGAAGCACTTCCTCTTTTTTTAAAATTATATGAATCTGATTCACTTAATTATAATGTAATTTATAAAATTGGATTTTGTTATCTTCATATTGATGGTCAAAAGGAAAAATCAATACCTTACCTTAGAAAAGCAACTGATAGAACCACAGATACTTACAGAGAAAATACCTATCTCGAAAAAAGAGCTCCCATTGATGCGTTTTTCTATCTTGGCAATGCCTATTTAATTAATAATCAGATTGAACAGGCAATCGATTCGTATATGGGATTCCAAAAAATTGTTTCGCAAAGTAAAAAACTTGCAGAAAAAGACATTTACGACGAAGATTATCTTGACCGACAATTAGATGCTTGTAAAGGAGCAATCGAATTAAAGAATAATCCGGTTGAGTTTATCGCAGAAAACCTAGGTACACCAGTTAATACAAAATTTAATGATTATAATCCAGTAATATCCGGAGATGGCAATGTGTTAATTTTTACCACCAAATTAAAATTTTACGATGCTATTTTTTATTCTAAAAAGGAGAATGGAGAATGGAGCTACCCGATAAATATTATGTCGCAATTGGGCGTTGATAATAAAACAGCAACCTCATCATTGTCATACGATGGACAAACATTATTATTATATAGAGTTGATAATTTTGATGGTAATCTTTATGTGAGTTATTTAAAGAATGGTGAATGGACCAAGATTGTTTCAGTTGGCGAAAATATTAATACCAAGTACTGGGAATCGAATGGATCGTTTTCGAAAGATGGTAAAAAACTATACTTTGCAAGTAACCGTTTAGGTGGATTTGGTGATCTTGATATCTATGTTTCAGATTTGCAGGCCAATGGAACCTGGGGCTTACCCAAAAATATGGGATCAACTATTAACACCCGATGGAATGAAAACAGTCCATTTGTTACAGAAAATGATAATTACCTTTTCTTTAGCTCCGAAGGACACAAAGGAATGGGTGGATATGATGTTTTTTATGCAACAAAAACAGGTAATGATTGGTCAAATCCAGTTAACCTGGGATATCCACTTAATACTACCGACGATAATATATTCTTTTATCCAATAATGAATGGTGAGTATGCTTATTATGCAAAATTCTCAGGGCATGGTTATGGAGGACAAGATATTTATCAGGTGTTTCTAACAAATATTTCGAAAAACTCACCATTGAAGGTTGAAGCAATACTTTCGCTAAACAATGAAGTTCAGAAAAAACAAAAGGACTTTAAAATAAATATACTCAACACATCAACCTCAGATACAATTGCAATAATAACTCCAGAGAAAGACTTGGATGAAAACCAATTCAGAACACCGCTTGGTGAAGACCATCTGTTTTACGAAAGCGTTCGTGATGAAAGTGGCAAACAGTATTTAATCTCGTTGGATTATAAAACCATAAGCGTATTCTTGTCACCCACAACTCCAAGAAAAGAAATTGCATTGGTTGAATCAAAAACCGATACCCTTCCGGATATTAATCTTGATAAAGATGCATACTCAACAAATACTGATGCAGAAAATGTTAAAATTAAATTATCATTACAGAAAGGGAATAAACTTTTTGTTAGTACCTTTTATAATGAAAATCTAATTAACTCAGAAGAATTTGATATTAATAAAAAGGATGAGTTTATTTACGAGTACAAACCCCGAGAAGGAGAAAGTAAAATCAGGTTTAAACTAATCGATGATAAGAATAATATTAAAACTCAGGAAGTAACCGTATCATATATTCCACAGGACAATGATGCAATTATGAGAGTTGCAGGAAAGGTTATAAATCTCTCTGATGGACAAAAAGATGTTAAGATTAAGCTTTCAGTCGAAAAAGATTCCAAACTATATGTTCAGACATTTGTAGATGGTGAATTAATTAATACCGAAACTTTCGATATTGAACAAGAAAACTTTACCTATCAGTACGAACCTACAGGTAATAAGAGCAAAATTAATTTCAAGCTTGTAGATAAATATAATAACATTAAAAACGAAGAAGTAATCATCTCGCATACCCCAATTACGAAAGATTTAGCTGATTTGCTTAAAGGAATTACTTCGTTTAATACATCAGGATTCGAAAAGTTATTAGCATCACCGGCAATTCAGTCAGCGAAAACTATAGAAGAACTAATCTCACTTATTTATGCTGAAGGTGAAAAAGCAGGATTGAAAAAAAATCAAATTGATGCGTTGATTATTGCATTAGCAGTTAACTCAGGAGCACCAACTAATGTATTTATTAAATCGCTGCAGGGTATTGCTGATGGAAATCTTAAGTTAACACTTGACACTGTTTTATTACATCAGTCTGATTTCAGTACCAATCTTTCGGTTATTAAATATCTATCATCAAAAGCCGACCAGAATGGATATACAAACAACGATATTGTAAATCTTTTAAAGACATATTTATCCCATTCGAAAATTGACCCTAAAAATGCTATAGCCCTGTTAAACAAAATCATAGAAACAGATATTCCAAGCATACTCTCAAATTTAGATGCCGGAGCTATTAATATTGTTACTATTCAAGATTTTTACAATCATTTTGAAAAGCGCAATATTTACACACCAAAAGAAACTGAGTTAATTTATGCTTTAATTGAAGGTATTTATTTAACAGCAGAAAAAGTACCAGTAATAAAGCAAGAAACAAAAGAGATTCCAAGTGAATCACCAAAAACAAACTGGTTATTATTAATAATAATTGTTGGATTTATTGGGCTAGGAATAATTCTACTTATCTTTTTCCGCAATAAGAGGGAGAAGGAAAATAAAAAAAGAAAATTTAAAATTTAACTCTAAATAATTATTGAATTTTTTATAATATCTCTGTATATTGATCCTCGAAAAAGTATCAGTTAGAATTAATTTTTATGAGAAAAATAATCGTTTTTTGTTTCATTTTAATTACGGTAAACACTTCCTATTCTCAAGAACAGATTAATCTGAAAGAAGTGTTCATGGAAGCCGAATATTATATTCTTTACGAAGATCAGAAAGAAGCGCTTCCACTTTATTTGAGACTCCTTAACAATGGAATGGACAATGCCTATATCAACTATCGAATAGGAGAATGTTATCTGCAAATTCCGGGTCAAAAGCATAAATCGATTCCATATCTCGAGAAAGCCATTACCGATATTTCAGCAACTTTTAAAGAAGGATCATTTAAAGAAACTCATGCACCAAAGAAATCAATTTTCTTATTAGCAGATGCTTACCAGATTGACAACAAGCTTGATCTTGCTATTTCTACCTATAATAAATTTAAGGAATCACTATCAGTTAGTGATGTTTATAATATTGATTTTGTTGATCAGCAAATAAGAGCTTGTGAAAATGCAAAAGAATTAATAAAATACCCAACCAAGATAAAAGAAACAAACCTCGGAGAAACCATTAATAATGAATTTGCCAATACAAGACCAATTGTTTCCGGAAATGAAAAAGTAATTTTATATACCTCAAAACTTAAATTTTACGATGCTGTATATTTTTCAGAAAAGGATGGCGATAAATGGAAAGAACCAATAAATCTAACTCCCATTATTAAATCCGATGGAGAATATTATACTTCATCCCTTTCGTATGATGGAAATACGATGATCTTATTCCGCGATGAACAATATAGCGGTGATTTGTATATAAGTCATTATGAAAATGGAAACTGGCAGGTACCCCATAAACTGAATAAAAATATTAATTCAAAAGAATGGGAAACACATGGGATTATTAGTCAGGATGGAAAAACAATTTATTTTTCGAGCGACCGTAATGGTGGATTTGGGGGACTCGATATTTATAAATCAGTTTATAATGAAGAACTAAAAGATTGGGGCATTGCAGTAAATCTGGGACCCGAAATAAACACACCTTACAATGAAGATATGCCAATGGTTTCTGAAGATGGAAACACCCTTTGGTTTAGCTCTCAAGGCCATTATAATATGGGAGGTTTTGATATTTTTTATTCAAAGAAAATAGACGAAAACCAATGGTCTAGTCCAGTAAACATGGGCTACCCAATAAACAATACAGACGACAATCTATTCTTTTATCCAGTACAAAATGGAGCTTATGCTTATTTATCTAAATATACCAAAGATGGATTTGGCTCAGAAGATATTGTAAGGTACGAGATTTTTAGTCCTGAACATCCTTTTATAGTAAATGTTAAGGGTACAGTTACGTTGCTCGATAACCAAACCGATTTTGTACCAGGCGATTTTACCATTGAAATTTTCGATTCTACTGAATCAGTAATAACAAATAAAATATATCCTAAAGAAGAAAATGGCACCTTTAGTGTTCCTCTGAAATCAGGGATCTATCGATTTAATTTCAATAGCATAGATTACAAACCCAAAAGCACTGTATTGTTTATACCTAAAGATTATCCACGCGAAGAGCTCACGCTGAATGTTGAGCTTACTCCCTTAATTGTAACCAGCGGAGAATATATTGCTGTAAAAAGCGTTTTTTTTTCTTTTGACGATTATAAACTAACCCGTGAAGCAAAGATTGAGTTAGAAAGACTCTACAATTTAATGATTAAATACCCATCTCTTTATATTGAAGTTGTTGGACATACCGACGCCATTGGATCATCACAATACAATAACAACTTATCTCTAAAAAGAGCCCGCTCAGCAATTGATTATTTGATCTCGAAAGGTATTGATCCTAAAAGATTTGTTGCAAAAGGGGCAGGAAAATCGCAACCAGTTGCTATAAACTCTAACACAGATGGTACAGACAACCCTGAAGGACGAAAATTTAATCGTAGAGTTGAAATAAAGGTTCTTAAATCGGAAGAAAAGCTTATACTTGATGATGATTTGAATATACCTGAAAACCTAAAGCAGCATGATTTAAAGTACACTATTTTGTTATTAAGGCAGGAAGAAAGACTTCCGTCAGATTATTTCGACAAGTATGATGAACTTGAGAATTGCGAGATAAAAGAATACCAGGATGGATTGTATCTTTATACCTTACCCATGTACAATCAAAAATCAGAACTGGTTGAAATCTTTAATAAATTACTCGATCTGGGATTTAGCGAAGCAGAAATAATAAGCAGTTATGATCTTCAGAATATATTAAACGAGAATGAGTCATTGGTGTTTTTCGATGAATCATTGAGTCCTGCAACCTACACTATACAATTAAAAGCCACAAAGAATCAGATTGAATTAATCACATTTAAACCACTTACCGGAGTTAAAGAAATTAAATGTGAAGACGGATTTTATCGATACACCCTTGGCACATATAAATCGAAAAATAGTGCCACAAAAGAACTTAAAAAATTAATTGACAAGGGTTTTAACGATGCATTAATCATCGATACATCAAAATTAAAATAAATAATTCAGTTGAATATACTCGAAGGCAATATTACACGACTACGTCCTGTCGAACCATCAGATATTGATCTAATTTACCAATGGGAAAACGATAGCTCGGTTTGGCAGATGAGTAATACCCTTGCGCCTTTTTCGAAACATGTAATTGAACAATTTATTGAAACAGCACACCAGGATATTTTCCAAACAAAACAATTACGTTTAATGATTGATAAAACCGATTTAAGTAATATTGAAACTATCGGCACTATTGATCTTTTTGATTTTGAGCCACTACATATGAGAGCTGGTATTGGTATTCTCATCGCAAAAGAAACAGATCGGGAAAAAGGCTTTGCTTCAGACGCTTTAACAACCCTTATTCAATATTGTTATAATACACTTCTATTACACCAGCTTTATTGCAATATTTGCAGCGATAATACATCGAGTATAAATCTTTTTACCCGCAAGGGATTTGAGCTCATCGGAATAAAAAAAGAATGGATACGCACAACCGAAGGATGGAAAGATGAACTCATGTTTCAATTAGTAAACCAAAAATGGAGCGAGATATAACCTTCGTTGTTTATATGTTTATCTTTCAAGTCTAATAGCTAAGGCTTTACAACCAATAACTTAGTAAATTCTAATTTTCTAACTTGTTGCATATTTATAATTAGTGCCTTGGCATAGTAATTGTTATTTGGTTAACACACACCTAAAATTAATTACTATGAAAAATATCACCTTGTTAACCCTATTAATGGCTGTTACATTAAGTATTTTCAGCCAATGTAATATTGCGTACTACAATTGGTCCGACCCTATGACTTTTCAATTAAGTCCAAGGCCTACAATAACCGGTTATGGTTATTACAGCGATTCATTATCAAAAATGTTTGATGGTAAAACATTTTATGTTCATAATAATGAATATTTCCCAATTGAGAGTTGGGCTGATTATTACTTTTGGTTTACCAAAGCATACTATTTTAAGTTTGAAGATCCCCAATTATACGAGTTTTATTACTGGGCTGGTGATGATCATGGAATGGCATCCTATATAGCGAGTAATAAATATAGGGAAAAATATTATCCATCATCAATATTTGTAGATTTTCGAGAAAGGCCAATAAAAGACAACAGATTGGCCACAGATGAAAACTTCTTAAATAAAGATGAGGAAATTGAAGCTTTTATAAAAAAATTAAAATATGAGAAAGAAAATGATATTAAAAAGGACGATTCC
>JFJP01002109.1_pt1 | contig 14544 bp, 27 predicted proteins | sample 431651 | NCBI WGS metagenome assembly JFJP01 (sample SAMN02602958, study PRJNA72255) | Microbial mat metagenome, whole genome shotgun sequencing project. | biome: fresh water; feature: sink hole; material: water; isolation source: purple microbial (photo- and chemosynthetic) mats found in...
GGAAGAAGGTCTGCGTTTCGCGATTCGAGAAGGTGGTCGTACTGTTGGCGCGGGTGTTGTTGCTAAAATCCTTGCTGACGCGTAATAGAAAGCTTGTGGTGCAATGGTAGACTGCTTCAGCAGTTTGTCATTGCAACAATGTACAGTGGGTGGCTGTCATCCACGGTTCGTTCTTTTAAGGAAAATGATGTCAGCTCCTAACCAAAAAATCCGTATCCGCCTGAAAGCGTTTGACTACAAACTGATCGACCAATCGGCTCAGGAAATCGTTGATACAGCTAAGCGCACCGGTGCAGTTGTCAAAGGCCCAGTACCGCTGCCAACACGTATCCAACGTTTTGACGTATTGCGCTCACCGCACGTCAATAAGACCTCCCGAGATCAGTTCGAAATCCGTACGCATCAACGCTTGATGGACATCGTTGATCCAACCAACAAAACTGTCGATGCGTTGATGAAGCTGGATCTGCCAGCCGGCGTGGACGTGGAAATCAAACTGCAATAAGAAAGAAATTTGTAACAAGCAATGCCATTGCGATACAGAATTGATGAGCCACCATGGCGTAGCGATTCGCGCCGTCTCCAATTCCTTATCGGTGTTGTAAAACAGTATTGACGGGTAAATGTTTGACATACCACGACAAAGATGGTCTTGCAAATAAAAATTTACCAGGTTACACTTATGAAATTCAGTGCAATTGTGGCTGTTTTTGCATTATGCGATTGCATTTATTTTAGTTGTATAAACATCAGCCCCGCCCAATCGTAGGCGGGAATGGAGAAAACAATGAGCTTAGGCCTTGTTGGTCGCAAGGTTGGGATGATGCGTATCTTCACCGAAGATGGGGATACGATCCCTGTAACCGTGCTAGACGTTTCGAATAACCGCGTGACCCAAATCAAAACGTCTGAAACAGACGGTTATACCGCTGTTCAAGTTGCATTCGGTTCGCGTCGCGCTTCACGCGTGACTAAAGCCGCTGCTGGGCACTACGCCAAAGCTGGCGTTGAGGCTGGTAGTATTCTCAGGGAATTCCGCATTGATTCAATTAAGGTTTCCGAGCTGAAGATCGGCGAAGTTATCGCTACTAGCCTGTTCGAAGTCGGTCAAAAGGTTGACGTTCAAGGTGTGTCGATCGGTAAAGGTTACGCTGGCACCATCAAGCGTCACAACTTCGCGTCCGGTCGTGCTACCCACGGTAACTCCCGTTCGCATAATGTTCCAGGTTCCATCGGTATGGCGCAGGATCCAGGTCGTGTTTTTCCTGGTAAGCGCATGACAGGTCACATGGGTGACGTTACTGTAACTGCGCAAAACCTCGAAATAGCACGTGTTGACGCTAAGCGCCAACTATTGTTGGTCAAGGGTGCGGTTCCAGGCGCGAAGAACGGTCAAGTCGTGGTCAGTCCTGCGATCAAAATCAAAGCTAAGAGGGGAGGCTAATTCATGGAACTAAAGCTCCTGAATGACCAAGGTCAAGCTGCTTTTAACGTTGTTGCTCCGGATGCCATTTTCGGCCGCGACTACAACGAAGCTCTGATTCACCAGATCGTGGTTGCCTATCAGGCTAATGCTCGTAGCGGTAACCGTAAGCAAAAAGACCGTGAAGAAGTTCATCACACGACTAAAAAGCCATGGCGCCAAAAGGGTACTGGCCGAGCTCGTGCCGGTATGTCGTCTTCGCCTCTGTGGCGCGGCGGTGGTCGGATTTTCCCGAATTCGCCTGATGAGAACTTTTCGCACAAAGTAAACAAGAAGATGTATCGCGCAGGTCTCTGTTCGATTCTTTCGCAGTTGGCACGCGAAGGTCGTTTGTTGGTCGTCGAAAATTTTTCTGTTGAAGCGCCAAAGACAAAGTTGCTGTCGCAAAAGTTGAAGACTATGGGTCTGGATTCCGTGTTGGTTATTACCGACAATCTGGAAGAAAACCTGTTGCTGGCGTCGCGTAATCTGCCAGGTTTCCTGGTTTGTGAGCTACGGAACGCTGATCCAGTATCGCTTGTATTCTACAAGAAGATCCTGATCACCAAGCTGGCTTTGGCGAAGATTGAGGAGATTTTGGCATGAACGCAATTAAATATAGCGAAGAACGCTTGATGAAAGTGTTGTTGGCGCCGGTAATTTCTGAAAAGGCAACGTTGGTTGCGGAAAAGAACGAGCAAGTCGTTTTCCGTATCGCGTCAGACGCTACCAAGCCGGAAGTCAAAGCTGCCGTCGAGTTGCTCTTCAAAGTTCAAGTCGAATCGGTTCAAGTTGCCAATCGTCAGGGTAAGACAAAGCGTAGTGGCAAGACCAAGGGTCGCCGCAACCACACTCGCCGCGCATTCGTATGCTTGGAGCCTGGCCAAGAAATTAACTTCACCGAAGAGGCTAAATAATGGCACTCGTTAAAGTTAAACCAACCTCACCGGGCCGTCGTGGGATGGTCAAGGTTGTTAATTCCGACTTGTATAAAGGTCGTCCATTTGCAGCCCTGATTGAGAAGAAGTCTAAAACAGCCGGTCGTAACAACAACGGTCATATAACCACTCGTCACATCGGCGGTGGTCATAAGCAACACTACCGTATGATCGACTTCAAGCGCACTAAAGATGGTATTCTAGCGAAAGTAGAACGTATCGAATACGATCCAAACCGCACGGCGAATATTGCTCTGTTGTGCTACGCCGATGGCGAGCGTCACTACATTATCGCCACTAAGGGCATGGCTGTAGGTGATCAACTAATGAGCGGCTCGGAAGCGCCGATCAAATCCGGTAACTGCCTGCCAATTCGCAATATTCCGGTTGGTACAATTCTGCATTGCGTCGAAATGCAGCCAGGTAAGGGGGGGCAAATGGCCCGTACTGCAGGCGCAGGCGTTGTCTTGATGGCTCGTGAAGGTAATTATGCTCAGATTCGTTTGCGCTCCGGTGAAGTTCGTCGCGTGCACATCGAATGCCGCGCTACCGTAGGTGAAGTTGGAAATTCAGAGCACAGCCTGCGCAAAATTGGTAAAGCGGGCGCGATGCGTTGGCGTGGCGTTCGTCCTACCGTCCGCGGTGTGGTCATGAACCCGGTTGACCATCCTCATGGTGGAGGTGAAGGCAAGACCGCAGCTGGTCGTCATCCAGTTTCGCCATGGGGTCAACAGACTAAGGGTAAGAAGACTCGCAGCAACAAGCGTACTACTTCTATGATCGTCTCGCGCCGCGGCAAGAAATAAGGGATAAAATATGACACGTTCATTGAAAAAAGGGCCGTTCTGCGACGCCTACCTAATAAAAAAAGTCGAAACCGCGCAAGCAGTCAAAGACAAAAAGCCAATCAAGACTTGGTCCCGTCGCTCGACCATCATGCCGGATTTTATCGGCCTGACGATTGCTGTGCATAATGGTAAACAACACATTCCGGTATATGTGTCCGAAAACATGGTTGGTCACAAGCTCGGCGAATTCGCGCTGACCCGTACATTCAAGGGTCATGCTGCTGATAAGAAGGCTAAGAAATAAGGTCCGATGATGGAAACTAAAGCTACCCTCCGCGACGTGCGCCTGTCGGCCCAAAAGGGCCGTCTGGTCGCTGACTTGATTCGAGGCGAAAAAATTGATCACGCGCTTAACATCCTGACTTTTAGCGCTAAGAAAGGTGCAGCTATCATCAAGCGTGTTTTGGAATCCGCAATTGCGAATGCAGAACACAATGACGGTGCTGACATCGATGAGCTGAAGGTCATGACGATTTACGTAGAAAAAGCTTCGGTCCTGAGGCGCTTCACAGCGCGTGCAAAAGGCCGTGGTGATCGTATCTCGAAGCAATCCTGTCACATATACGTGACTGTCGGAAACTAAGGAGTCACGATGGGACAGAAGATTCATCCAACTGGTTTTCGCCTTGTGGTTACACGTAACTGGGGATCCCGCTGGTATGCAGGCAATAGCAATTTTGCCAAAATGCTTAGCGAAGATCTGAAAGTTCGTGCTTTTCTCAAGAAAAAACTGAAGAACGCATCGGTCGGTCGTGTTGTTATCGAGCGTCCTGCAAAGAATGCACGTATCACGATTTACAGCTCGCGTCCTGGCGTTGTTATCGGTAAAAAAGGCGAAGATATCGAAGTACTGAAGTTGTCGTTGACCAAACTGATGGGTGTGCCGGTTCACGTTAATATCGAAGAAATTCGTAAGCCTGAAATCGACGCGCAACTGATTGCCGATTCGATCGCGCAACAGCTCGAAAAACGTATTATGTTCCGCCGCGCGATGAAACGTGCAATGCAGAATGCGATGCGTCTGGGTGCGCAGGGTATTAAGATCATGTCTTCCGGCCGTCTGAATGGTATCGAAATAGCTCGTACCGAATGGTATCGCGAGGGTCGCGTACCACTTCACACACTGCGTGCTGATATCGATTATGGTTTCGGTGAAGCTGAAACTACATACGGCATTATCGGCATTAAGGTTTGGGTCTACAAGGGTGATCGTTTGGCTAACGGCGAAGCGTCGGTAATTGACGTGCCTAACGACGACGACAACAAGAAGCGCCGTGGTCCACGTCGTGACGATGGCAAACCAGCTGGTCGTCCGCGTGCTAAAACTACAACGGCAGGTCTAGGTGCGCCAGCTGCTCGTCCGGCTCGTGCCAAGAAGCCGGATTTGGCTTCTGAAGGTGCTGCTGCACCGGTTGAGAAAGTGGGAGCATAATCATGCTGCAACCAGCACGCAGAAAATATCGTAAAGAGCAAAAGGGCCGTAACAAGGGTATTTCGCATTCGCGCTGTACCGCCGTATCGTTTGGCGAGTTTGGCCTGAAGGCGGTTGGTCGCGGTCGTATTACCGCGCGTCAGATCGAAGCAGCTCGTCGTGCAATGACTCGTCATATCAAGCGGGGTGGTCGTATCTGGATTCGTATTTTCCCGGATAAGCCAATTTCGCAAAAGCCTGCTGAAGTCCGTATGGGTAACGGTAAGGGTAATCCCGAGTATTACGTTTCTGAAATCCAGCCAGGTAAAATGCTGTACGAGATGGATGGTGTCGACGAGGCTCTGGCGCGTGAGGCATTCCGTTTGGCTGCAGCTAAACTGCCATTTTTGACCACGTTTGTTGTGCGTCAAGCCGGCCAATAATTGGAGTGAAACATGAAAGCATCTGAACTCCGCGACAAAGATCAAGCGGCCTTGGTGAAAGAGCTGAACGAGTTGTTGAAGGCGCAATTTAGCCTTCGTATGCAAATCGCTACTCAGCAATTGAGTAATACGTCGCAATTGAAGAAAGTTCGTCGCGATATAGCGCGGGTCAAGACCGCGATCAATTCGAAGGGCGTCCTATAATGAACGATCAAGTGAAACAAGCGCTAAAACGCACGCTGGTTGGTAAAGTTGTGTCCGATAAAATGGACAAGACTGTTACTGTCCTGATTGAACGCCACGTCAAGCATCCTTTGTATGGCAAAATCATCGTGCGTACTAATAAATACCATGCGCATGACGAAACCAACCAAGCAAAGGAAGGCGACGTTGTCGAAATCCAAGAAGGACGTCCAATCTCCAAGACTAAAGCTTGGAGTGTGACACGTGTGGTACAAGTGGCACAGTTCCTGTGAATAAATGTTGCAAGCCAAGAATTTTGATGCGATAATCATAAATCTGATTGTTCTTGGGTTAGAATGAAAGAAATAAACAACCTGCAGTACCTAGTAGGAAGTTTTGGAAGTCGTCCACCTAAACAGTGCGCTCAGCAGAGTTGCCCTGACAGGACCAAGACTGACCGTAAATCCGCATCGTGCGGCAGCGAGTTAAGTTGGGAAAGAAAACATTATGATTCAAACGGAAAGCTGGCTCAAAGTAGCCGACAACACTGGTGCACGCGAAGTAATGTGTATCAAGGTTCTGGGTGGTTCCAAGCGTCGCTATGCCAGAATTGGTGATGTGATTAAGGTTACCGTTAAAGTGGCGGCACCACGTGGTCGCGTCAAAAAAGGTGAGATCTATAATGCCGTTGTCGTGCGAACCGCTAAGGGCGTACGTCGCCAAGATGGTTCGTTGGTTAAGTTCGATGGCAATGCAGCGGTGTTGCTGAACGCGAAGCTTGAGCCAATTGGTACGCGTATTTTCGGACCAGTCACTCGTGAATTGCGCACAGAGCGCTTCATGAAGATTGTGTCGCTCGCGCCTGAAGTGCTGTAAGGAGTCGAGATGGATAAGATTCGGAAAAGCGACGAAGTAATAGTTCTGACGGGTAAAGATAAGGGCAGGCGTGGTGTTGTTAAGCAACGTGTTGATGCTGACCACGTCATCGTTGAAGGTGTCAATGTTGCTAAAAAATCGACTAAGCCAAACCCGATGACTGGTGTAACTGGTGGTATCATTGACAAGTTGATGCCAATTCACGTGTCAAATGTTGCGTTGTTTAACGCTGCAACTGGCAAGGCAGATCGCGTTGGCTTTAAAGATATGGACGGTAAAAAAGTCCGCATTTTCAAGTCCAGTGGCGAAGTTGTTAAGGTTTAAGAAATCATGGTCCGTCTCCAAGAATTCTATAAAGAAAAAGTCGTTACAGCTTTGATAGCAAAGTACGCTTACAAGTCTGTAATGGAGGTGCCGCGTATCTTGAAGATCACCCTGAACATGGGTCTGTCGGAAGCGATTGCGGAGAAGAAAATCATAGAGCACGCTGTTGGCGATCTAACCAAGATTGCGGGTCAAAAGCCAGTAGTAACCAAGGCCCGTAAAGCTATTGCGGGTTTCAAGATCCGTGAAGGCTACCCAATTGGTTGCATGGTTACACTGCGTGGCGCTCGCATGTACGAATTTCTTGATCGCCTGATCACTGTTGCGCTTCCGCGTGTTCGTGACTTCCGTGGTATTTCCGGTCGTGCATTTGACGGTCGTGGTAACTACAATATTGGCGTGAAAGAGCAGATAATTTTCCCTGAAATTGAGTACGACAAGATTGACGTGTTGCGTGGTATGAATATCAGCATCACGACAACTGCTAAGGCCGACGACGAAGCAAAGTCGCTTCTCGCCGCATTTAAATTTCCGTTTAGAAACTGAGGTTGCCATGGCAAAACTGGCACTGATTAACCGTGAAAAAAAGCGCGCTGACCTGGTAAAGAAATATGTAGGTACGCGTACCGAGTTAAAATCAATCATTGATAACCAATCGAAGTCGGAAGAAGAGCGTTATGAAGCTCGCTTGAAATTACAAGCGCTGCCGCGTAACTCTGCTCCGACCCGTAAACGTAATCGTTGCGCCCTGACTGGTCGTCCACGTGGCACTTTTCGCAAGTTTGGCCTGGGTCGTGTTAAGCTCCGTGAAATCGCTATGCGTGGCGAGATTCCGGGTATGACTAAAGCAAGCTGGTAATAGGAGGATATGCAATGAGTATGAGCGATCCTATCGCCGATATGCTGACCCGTATTCGCAATGCGCAAGTAGTCCACAAGTTAACCGTGACAATGCCATCGTCGAAGATCAAAGTTGCGATTGCCATTGTTCTCAAGGACGAGGGTTATATTGAGGATTTTACTGTCGCCGCAGAAGGTGGCAAGTCGGAACTTAAAATCGGTTTGAAGTATTATGCTGGCCGCCCTGTTATTGAACGCCTCGATCGCGTGTCTCGTCCAGGGCTGCGTATCTATAAAGGTAAAGATGACATTCCTAACGTGATGAACGGCTTGGGTGTGGCAATCATTTCGACACCTGCTGGTGTCATGACGGACCGCAAAGCACGCGTAACCGGTGTCGGTGGCGAAGTCATTTGCTACGTCGCCTAAGGAGTGCAATATGTCTCGTGTAGGTAAAATGCCGATTGCACTGCCAACTGGCGCGGAAGCGACCATTACAGCAGAACAGATCACAATTAAGGGCCCATTGGGCTGGCTTTGCCAGCCTTTGAATGGTCTTGTGAAGATCGAAAACAATAATAGTACGCTAAATTTCAGCGCCGCTGACGACAGCCGTGAAGCCAACGCGATGTCGGGCACCTTGCGTGCTCTGGTCAACAACATGGTCAATGGCGTAACTAAGGGCTTCGAAAAGAAATTGAATTTGGTTGGCGTCGGTTTTCGTGCTCAAGCTCAAGGTGATAAGTTGAATCTGTCGCTCGGTTTTTCGCATCCTATCGTTCACCAAATGCCGGAAGGTGTTACCGTGGCAACGCCGACGCAAACCGAGATCCTGATCAAGGGTATCGATCAGCAACGTGTTGGTCAGGTTGCTGCGGAAATTCGTGCTTACCGCGAACCTGAGCCTTATAAAGGCAAGGGCGTTCGTTACTCGGACGAAGTGGTAATCCTTAAAGAAACCAAGAAGAAGTAATAGGGTTTGACGATGGATAAGAAACAATCACGTCTGCGCCGTTCACGCCAGACGCGTGCCAAGATCGTAGAGTTAAAGGTGAACCGCCTGGCAGTGCATCGGACCAACTTGCATATCTACGCAAGCATAATCAGTCCTGACGCTAAAGTTCTGGCTTCGGCCTCCACTGTGGAAGCCGAAGTACGTGCAGAGCTGGCCGGTAAGTCTGGTGCAGGCGGTAATACGGTAGCTGCATCTTTGGTTGGCAAGCGCGTTGCTGAGAAGGCACTGAAAGCAGGAGTTACCGAAGTTGCTTTTGATCGCTCCGGTTTCCGTTATCATGGCCGCGTCAAGGTGCTGGCAGATGCCGCCCGTGAAGCTGGTCTGAAGTTCTAAGAAAGAATCGTAATGGCAAAAATGCAATCGAAAATGCAAAGCGATAAGCCGGATGATGGTATGCGCGAAAAAATGATCGCGGTGAACCGTGTGACCAAGGTGGTCAAGGGTGGTCGTATTATGGGTTTCGCTGCATTAGCTGTTGTTGGTGATGGTGACGGTCGTATCGGTATGGGTAAGGGAAAGTCAAAAGAAGTCCCTGTTGCTGTTCAGAAAGCTATGGAAGAAGCCCGTCGCAAGATGATCAAGGTCACTCTGAAGAACGGCACCTTACAACACGCTATATCTGGCAAGCACGGTGCGTCATCAGTTTTGATGTTGCCAGCTAAAAATGGTACTGGAGTCATTGCCGGTGGTCCAATGCGCGCCATTTTCGAAGTGCTGGGTGTGACGAATGTTGTGGCGAAATCCACTGGATCGACCAATCCGTACAACATGGTTCGTGCTACGTTGAACGGCCTTTTGAAAATGAATACTGCATCAGAAATTGCTGCCAAGCGCGGCAAGTCTGTTGAGAAAATTCTAGGCTAGGGTAATCAACATGATAGAGACTGTGAAAGTACAATTGGTCAGGAGTTTGATCGGCACTCGCGAAACCCATCGCGCGATAGTTCGCGGCTTGGGCCTTCGTCGGGTCAACTCGGTTTCCGAGTTGCAAGATACTCCTGCAGTGCGCGGCATGATCAATAAAGTATCATATATTGTGAAGGTTGTTTTGTAAGTTTGCGCTTGCGAACGGAGTAAATTATGGAATTAAATACTATTCAACCTGCAGAAGGTTCAAAGCACTACAAACGTCGCGTTGGTCGTGGTATTGGCTCGGGCTTAGGTAAAACATCAGGCCGCGGTCACAAGGGTCAAAAATCGCGTTCAGGTGGTTTCCACAAGGTCGGCTTCGAAGGCGGTCAGATGCCTTTGCAACGTCGTTTGCCAAAGCGCGGCTTCAAGTCGATGGCAACTCCGTACAAAGCCGAAGTGCGTTTGTCGGACCTGGAAAATCTGCCTGTAGCCGAAGTGGATATCTTGGTTTTGAAACAAGCTGGCGTGATTGGTGAGCTGATACGTGTGGTACGTGTAATCTTGTCTGGCGAAGTCACTAAAAAAGTAACACTCAAAGGCTTGATTGCTACTAAAGGCGCAAAAGTAGCGATTGAAGCAGCTGGTGGATCTGTTGCCTGATTTTTTGTTCTAACTCGTAGCAATGGAGCTATAAGTGGTGACTTCTCCACAACTTGCAAAGAGTACCGCGAGCGGTTTTCCTTGGGTCCGTCTGTGGTTTTTGCTTGCTGCATTGGTTGTCTATCGTATCGGTGCGCACATTCCTGTACCGGGAATTGATCCATCGCAATTAGTACAATTGTTCAAGCAGCACCAGAGCGGCATTTTGGGCATGTTCAACATGTTTTCTGGTGGTGCGTTATCGCGGTTCACCGTCTTTGCGCTGGGGATAATGCCGTATATCTCGGCGTCGATCGTGATGCAGTTAATGTCTATTGTGTCGCCGCAGTTGGAAGCACTGAAGAAAGAAGGCGAGTCTGGACGTCGGAAGATTACTCAGTACACCCGTTACGGTACACTGTTTCTGGCTATGTTTCAGGCGCTAGGCATTGCGGTAGCTTTGGAGTCGCAACCTGGCTTGGTGTTGGATGCAGGTCTGGCTTTTCGATTTACTACAGTCGTGACGTTGGTGACTGGAACTATATTCTTGATGTGGTTGGGTGAACAAATTACCGAGCGCGGTCTCGGCAATGGTATCTCGGTCATCATTTTTGCAGGCATTGCAGCCGGTTTACCAACCGCGATCGGTGGTCTGTTCGGTCAAGTAAGTACCGGTTCGATGAGTTCTATTTCGGCAATCTTGATTTGTATAATTGCTGCAGCGGTAACTTATCTGGTGGTATTTATTGAGCGTGGTCAGCGCAAGATTTTGGTAAATTACGCCAAGCGTGAGGTGGGAAACAAGATTTACAGCGGTCAGAGAAGTCATTTGCCGCTGAAACTGAATATGGCGGGAGTGATCCCTCCTATCTTCGCTTCCTCGATCATCTTATTTCCTGCGGCAATCACGAGTTGGTTTACGTCCGGAGATTCAACTAACCTAGTTGTGAATTTTCTTAAGGATGTGGCGGCTTCATTGGCGCCAGGCGAACCAATTCATGCGTTGCTGTATGCGATTACAATTGTGTTTTTTTGCTTTTTCTACACAGCGTTGGTGTTTAACAGTAAGGAAACCGCTGACAATCTGAAGAAGAGCGGGGCATTTGTACCTGGAATTCGTCCTGGTGAGCAAACCGCACGTTATATCGACAAGATCTTGATGCGTCTGACTTTGGTCGGTGCAGTCTATATTACGGTGGTCTGCCTGGTTCCAGAATTCTTGATAGCTCGCTGGAAAGTGCCGTTCTATTTCGGTGGTACATCGTTGTTGATTATCGTTGTGGTGACGATGGATTTTATGGCGCAGGTACAGAATTACGTGATGTCGCAGCAATACGATGCGCTGCTTCGTAAAGCAAATTTTAAGAGCGGCGTTCCAACGCGTTAAATTGAAATGAACGAATAAAGGAACCAGTAGACCGAATGGCAAAAGACGATGTTATCCAGATGCAAGGCGAGATTCTTGAGAATCTTCCAAATGCAACATTTAGAGTCAAGTTAGAAAACGGACATATCGTTCTCGGTCATATTTCTGGCAAGATGCGCATGAACTATATTCGTATCCTCCCAGGAGATAAGGTGACGGTAGAATTGACACCTTATGATTTAAGCCGGGCACGAATTGTGTTTCGTACCAAGTAACAGCAATTAGAATCTAGAATGAAAGAGGGCGAAAATGAAAGTGCTCGCATCAGTCAAGCGAATCTGCCGCAACTGTAAAATCATTAAGCGCAAAGGCGTTGTCCGCGTCATTTGTACAGAACCGCGCCATAAACAGCGCCAAGGTTAACAAAGCTATTGATCGAGGAATAACGAATGGCACGTATTGCAGGGGTAAATATACCAAATCATCAGCACACTGTTATCGGCTTGACGGCTATCTACGGTGTTGGCCGCCAACGCGCAAAGAAAATTTGTGAAAGCACGAGTATTCTGACTACGAAGAAGATCCAAGATCTCGACGACAACGAGCTGGAAAAGCTGCGCGACGAAATTGCAAAATTTGTCGTCGAAGGTGATCTGCGTCGTGAACTGTCGATGAGCATCAAACGTTTGATGGATCTGGGATGCTACCGTGGTATGCGTCATCGCAAAGGCTTGCCTTGTCGTGGTCAACGTACTCGTACTAATGCTCGTACCCGCAAGGGGCCGCGCAAAGCCGCTCAATCGCTGAAGAAATAATTATTAGTCAGTAGAGGACAGGGTAATTAGCTACGCTCCGGTAGCTTGTCAACCCTGTCACGTAATTACTAAAATTAATTGGTTTCAAGGAAACTATTATGGCAAAGTCCCCAAATAACGCCGCAGCAGCACGTGTACGTAAAAAAGTTAGAAAGAACGTTGCTGAAGGTGTCGCTCATATTCATGCATCATTCAACAACACCATCATCACGATTACCGATCGTCAAGGTAATGTGTTATCGTGGGCGACATCTGGTGGTTCTGGCTTTAAAGGCTCTCGCAAGTCGACCCCATTTGCAGCGCAGGTTGCAGCAGAAGCCGCTGGTAAAGTGGCGGTGGAATGTGGCGTAAAGAACCTGGAAGTGCGGATCAAGGGTCCAGGTCCTGGTCGTGAATCTGCTGTTCGCGCGTTGAACAATCTGGGTATCAAGATCACCCAGATTCAAGACGTAACTCCAGTGCCGCATAATGGTTGCCGCCCGCCAAAGCGTCGTCGTATCTAAATCTGTGCAGATTTTTGCTATTGCATGGTAATAACGTATGCAAGTAACCCGTCAATGATCTTGACGGGTTTTGTTGTTAAGTCCACTGTCTAGTTGATGGTAAATTAGACTAGCGCCAGGTTGGTTGTCCATCGCAAAAGCGGTCATACCCAGGCGTCATATTTTTAAAAGGAAGCATCGTGGCACGCTATATCGGACCTAAAGCAAAACTTTCCCGCCGTGAAGGTACGGACCTTTTTCTTAAGAGCGCACGTCGCTCGCTGGATTCCAAATGCAAACTGGATTCCAAGCCAGGTCAACACGGTCGTACTTCTGGCGCCCGTACCTCCGACTATGGTAATCAATTGCGCGAAAAGCAAAAGGTCAAGCGTATGTACGGCATTATGGAACGTCAGTTTCGCCGCTACTTCGCTGAAGCGGACCGTCGTAAGGGCAATACTGGCGAAACACTGCTGCATTTGCTGGAAGCACGTCTGGACAACGTTGTTTATCGCATGGGCTTCGGTTCGACACGCGCTGAGAGCCGTCAGTTGGTGTCGCACAAGGCGTTCACCGTAAACGGCAATGTTGTGAACATCGCTTCGTACCAAATGAAGGCCGGCGACGTGATCGCTGTTCGTGAAAAAGCCAAGAAGCAAGTGCGTATCGTTGAAGCGTTGCAACTGGCTGAACAAGGCGACGTGCCGTCGTGGGTTTCGGTTGATGCGAAGAAGATGGAAGGTACTTTCAAGTCTCTGCCAGACCGCAACGAAATTGCCAATGACGTCAACGAATCGCTGATCGTTGAACTGTACTCGCGTTAATTTTAGTTTTTCGATCGCACTTGAATCCGGTGACGATCGTTTCATCAGGGTGTCTCTGACGATCCTAGCGATTGTTGTAGGCATCCTTAAGGCCATCAGCCTTATCGGTGTAACGAGCCGAGGGTACTGAAAAGGACATTTCATGCAAAATAGTTTGTTAAAGCCACGTATTATCGAAGTAGAAGCACTGGGTGCTGGCCACGCTAAAGTCGTGATGGAGCCGTTTGAACGTGGTTATGGTCACACTCTTGGTAACGCGCTGCGCCGCGTCCTGCTGTCGTCAATGGTTGGCTATGCGCCGACTGAAGTAACGATCGCTGGTGTGGTTCATGAGTATTCGTCACTTGACGGTGTGCAGGAAGACGTAGTCGATGTCCTGTTAAATCTAAAGGGCGTCGTATTCAAGTTGCATAACCGCGACGAAGTAACCATGACATTGAAAAAAAATGGCGAAGGCGCTGTGCTGGCTTCCGACATCGATCTGCCGCATGACGTAGAGCTGGTGAATCCTGAGCACGTGATTGCCAATCTGACAGCCGGTGGTGCGTTGGAAATGCAGATCAAGGTAGAAAAAGGTCGTGGCTATGTCCCGGGCAACGTTCGTCGCCTGACTGAAGACGCGAACAAGACGATTGGCCGTATTATTCTGGATGCATCCTTCTCGCCAGTGCGTCGTGTTTCCTACGCTGTTGAGTCGGCCCGTGTGGAACAGCGTACCGATCTTGATAAGCTGATCATCAACATTGAAACCAATGGCGTGATCACTCCGGAAGAAGCGATTCGCCAATCGGCTCGCGTGCTGGTTGATCAACTGAATGTATTCGCTGCTCTGGAAGGTACTGAAGTTGCTGCCGAAGTGCCATCTCGCACACCGCGAATCGATCCTATCTTGTTGCGTCCGGTCGACGACCTGGAATTGACAGTACGTTCGGCGAACTGCCTCAAAGCAGAAAACATTTACTATATTGGAGATTTGATCCAGCGTAGCGAAAATGAGCTCCTGAAGACGCCAAACCTGGGTCGCAAGTCCTTGAATGAAATCAAGGAAGTTTTGGCATACCGTGGTTTGACATTGCGCATGAAGCTGGAAAACTGGCCGTCTGCAGGGGCAGGCCCGGAAAAGTAATATTTATTGTAAGAGCCCGTTCGAAATCTTTTGGAAAGATGTTCGATATTTCGTAGATTTGGCGGATGAATAGAAAAACCTACTGCAGCGATGTAAGTCG
>JFJP01012269.1_pt1 | contig 14544 bp, 7 predicted proteins | sample 431651 | NCBI WGS metagenome assembly JFJP01 (sample SAMN02602958, study PRJNA72255) | Microbial mat metagenome, whole genome shotgun sequencing project. | biome: fresh water; feature: sink hole; material: water; isolation source: purple microbial (photo- and chemosynthetic) mats found in...
CGTAGGTTCCGCTGGCAGTGACTGTTTCAGTGCCGCCCGCATTGAGTTTGAACGTGCCAGTCTTGATCACCGTGCCTGCACTGTCTTTGACGTTGTAGGTGTAGGAGGCGGGCATGTCGCCGCCGCTGTTGGTGATAGTGAAGGTCGCCAGACCAGTGTCGTCAGTACAAACGCCGGTCGCGGTCAATTTCGGCAATTTGACACAAGTGGTTGTAGATGCGTCAGTGGTTGTCCCCTTATCATCGGTGATGGAGAGGGTCAAAGTCCCATAGTTGCCGCTGGTACTGACAGAAACGCTTCCGCCCGCTTTGAGTTGGACAGATCCGGTCTTGACCACATTCCCAGAGCCATCTTTGATGTTGTAGGTGTAGGCGGCTGGCATGTCACCACCGCTGTTGGTGATAGTGAAGGTCGCCAGAGCGGTGTCATCGGTACAAACGCCGGTCGCAGTCAATTTCGGAGGAACGGGGGTATTGGTGGGCGTGGAAGTTGGGGTGAATGTTGGCGTGAGGGTCGGCGTATTCGTCAACGTGCTGGTTGCTGTTTTGGTGGGTGTATTTGTCGGCGTGTTGGTAGGCGTGCTGGTCGAAACCTTTGTGGAGGTGGCTGTGCTGGTAGGTGTTTGGGTTGGCGGCGGTGTATTGGTCGGTGTGCTGGTGGGGTGCTTCGAACAGGATCCAACCGTGCTCAATGTCACTGAGGATAGGAACGATGTGTGGTAGGTAACGATCATGGTCGCGTAACCGGCGCCATTGATCGACATGCGCGCGCCTGAAGCCAGATTAACTGCTCCGCTTTGCGCCGGGTCTGACATATTGTAAGAACCATTACTGACTGCGCCAGAGATGTTGCTAATAACAAAGGTGGCGCTTAAGTCAGGGTTACAAAATACTTTCAAATCCAATTGTCCGTCCAATATCTCGACGGTTGGCGTTTGTGTTGGAGTCAACGTTATTGTCGGGGTGAATGTAGGGGTTATCGTGGATGTAGGCGTGGGTGATGGTCCATCTGTATTGGTAGGTGTGGCAGTCTTGGTCGGTACCAACGTTTTGGTTGGCGTGGCTGTTTTTGTTGAGGTGGCCGTCTTGGTGGCAGTAGGCGTGGGTGATGGACCGTCCGTTCTGGTCGGTGTGGCCGTCTTGGTTGGCGTAAGTGTCTTGGTCGGCGTGGCGGTCTTGGTGTTTGTTGGCGTCGGCGATGGTCCGTCCGTGTTGGTCGGGGTAGCGGTCTTGGTGGATGTTGCAGTCTTGGTGGGTGTCTGCGTGGGTGAAGGACCCGCAGTATTTGTAGCTGTAGCAGTTTTGGTTGGTGTGGGGGTTTTTGTTGGAGCAAGCGTCTTGGTTGGAGTTGGCGTTATTGTTGGTGTGTTTGTCGGCAATGGCAAGCAGGTTCCCGTTGCGGCCAAGTTTACTTGATCCAATACAGAGGTTGCGTATTTAACCGTTACGCTGGCATTCCCGACAGTATTAAAAGAGATGCTCTGATCGGCAGCCAGATCAAATGGCACCGTTTTCAGTGCTTTGCCAGGCTCATTGATAGTGTAGGTTCCCCCGCTCATTGGACCACCGGCATTGCTGATCGTGAACGTGGCAGACAGATCTCTGTTACAGGCAACACCCAATCCAAGGTAAGGATCTGGCAGGGGAATGGGGGTAGGTGTGGGAGTATTTGTCGGCGCGGCTGTGTTTGTTGGTGTATAAGTTGGGGTTGCGGTTGCGGGCGCTGAAAGGCATGTGGCATCTGCTTTCGCTACGCCAGTACCTGGATGTCCAACACGTTGATTGACGACAATTGAGACTTTTGTTCCCGGGTAGGGTCCAAATGTCACCACAGTCGATTCTCCAGCCCCAAGCGTGATTGAGCCGCTTGACGGTACAACACTGATGCCCGGCGCAGAAGCAGACCACGAGGTTGATCCGGTCATGGCTGAACCGCCATTGGTAATGGTGAATTCCACCTGTCCCGTGCTTGCGTTACAGGCACCATTGACCGTAATGGTGGATTTATCCCAAACCGAAGCAGGGGTGTTGGTTGTTGTTGCCGTTGCGGTTGCTGTTGGCGTAAATGTTGGTGTAAACGTTGAGGTTGCAACACTTGCCGCTCCCGCCTGCCCGCCCCTCAAATTGGTCGGGGTAGGGGTTGGAGTCTGCGTTTGCGTCTGGTTTTGCGCTTGAGCCTGAGTTGGGGTTGGCGTTGCGGTTTGAGTTTGAGTCGGAAGCGAAACCGCCACAGTTGATGTGGGTGTCGGCGAGGCTTCCACTACGGGCGTTTCTGTCGGCGCTTCCACAACAGGCGCTTCTGTTGCGGGGGCTGCTGCGGGCGCCTCTGTTGCGGGCGCTTCTTCCACTACGGGCGGAGCTTCCTCCACCACTGGAGGGGCTTCTTCTACTACTGGAGGCGCTTCTTCCACCACTGGAGGGGCTTCTTCTACCACTGGAGGCGCTTCTACGGGCGCTTCCACTACGGGCGCTTCAGTTCCGTCAGCGCCGGCGGCGCCTGACAGAGACTGCCCAGGCGCGCATGAAGCCATCAAGAGTGAAAGTATGATGACTAAAGAGATAATGTTCAAGAATTTGAAGTGAGTTTTTGTTTTCATATAACCTCTACTTTTTAATCGTGGCGGTTATGCCAAAGAACTATCACAATAACGACGATGCCTGCAAAAATAAATAAGGGCGACCAATTTGATGATCCCTCGGCTGCCTCGGCGGCTCCGGCTAGGGAGGTTGTGGTGGTATTGGGCAGATATTTCACCACGCCAAACAGGATTAAAGCAACAAGCCCGCCAGTCAGGGCGAGGCGCGGAAAAGTCCAATTCCAGGTAAAGCGTTTGGGCGCTGGGAGTTCCGCCTGCCTGCTTTTCTTCCATTCCATCTGCAGGCGGTTGCGGATGCGTATATCGGCATTGCCGCTTGCGCGCGCTTGCTGGGCGGCCGCTTTCATGCGGAGAATGGTTTTTTGCAATTCAGCCAGTTCATCTTGATTGATCGCTTGTTGCATATCTGCCTCATTCTCTTTGGATAACACAAGGTCTGTAAATTCAGATAGCCGGTCTTCCAATTGTTGATCCTGTGATTTGGAGAAATTATCCATTGTCTCCCTCCATTTTCTTCGCCAAAGCGGCTACTGAACGCCGAAAGAGGGATTTGGTTGCTTCAAGGGTTTGCCTGTTTTGACTGGCAATTTCGTTAAAGGGCATTTCATCCACAAAACGCATGAGAAGAATATCCTGATAATTTTGAGGTAACTTTCCCAGCGCATACTGGATGCTTGCCAGATCATCCTGGTCGCCGTCAGTGCTTGCTGTGTGGTTTGCTAAATTAAGCGTCACTGATTCCTCTTGATCATCCTGTTCAATTAACTCAACTTTGCGTGAACGATAATAATCGGCTACCTTGCGGTTGGTAATGGTCCATATCCACGTGCTAAATTTGGATTGTCCTTTAAAACTGCCGAGTGATTTCAGGACGGCGATGAAAATTTCCTGCGTAACATCCTCAACATCGTTTTCTGGAATTTTGAAACGTACCCGCGCAAACACATTTGGAAAATAACGCTCATATAACAGGGTGAATGCATCTTGCGTTCCCATTTGCGCCGAGCGCACCAACTCTTCATCACTGGGGTGTGCATTGTTCAGTAGCGATTTTTGATGATTCATAATATTAGTCGGGCTTTACCTTCAAAAAGGGTTGAATGGATTTGACCAATTTTTTGCGGATGATTTATTTTGTCCAGTTATACTCTAAACAATCGGTTTTTGGACGGTTCGAATACAGACTTCAAAACTTGAACACGTTCACGGCTTTCTCAAAGTAGGTTGTTAGAGTCTGCTTTTGATCACAAAGGCACGAAGTCTCAAAGACTCGAAGGGAAAACTTTGTGGTTTTGCGTCTTGGTGACTTTGTTAAACATTCTCCGCGAAAAACGCAAACCGGTCAAATTTTCGTTAAGATTTTTATCCTTTGAGAAAACCATGTGAGCAAGTTGAGATTAAGTTCCCGAATTAAAGAAAATGCGCTAGAATATAAACAGTGTAATTAAACCATGAGAGCAAGGAATTGTATATTAATGATGAAGGCTCACTTGACTCATTCCCGTATACTTATTTTTTCGCTGGCTTTTCTGCTCCTGTTGGCTGGTTGCCAGCCACCGGCAGAATCTACACCCATAGCCACCGAACAGCCAACCCTGCCGCCCACGCAGGCTCCAGCCGCAGCAGATACATCTCCTGTGCAGGCAGAAAGCCTAACGGCAATCAACCCAAACATCACCCTTGACCCCGCGCTGACACAGGATGCCGATTCGCTTATGGTCAGTCAGTATCTTTACGAAGGGCTGGTAACCTTGGATGCGAACGGAAACCCACAGCCTGCTCTGGCTGAATCATGGGAAATTTCAGACGACCAGCTTGACTATATTTTTAAGTTGCGCTCCAATGCGGCATTTAGCGACGGGACACCTGTAACGCCAGATATTGTTGCGGATAATTTTAATCGCTGGTTTGATCCGCAAAGCCCTTTGCATGGCAACGGCAATTATGCAACCTGGCAGGAAATCTTTTTAGGCTTCCATGCTGAAAAATCTGCCGATAAACGCCCAATTTCAATGGTGGATGGAATTCAAAAGGTTGACTTTAATACAGTCCTGATCCATCTCAACCGTTTGGAACCAAAATTGTTGACCTATCTGGCAGACCCCGCGTTTGCCATCTTAAAAACAGATGCTCTAGCCGTGGACAGCGCCTACGGCGGGCGCGACAGCACCATCATTTCCAGCGGACCTTACGTCGTCTCCTCCTGGGCAGACGATGGATTAACCCTCAGTCCAAATCCAAAATATTGGGGAACCGCGCCGACAGAGGATTTGAAATTCATCTGGCGTTAGGTTTTGTAATCCGTTTTTTGTAAAAGACCTCTTGCATAAGTAAAGCGTTGTAAACCACAAAGTCACCAAGACACCAGGTCACTAAGTTTTTTCCTTTGAGTCTTCGAGACTTTGTGCCTTTGTGGTCAAAAATGAACTTTCGCATGAGGTCTAAAATATAAAAATCTCCAAATGCTCTAAAGCATTTGGAGATTTTTATATTTTGAATCAGTGGTTTATGGTTTCCAAACTGGTTCGCTGACGCTTTGCCCAGGCAGTGATATTTGTTTGATAACCTCGCCATCGCGATTGGTTATGTAAATTTCATCTGCTCCGCTTCGGTTTGTCTCAAAGGCAAGGTAACTATTGTCTGGTGACCAGTTTGGGTTGCCATTGTTTCCCGATGCGGCTGTCAATGGATTTGCGCTACTGCCATCTGCGTTTACCATCATTACGTTTTCAGCGCCGCTTTCTCCAGAAATGTAGACAATGCTTTGTCCGTCTGGCGACCATATCGGATAGTCATCTCTGCCGTTGTTGGAGGTTAGGCGTTGCGCTTCGCTTCCATCGGCTCGCATTCGGTAAATTTCGGGGTTGCCGTCGCGCCAGGAGGTAAACGCAATCCATTGTCCATCTGCCGACCAGGATGGGCTGCCGTCGGGGGTGGTATCTGCGGTCAGGCGCTGAACGTTGTTTCCATTTCCATCCATCTTGTAGATGTCAGAACTGCCGTCGCGGTTGGATACAAAGGCAATCCATTGACCATCCTTTGACCAGACTGGGCGCGCATCTCCGGCGGGGTTGTTGGTTAGGCGGAACAGGTTTCCGCCATTTAGATCAACTCTATATAATTCGAAGTCGCCATCGCGGTATGATTCAAATGCCACCATACTGCCGTCTGGAGACCAACTGGGCCACCAGTCTTTGGCGGGCGAGTCGGTTAGGCGGGTTACCGCTCCGTCGCTGATATTGACCATGTACACATCCCAGTTGCCGCCGACGTTGGCAGCGAAGGCAATTTGCTGTCCATTTGGCGACCAGACCGGGTTGTTTTTATCAGACCCATCATGGGTGAGGGTTACAGGTTGGCTGCCGTCCATGTTTGCCACCATCAACTCAGTTGCTCCGCCTTGCTCGGAAATATAAGCAATTGATCCGCTTGGTTCTGGCGACGTTACTTCTGGAGCAGGTATGCTGGGTGCGCTTTCAGCCAGTGGGGTTGGGGTGCCTTCAACGGGTGAGGCTGGTGTAGCGGATACTTCCTGCGCGATCATGGTTTCCTGCGCTCCATCTGCGAAGCCTGCCAGGTTGGTTCCGCTTGGTGCGGCGGAGCAGGCAACCATTAACCATGCAGAAAAAACAACAATGATAAAAAATAGGCTTGCCAGTTTCCATTTTGATTTGACATTTTGAGACTGCATGGCTTTTTGTGAATTCATTTTTCCTCGCTTATTGTTTTGATTGCTTTATTAGTCGTGATGAACAGCACAAAAGGGCTGATTTTTCGACAATTGGTTCTCTACAAAACTGCAAGGTTGTTTCTAATTTATTAAGTCACCTTACGCACCTAAGTGTTCGTAAAATTATAATTTCCCTCACCTGCCGCCGAACCATGTCGTTGCGAGGGCGCACTTGCTCTTCGCCCGAAGCAATCCCCTCGCTGATACAGAGATTGCTTCGCCGCCACACCCGCCCTGGCGGGCGGCGCAAGTGTTGTGGGATGTTAATAATTTACAGACCCTAAAGCGTGATTCCCTGAGCGGAGCGAAGGGTTTCTACCTTCAAATAAGAGGTTCTTCGCTGCGCTCAGAACGACACAGCGTAAGGTGAGTTATTAATCCTTTTTCTTTTTATCTGCCGACTCAATTTTGTCGTAGATTAAGCGCATTGCCGAACCTGGTGGGGTGCTGACATCATCTTCTTCCCGCAACGCTTTGAGTTTCTCTTTCAAACTGACGTAATAATCGCTTTCGGTGATCTGGGTCACTTCATGCCGACGCTTGGTTTCGTCAATCTCAATCCGTAGTTGAGCCACTTCCTGTTGCAATTTTTCTTCGCGCATCCGAACTTGCGCCGCCATGCGCACAAATTCCGATGCCAGCGCGGAGAGCGAACTATCCTGTATCTGACCGGATGACCGAATGTCATGATAGTTTCCCTCAGCCACGCGCTGTACCCATTGCCGTATCTCGCCAATAAAATTGGTGGTATAGCGGATGCGGCCGCTTAATCCGCTCATCATATCCATTGCCACTTCAGGGTGGTCATCCAACAGGCGGTTGAAGTTTTCAATATTAAGCGTTGCAATAACAGTTTGCGCTTCGGCGCGCGCGCTTGTTGAACGCGGCAGGTGATCTATCAATGCCATTTCGCCCAAAATCTCACCAGGTTGAAATACTCGTATCGCCTGTCCCGTTTGTGGCTGGTTTTCATCAGGCATATAAATGGCGATTTTCCCCTTCCGAACAATGATCATTTCGTTGCCAGGGTCGCCATAGTTGAAAAGTACTTCGCCTTCGTGTAACAAGCGTGTTTTCAGGTTAGCCGCCAGTTGATTAATGGTTTCATCCGAGAGGGTTTTGAAAATGGCGTTCTCTTTGAGCAGAAGGTTGATCGTCATGAAATATTCCTTGTCACCTCTCGAAAAAGCGGAAAGCAAAACTGAATGCGGGATAGATCGTCAAAAGGCTGCCACTGCCAATAGGTCCAACTGCCATATTGTTTTTTATTTACCCGTGTCAGGGCTTTTTGAATTGTGGCGCGTGGTTCGGTTTGAAGCGCCGGCGCAGATTTATCCAACGAGGCGAGTGATTCTTCCAGTAATGCCAGCGCTTTGCGGTTGTGACTCGCCTGCCATGCCAGATCGGCGCGTCGGTAGTGGATCAGCGCCATGCCGCAGAAATTAGAATCCTGCCAGATGCCGGCTGCCAGATCGTACCGCTTGCCCGCTTCGGTGGAATTTTTCTGCTTCGAAAAATAATCGCCTAATTGTACCCATGCCAGAGCAGCCGCATGAGATTCGCCAAGAAGTTGATATTTTTCCGCCGCCTGCTCCCAATTTCCAGAAAGGTCATCCAGCAATGCTCGCATACGCAGGCTGTCTTCGGTATCTATTTCAGGCAGGGATGCGCGGCAGGCAGCGATTTGCGGCGATGCGTCGCGCCCTGCGCGCCAGATTAACCAGGCAGATATGCCGCGCAGTTTCCAATCATCTGCGCGTTGATCGATTATTTTAGCAAGTTGTTTTTCGGCCGATTCAATTTTTCCCTGGCTGGGTAACAGCAGGAATAGGCGAGCCGCAATGCTGGCTGTCAGGTTAGACGGCGTCTCTTCGACGGGCAGTGCGGCGAGGGCTGCTTCGTGGGCGGCGGCGCTGGCGGCAAGGTCGTTGCGTTGAATGGCGGCGTCTCCCAGTCCCAGGTATGCGCGCGCTTTTTGCAATCCGATAGCCGCATCAACCTTTTCTGGCGGATAATGCTCCAATAGGGATAATACGCGGTTGTACATGGTTTCGCTTGCGTTTTGAGTCTCTATCGTCTGGAGCAGTTGTTTGGCTGCCTCCAGCCATTGCTCAGACATTTCGTAGTGGTACGCCATCTTTTCGGTTTCAAGCAGGGGATTGGCGCGTGTTCCATTATCCAGAAAGGTATCAATTTTGTCGCTTCGTTGGCGGTGGTCTGGCAATTGCAGAAGGTGTTTTGCCATGCGGGCGTGCAATTCGCGTCGTCTTTCAAATGGCAGGCTGGTGTAGAGAATTTCACGAAAGATGGGTTGGATAAATGTGTATTGCCTATCCATGCCATATTCGCTGACTGTAATCAGGTGGGCGTCTTTCAGATCGTTCAGGTAACTATGAAGCGTGGTTGGATCAATTGTTTCTGGCAACAAGGTTTTCACCTCGCTGTTGCGGAACTCGACACCGATGACTGAGGCCAGGCGCGCCACTTCGCGCTGTCCTTCGGGCAGGCTTTCGAGACGGCTTAATACCAGTTTTTGCAGAATATCGGAGGTTTGCAGGATTTCCTTGAGGCGGCTCTCGTCAATGGTGTGCGAGCGTTTGATCCAGCGGCTGATTTCTTCTACAAAGAGCGGGCTGCCGTTGCTTTGTTCGTGGATGATGTCCACCAACCCCGCAGTCAGGATCTCAGCGACCATGGCGCGTGTTTCTAATTTGGTGAAGGCGCTGAGTTGAATTGTCTCGCCGATTTCTTTCGTGCCGGTTTCCTGTGAGCGCAGGGCAAGCAGAAAAAGCACGGGCTGGGCAGTCAGTTCTCTGCTCATTTCCTTTAACCAAATTTTTGATTCGACATCCATCCATTGGGCATCTTCAAAGAAAACCGCTAGCGGCGTTTTTGACCCCACTGCGGCAAGGACGCTTCCCAATGCCGCCCGCCAGAGATTGAGCGTTTTTCCGTCAATTGTTGGCGCGGTTTCATTTTTGGAGGCATTTTTATTTTCGTCCAGTTGAGAAAAAACATTGGATGTACTGGCTCTTCTGCTGAATCCTTTCTGCTTGACCAAACGAGCGAAATTTTCGACGCTCAATTCACTGCCTTCTTCGCTTTCAGTTGACGGTTGTGCCGTGCTTATCCCCATCATGTTGGTTAATGCCGCAGTTTGCTCGGATCCCAGATTAGATTGTGAGGTGAGCCGTTCCAGTTTTTCTTTTTGAATCAACGGGTGATCTGTGGATGTGATGCCTGCAATTGAGCGAAGCAATCCCTTCCAGCAGGAGTAGGGTTCTCTCGTCAGGTATGAGCGGCACTGGAAAGCATGTATTTGCCAGCCGTCGTCAATTGCTTTTTTGAGCAGTGTATCAGCCAGATGACTTTTCCCAATTCCGGCTTGTCCTTTTAGATGTAACGTACAGCCTGTTCCGGCGCGGGCGCGCTGGATGATCTGCCAGCCGTGTTCAAGTTCGGGCATCCGTCCAATGAGCGGTGTGCGGTTTTGGATGCGATTAAGCAATGTATCTTCGCGGGGACCATCCACCTGCGAGATCGGGATCATGTTTTTTTTGCCTTTCACCCGTACCGGCGGCAGTTTGCGGGTGATGTAATAGGTGTCGGTCACATCCAATACCCGTTCGCTAATTAAAATTTGCCCAATGCGCGCGGCGCTCATCAGACGCGCCGCCAGGTTGACTTCATCTCCCATGACGGTATATTCGCGCCGTGTGGATGAACCCGCCTGTCCGGCAAAGGTATCGCCGAGGGTGATGCCGATACGGTGCTCAATGAAATTCTTTTTACTGCCGCGTGGCAGGTAGCGGGACAGGCTTTGTCCCCAATCCTGATTCAATTTTAACAATGCGCTGTTCATTTCCAATGCCGCGCTGATGGCGCGCTGGGCATCGTCTTCGTGCGCCACGGGCGCGCCGAACAGCGCCAGAAGTTTGCTTCCCTGACTGTACGGGTCTATGCGGCTGACAATTCCCCCGAAGCGGCTGATGACTTCATTCATGGCGGTGAAGTAGTCGCTCAATAAATCAGTTACGCGCTTTGTGCCTGTTTCCTGCCATAAATCAAACAGACTGTCGGGTCCTGTGAAGTTGCAAAACATGACCGTTGTTGGGCGGTATTCGCTCTGCACCTGGCGCTGGTCGGCATGAGTGATAATGCGTTCCACCAATTCACTGGCTAGATATGGGGTCAGCGCCTTGATCTGCTTTATTTTCTCGTTGATCTGCGATTTGATGTCTTCCGGGCTTGCATCCCATTGCACTGCGCTGCCGCGCGCTTTACGTCTTTGGGTCTGGCTGATTTCGTATCCATCCAGGGTCTTCTGTTCGCCTGGATTCAACAAGTAAAAACCCGCCTTAACCTCGGTCATTGAATAATCTGTGGAAAGCAAATCGGCGGCGGCTTGGTTTGCTACGATGTCACCGGGCTTGGTGCAACCTTCGGCTTGCAAGGTCTGTGAAACGGTGGAGCCGATTAGCACGTACTCCATTCGTTTTTCTGAGCCGATGCTGGCCGCCAGAAATGTGCCTGCTGAAAGTCCCACTTTCATGGTGATGGTCACCGGTTCCAGCGGGGTGGATATGTTTGCAAAGTCTTGCATGGCGCGCATCATCCGCAGCGCCGCGCGCGCCGCCCATTGAACATGGATTCCGCTTTCCTGCTCTGGAAAATAAACCAGGGTTGCATCCCCCGCAAACTTTAGCAGTGTCCCATTGGATTGTGAGAGGATGCCAATCATCGCCGTAAAATAGCGGTTGATGACGCTGGTCAGGTGTTCCGCTCCCTTTGGACCCAGCGCCGCCAGCCGTTCTGAGAGCGCCGTAAAGCCGCTCACATCCGAGAACAGCAGACAGCCTTTCAGCATTTTCCCATCAACCAACCCTGCCTCGGGATTGGTTATTTTCTCCCGCACCAAATCGCCGGGCAGGTAGGTGGAGATGGCGTAGTGCAAAGATTGCAATTGGTCGAGCGCGTTGTTAAGAAAGCCCTTACGCGTATTGTCCTTGACCAACTTCCGCCACAGGTCAGGGGGCAGGTAGTTTTTTAGTTCAGGGTTCAACCCGTCGGGAATGGCTTGGGCTGAATCTTCGCTCTCCAGTTCTGATAAGCGAGACTTCAAAAGACTGTTCATTTTGGATGAACTGCGCGGAATGGGCTGATCAGACATAACGGACTGCTCCTGAAAAGGGTTGTTCAGTTATTCAATGTTCTTGCTTGCAGACTCAATCGGAAATATCACCACGCGGTTGCGTCCATTCTGTTTTGCCTGATACATGGCGCGGTCTGCGTGGACAAATACTTCATCCACATTCGAACCATGTAACGGATAAATGGCTCCGCCCAGCGATATGGTTGCATAAATTTCCTGATCTTCAAATTTCACATGCAGGGACTGGAATTTGGATCGAATTTCCTCGGCGCACTTGCTGACTGTGGGAGCCGATGCGCCAGGCATGACGATCACAAATTCCTCGCCGCCGTAGCGGCAAACAATATCTGCCGAGCGCACACAACTCTTCATCAGGTCGCCGACCGCTTGAAGCATCAAATCTCCCGCCTTGTGACCGTAGGTGTCGTTGATCTTTTTGAAGTGATCCACATCTGCCATCAAAATGCCCACCAGCGATCCATTCTGCCGCGCGTGGGCAATTTCACCATACAAAATTTGATCCAGATAGCGGCGGTTGAATAAACCAGTCAACGGGTCGTGAGTGGCTTGCCGGCTCAGGGTTTCCAACGCCACCACCTGCTCTTTCTCCCGCGTATATCCGCGCCTGCGTTCTTCATCAGATTTGCGTATTCTCGAACTGAGCATGTTCATTAAATCCAGGCTGAAGGACGGATGGTTCTCGCCCAGAAATTGATAGAACATGGCGCGGCTCAACGACCATAACGAGACCAGATTCAAAGCAATGACCGTGGCAGAGCGCGGCAGGTTTTCCAGTAAAGCCATTTCTCCAAGCGCATCTCCCATTCCACGAAAGCCCAAAACGGTGGCAGTTTGAATATCACCTTTGATGATCACCGCATTGCCTGAACGAATCACATAAAATACATCGCCCGGTTCGTCCTCGCGCAGAATGATTTCTCCGGGCTGGCATATCCGTTCCTGCATTTTCTGAGTCGTTTGCCTGTCCTCGATCCATGCCAGTAATTGAAGGAAGGAGGTTTCCTCATCCCATGTTTCCTGTTTATGGGAATCATAAAAGGATAAAAACTTACTCAACTCTGAAGGGGGGATTATTTCAGTTGACATTGGCTTACACCTTTTGCGCTATTTATGATCTGTATCGTTCAATTGTTCTGCAAGCATTTCTGCATTGGTTGCAGGCTGCTTGCACATAAAACCTTCGCAAACATACGCTGTTGCTTTTCCGTCAATCAACTTGCGTTCATGCAGTAAGGCGGGTACATCTTTTGGCAGGGGATAGGCGGAAGCAGCCACCACCACGCCCGGTCTATATTCTGCTCGAATGACCTTGATCAACCGCTCAAAGTTTTCCTCGCCCGCTTCGCCCAACACCGCAACCTGCTTGGTGTTTCCCTGGGCATTTTCCGCCGCCGATAGCCAGCGCGCAAATCCCAGCGGATGCCGCAAAGCAGAGTCGCCGATCAGCGTCAGCGCCTGTTCTGCAAGATCGCGATATTTTCCAACGTCGGTGTACGCCGCCAGTTTCAGCAATGCTTCACAAGCCAGCGCATTGCCTGAAGGCGTGGCATTGTCTGTAATATCCTTCGGGCGGATTAACAAAGCCTCGCCATCGTGCGGCGTGTCGAAAAATCCGCCGTCGGGGTCGCTGAATTTTTCAATCATTTCATCAGCCAATTCCACCGCAGATGTGAACCATTTATTGTCAAAATCGGTTTGGTACAACTCCAGCAAGCCTAAAATTAACGCAGCGAAATCCTCGAGAAAGACCGCGTCTGTGGTGTTTCCATTGCGCCATGCGCGGCGGAGTTGCCCGTTGGGTCGCAGTGCAGACAGTGAAAATTCCGCGTTGCGGGTAGCCGCTTGGTAGTACGTGTCATTGAGAATGCGTGCTTGTTCTTTGCCCGAAGCAATCTCCAAATTATGTGGAGATTGCTTCGCCCTCGCAACGACATCATCACCCAGCACCCGCGCCGCCTCGGCAAACGCCGCCAGCATCAGACCATTCCACGCTGTAATTACTTTGTCGTCAGTTGCGGGGCGAACGCGTCGCGCGCGGGACGCCAAAAGCCTGGAATGAGATTCTGCCAGTTTGACGGGAACAACTTCGGGGTCGAGTCTGAAGCGTGCGGCGAGGGAGGCATCATCCACTGCGCGTTGCAAAACTATCTTCCCTTCCCAGTTTCCGCCAGCGGTGATTCCGTAAGCCGCTTCAAAAAAATCCGAATCATCTTGCAGTGTTTCACGAATTTCAGCCAGAGACCAAACATAGAACTTGCCTTCCACGCCTTCAGAGTCGGCATCGAGCGAGGAATAAAACCCGCCTTGTTCGTGAGTCATTTCGCGTTGAATAAAATCAAGCGTTTCTTCAACGATGCGCCTGAAAGCGGGTTCTTTCGTCACCTGCCATGCGTGCAAATATGCGCGGACAAGGAGTGCGTTGTCGTAGAGCATTTTTTCAAAATGCGGCACGCGCCAAAAGTTATCGGTGCTGTAGCGCGAGAAGCCGCCGCCGACCACATCATACATTCCGCCGCGCGACATGGCTTGCAGGCAGTGGGTGATGAGTTTTTGATATTCAGTTTGTGCCGCATGGTTGAGCAAAAATTCAAGCGTCATGGCTTGCGGAAACTTTGGCGCAGAACCCCAGCCGCCATATCCCCAGTCATAAGAATCTGCCAAGGATTTTGCGATGGCGTCAAAATGTTCGCGTGTGAGCAGATCGCTTTTTTCATTTTTATTTTGATGCTGTAAATGACCGATGACCTGGTTGCAAACTTTTTCAATTTCGCTTCGGTCATTTGCCCATGCGTTTGCCAGACCTGAAAGGACATCCTTGAAAGCGGGCATGTTGTAGCGGCGCACAGGCGGAAAGTATGTGCCGGCGAAAAACGGCTTGAGATCAGGCGCAAGAAAAACAGACATGGGCCAGCCGCCGGAGCCTGTCATGGCGACCACGGTTTGCATGTAAATCCCGTCAATGTCTGGACGTTCTTCGCGGTCAACTTTGATGTTAATAAAATGCTCGTTCATGAAGGCGGCGGTTTCGGGGTCTTCAAAAGACTC
>JFJP01005831.1_pt1 | contig 14543 bp, 13 predicted proteins | sample 431651 | NCBI WGS metagenome assembly JFJP01 (sample SAMN02602958, study PRJNA72255) | Microbial mat metagenome, whole genome shotgun sequencing project. | biome: fresh water; feature: sink hole; material: water; isolation source: purple microbial (photo- and chemosynthetic) mats found in...
GTTGGTTGTCAGCCTGATTGGCGGGTTGACGTTCTTTTTGCTCAAGCAACTGGAAAGTCGCCAACTCAAAGTGAAAAAAGGCGCACCCTCGAAACCGGGCTGATGCACCGCCTGCCCTAGCGCCGCCAGTCCAGGCGTGCGCGCTGCAGACGAAACAGCTCCAGCACGCCCCACACCACACAAGCAGGAATCGCCAACAGTCGGAAAAAATTGATTCTGAAAAACATGCGCATTTTGTTGAAATGGATAAAAAGGTGACGATAGGGCGCATTCATGACATTGCTGTGTCTGGATTGAATGTCTTGGCTGTGCCACGGGTATGTCACATTTCACCCCTAAGCTGGCCGCGACATGCCTCAATTCCCCGCCTACCGGTTGCCCTGTGACTGCCTTCAAACTGCCTGAACTGGAAGCGCTTGAGCGCATCATTGAGCTGGGCTCAGCCTGGTTGCAGGCGCGCGTGGTCTGTACCATCGATTTGCCTGGCAAAGGGCACTATCCGGTGTATGTCATCACCCTGGGCAATCCTGCCAGTCATGTGCCGGCGGTAGGTTATTTTGGTGGCGTACATGGGTTGGAGCGTATCGGTGCCGAGGTGGTGATTTCTCATTTGCACAGCCTGGTGATGCGGCTGCAGTGGGACAGCACGCTGCACCAGCAGTTGCAGTCGGTGCGGTTGGTGTTCATGCCCGTTATCAATCCGGGCGGCATGGTGCTGGGCACGCGTGCCAACCCCAGAGGCGTTGATTTGATGCGCAATGCACCTTTGCAGGCCAACGAGCCGGTGCCGTTTCTGGTGGGTGGGCAGCGTTTCAGTGCTGGCCTGCCCTGGTACCGGGGACCGCATGGTCAGGCGATGGAGATGGAGAACCTGGCGGTGCGTGATGTGGTGTGCGCCGAGCTGCTGTCGCGCGATTTCAGTGTGTCGGTGGACTGCCATTCCGGCTTTGGTGTGCGTGACCGGCTTTGGTTTCCGTTTGCGCACAAGCGTGCGCCGATGCATCATTTGGCAGAAATACAGGCGCTGAAGACGATTTTTACCCAGTCGCACAGTCACCACCGCTATGTGATTGAGCCGCAAAGCCTACAGTACCTGGCGCATGGTGACTTGTGGGATTACCTCTATTTGCTGTCGTGCGAGCAGTCGCAGCGGGTGTTTTTGCCCTTGACGCTGGAAATGGGCTCGTGGCTGTGGGTGAAGAAAAACCCACGCCAGCTGTTTTCGCGGCATGGCATCTTCAACCCGCTGATAGAGCACCGCCAACAGCGTGTGCTGCGCCAACACCAGTTGTTGCTGGATTTTCTGTCGCGCGCTGCGTGTGGTCACCAGTTCTGGCTGCCCACGGCAGAGTCGCGCGCACTGCACCACGCGCAAGCGCTGCAAGATTGGTATTAAGCGGTATGGACACCTGGGTTTTGTTGCGTGGACTGACTCGGGAGAGCCGTCACTGGGGTAGCTTTGCCGGTCAGTTTCAGCAAGCTATTGCGCAAGCGCGCGTACTGACACCGGATTTGCCGGGCAATGGCCTGCTCAACGGCCAGCGCAGCCCCAGCCAAGTGGCTGCCATGGTTGAGTTCTGCCGGGCGCAGTTGCAACAGCAGCAGTTGGCGCCACCGTTTAAGGTGCTGGCCATGTCGTTGGGGGCAATGGTCAGCGTAGCCTGGTCGCAAACTTACCCGCGCGAGCTGGCGGCGCAGGTGCTGATCAATACCAGCATGCGGCCGCTGAATGCTTTTTACCAGCGGCTGCAACCCAAGCACTACGCCACACTGTTGCAGCTGCTGCTCACAGGTGCCGCGCCAGCTGCCTGGGAGCGCGCCATTTTGCGCATCACCAGCAATCAGGCAGATGCATCGGTGCTGCCGCTGTGGCTCAATTTGCGTCAGCAACATCCGGTCTCTGCCGCCAATGCGTTGCGGCAACTGCTGGCTGCGGCGCGTTTTCAGGCCGGCTTGGTGGCACCCGAAGCGCCTACGCTGTTGCTGGCGAGCGCGCGCGACCAACTGGTGTCACCGGCGTGTTCGAGCGCCTGGGCAAAACAATGGCAGTGCCCGCTGCGAACCCACCCGCGAGCCGGTCACGACCTGCCGCACGACGACGGCCACTGGGTGATTGCGCAGGTGCTTGATTGGCAGCGGGGCATGAGCGCTGCCTGTGAAGCGCCTCTTTGCGTCTAATTTTCATTGGCGCAAAGCCCACCCCAGGAGCGGCACCCTCGCCGCGAATGGGTGTTACCGACAGAGCACAGTTCGCTGCGAGGGCGCAGCTCCTTCAGAACATCCGGTGGTGTTTCACGTGAACCGGTATGGGTGTCCATGGTCTCGCGACCACCCAGAATTATGAAACGCAGCGGTAGATGCGGCTTCCAGCCGCATTCAAAGCGGCAGGACGTGGCTTCTACAGAACATCCTGTGGTGTTTCACGTTGAGTGCAATGGCGCGGCCTGAGTGGGCGTTCATCAGCGTGTCACATCACCAGTACACGATCGACCAAAGTTAAGGGTTTTCCCGTAGTTCATGGAGGCGTTTATGTCGATGAAGCATTTGCAAGCATCGCCGGTGGCGATGGGGTCGTTTTCACGCCAGATTGCGTGGGTATTTGCATTGGTGCTGGCTGTGGCTTTGCTGGGCTCGACCATCGGGTTTTGGTCGCTGCAACGTGTGTCCGTTGACACCACGCAGATGGTGGCGCAAACGATGGCCAGCGAGCGGCTTGCCAGCGACTTGCAGCGCCATATTTTGATCAATGTGGCGCGCTCAAAAGCTTTTGCGCTGAGTTCAGAGCCGCAGGTGGGTGAGGTGCTGCTGCCGGAAATCAATCAAACCACCCGTGGGGTTGAGGTATTGCTGAGCCAATTGGCCAACATGCCGCTGTCCACACAGGATGCCGCCACATTGGCACAGATGACACTGGCCAACAAGGCATTTGTCGCAGCGCGTCAGGAACTGACCGCTGCCCGCGACGGTGGTGTTACCGCCACGATTGATCGGGTCTACCAAGACAAATTTACGCCTGCTGCAACCCAATTGCAGCAAACCGTCACCCAGTTGGGCGATTCGCAGCGCGCCAAAATTACCGCATCGGCAGACAGCATTGCCAACCTGAGTTTGACCGCCCGCTGGGGTTTGGTGCTGTTTAGCGGTTGCGCCATGGGCGTGGGCATCGTGTTGTCGATATGGCTGGTACGCAACATCACCCGCCCGATTCAGCAAGCAGTTGACACCGCCAACCGGGTTGCATCACTGGACCTGAGTTGTGAAATTGACGGCCACCATCGCAATGAGGCCGGACGATTGCTGATCGCGCTGGGCCGAATGCAGTCTTCGCTGCACAGCCTGGTGTCCCAGGTACAGGGTGCCAGCCACTGTGTGGCCGAGGGAGCCACCCAAATCGCTGTCGGCAACCTCGATTTTTCGGGCAGAACCGAGCTGGCAGCCACATTTTTGCAGCAAACGGCTGCGTCCATTGAAGAGATCAGCACGTCGATGCACAGCACGCTTGCAGCACTTGCACAAGGCGCCAACCTAGCCACCACAGCCGCTCAGGAGGCCAATCACAGCAGCAGCGTGATGTCGGAGGTGATGCAGACCATGGGCGAGATCAGCGAATCATCACGGCAGATCATGGACATCACCGCCGTGATTGACGGCATTGCTTTTCAAACCAATATTCTGGCGCTCAACGCAGCGGTTGAGGCAGCGCGCGCCGGTGAACAGGGCAGGGGGTTTGCGGTGGTGGCCGGTGAGGTGCGCACGCTGGCCAACCGGTCGGCGGTGGCAGCGCGTGAAATCAAGGCGTTGATTTTGGGCTCATCCGAAAAGGTCAAACTGGGTGCTGCCAAGGCCAACCTGGCAGTAGAGGCGATGCACCGGCTGGTGCAATCGGTTGAGCGGATGGCCTTTGCGATTGAAGAAATCCAGAGCGGTAGCCAATCCCAAAACAGCAGCATGTTCAGCATCAACCAGGCTGTTTCGGAGCTGGATCAAATGACCCAGAAAAACGCAGCAGTGGTCGAAGAATCTGCAGCGGCTGCCCAGAGCCTGCAAGACCAGGCCAGTGGGCTGCGCGATGTCACCCGGCAGTTCAGGCTGCCAGGCATGGCCCTGGCGCTGCACTGAAGTTTCAAGCCTTTTTGGCCTCTAGACCTTATGGGTATTGCGCTGGCAGCTATAAAAGGTAAAGTTAATTCAGCACCCCCAAAGCCAGCTTCGCCGATGCCAAACACACCGCCGGGAACCTTGGCTGGCTGCCCGAGCAGTTATTCATGAGGGCATCCATGTGGCGCAGTTTTGAAGCAGCGCAGCAATTGCGCCACGAGCTACAAAACCGCGCCACTTGTTGCCTTGACCCTCCCGAATTCGGTGCGCCAACATATCCAGTCTGAGCCGCGTGGCCTGACTCTGGCTGAGCTGCTGACGCAACACCCGGCGCTGGCGCGGCGCACAGTGCAGCGTTGGGTCATCCAATGGCTGGCTGTTGGGCTGATTGCTGTCCAACCCGGCTGACGAAGGCCGCATTCGCCAGCACGCTGTCCACACCCCAACAGATCGACGAAACGCTGGACTTGGTACTGGCCAAATTCAACCAGATCAGCGACCCGTTTGAGCAGTCCTTTTTTGCCATGGTGCCACCGAAACACGGCTATGACAGCCGCAGATTTTGAGCCGATGCGCCCACCACGGTGCTGAGGGCGACACGATGATCCAGTGTGACAAGACAGCCCTGATGGGCTGTGACCAGTGCCAGCAGGTAGCTGTCGGTGATCTGGTTATGTCCGAACACCCGTGACCAGTCAAGTATGCCGAGGGTACGCAAAGAGACACTGTCGGGCCAAAATTCATGGTCCATATCGGCACAAATTTCCCGCAACTTTTGGCTTACCTTGTCAAAGCCCACCGGGCCGAATCGGCTGTAGCCAGGAAGATTGAGTATGCGAATGACACCATTCTCAACCAGCGGGCAGCTTGCAATTTTCAGGGCTGGCCCAGTCATGAAGGCCAGCGCATTGGTGTGATGGACATGGGCCTCATCAAGCAGGGCAATCCACACATTGACATCGGGCAGATAGCGCAAATCAAATGCCCTCTTGGTCCATCAGATCGCGGACATGCACTGTGGTGATAACCTCATTACGCGCTGGCAGCAAAGCATATTTGCTTTTAACGGGGATTGTTAGCGGTGCCGCTGCGGCCTGGGCGCGAATGCCGTCCCGCACCAAGCGTGAAATCGCCTGCCCTATTGAAATGCGCTCCCGACGTGCGCAAGCGCAGGCAAAAGTATAAATATCATCTTCGAGGGCCAAGGTTGTACGCATCATTGAATCAGTCTAGCATCAAAGCATCAAAATTGCAGATTGATGATTTATCGATTCAATGAAGTTGGACACGCGTGTCAGTTTCAAATACCACCGCGCGTGAATCTGGTTGGCTCAGGTTCATTGTGGTGGTGCCCAGCATTGCGGCTGGAATGAAACGCTCGCCAGGCTGTCACGCGAATGCCATGTTGGCCTTCTAGACTGCGTGCGGGTCGGGTGCATCAGGTCTTGAATCTGGCATTGACCAGTTCTTTCAGTACCCGCCGTTTGATGTCCTTGTTGCTTTGTCCCGCGTCCCACCACCATCCATCTTGCTGCATTTGCTGTGCAGCGCGCACAAATCGCTCCGTCACCGCCTCGAAGTCTTCTGCGGTGTAGTTCAGGCTGAAGATGATGCGCCCGGTGCCGACCCAGCTCAAGGCCAGGCCTTCGAGGCGCAGGTAATGCTGAAACAGCCAGTTAAAACACGCGGGTTGGGTGTAGAGCACGGTCCAGATCGACGACATGTTGGCCACCTGCACCGGCACACCGGCTTGTTTCAGACGCGCGTTGAGTTGGGCGGCGCGCACGTTCCAGGTGGCATCCAGATCGTGGTACAGCGCTTGCGCCTGCGGCGTGTCCAAATGCTTCAGGAAAACATTCATGGTCCCCATCACATAAGGGTGCGAATTAAAGGTGCCGCGCGCAAAGCAGATGTCGGCGGGCACGTCGTCGCGAAACCGCTTCATCCACGCCTGTTTGCCGCACACCACGCCAACGGGCAGCCCGCCACCCAGCGTCTTGCCGTAGGTCACCAGGTCGGCTGCCACACCAAAGTACGCTTGCGCGCCACCCGGGGCCAGCCGAAAACCGACAAATACCTCGTCGAAGATCAAGGCAATGCCGCGTTCGGTGCAAATCTGGCGCAGTTGCTGCAGCCAGGCTGTGTAGGCGGCCTTGTCAAAACCGGCTTTGCGGCTGCTGTCGAGCAGCGACGCGTCACTGGGTGCGGCCACATTGGGGTGCAGCGCCTGCAGTGGGTTGATCAAAATGCAGGCGATGTCGCGGCGCTTGCGCAGCACACGCAAGGTGTAGCGGCCCATTTCAGACAGCGTCAGGGTGTCTTGTGCAGCCACCGGGTTGCCAATGCCCGGCTGCACGTCGCCCCACCAGCCGTGGTAGGCGCCGCAAAAGCGCACCACCTTGTTGCGGCCGGTGTGGTAGCGCGCCAGCCGCACCGCTTGCATCACGGCCTCGGTGCCCGACATGTGAAAGGTGACCTCGTCCATGCCCGAGATGCGTTTGAGCCGCTGCACGTTGTCGGCCACCACCGGATGGTAGGCCCCCAGCACTGGCCCCAGGTCGCGCACCAGGTCAGCACCTTTGTCAATGCTTTGCTTGTAAAAGTCGTTGCCAAACAGGTTGACACCATAAGAGCCGGTCAGGTCAAAAAAGCGGTTGCCATCCAGATCAGTCAAGGTCACCCCCGCGCTGGACTGGACAAACGAGGCAATCTTGAGTCCCTGGTCCACCAATGCCTTGAATTGGAACGGCACGCGGTAAGCGCTGACAAATTGCAGGTCAGACAAGCCCGCAGCCGCTGCGGTGCTTTGTGCCAGGCTGTTGGCAAAGCGGGTTTTGAAGCTGGTCGCCAGCCGCGCCACGGCCGCACGGCGTTGCGCCACCACTTCAGGCGGTGCGCCGTCTATCGCCAATGCCGCCGGCTCGCTGTAGTTGTAGCGCGGCAACAGGGCGGCAATGCGGCGGGCGGTGCGGGGGTGCCCCGCCAACGAGCGATGTTTGGCCAGCGACAACTCAAGACGTTGTCGCGCGCGCGCCAGACCCCACAGCAGTGCGGCTGCGCCGGCGCCATACAAAGCCAGGGTGTTCAAGGCAAGCGGTTCATTCATTTCCTGTCACTTTCATAAGAAATCATTGTTCAAGGGCAACAACATGCGTATTCGCAACCAAATTAAAAATATCCTGGCCCATGAGGACCTCAACTTTTTGCTGACCAACCGCTTGCCGCGCAACACGTTGACGCGGTTGCTGGGCTGGTTCAGCAAGATCGAGCAACCCTGGGTGCGCGATGCATCGATTGGCATCTGGAAGTATTTTTCCGATCTTGACCTCAGTGAAGCCAAGAAAACCAGCTTTAGCAGCATGCACGACTGCTTTACGCGCGAACTCAAGGCCGGTGCCCGCCCGATCGACACGACGCCCGATGTGCTGTGCAGCCCGGTGGACGCGATTGTTGGGGCGCATGGCCGCCTGGCTGGCACCACCGCCATTCAGGCCAAAGGGTTTGCCTATACCCTGCAAGACCTGCTGGGGACCGGCGAAAGCGTGCAGGCGTGGCAAGACGGCAGCTTTGTCACCTTGCGTCTGACCTCCAGCATGTACCACCGGTTTCACGCGCCGTATGACTGCCGGGTGGAGCAGGTGCGCTATTTCTCGGGGGATACCTGGAACGTCAACCCGATTGCACTCAAGCGGGTGGAAAAGCTGTTTTGCAAGAACGAGCGGGCGTTGATTCGCACCACGCTCACTGGCAGCGGTGCTTGTGTCGGGCAGCAGGTGGCATTGGTGCCGGTGGCCGCCATTCTGGTGGCCAGCATCCGGCTGCATTTTCTGGATGTGCTGTTGCACCTCAAATACCGTGGCCCCGACGTTTTGGCGTGCCATGCGCCACTGGTCAAGGGCCAGGAAATGGGCTGGTTTCAACATGGCTCCACCGTCATCATGCTGCTGCCGAAAGGCTTTGAGTTTTGCGCTGGCGTGGCTGACGGCGCGCACGTTCGCATGGGGCAGGCGCTTATGCGCTGGCCTGGCTGATGGCCTTGGCTGCTGGACGGGCGGCGCTCTGGTAGAAGCTGATGCTGTTGCCCTCCAGCACGCGGTGCAAGTGCCGGACAAACTGGTCGTGAATCAGCTCCCAGTCGAGATGCGCCACACTGGCTGCTGCGGCCTGGCGCAAGCTGGTCTGCAATGACGCGTTTTGCGCTACGGCGACGGCGGCGCTGACAAACGCCGGTTCATCATCGGCTGACACCAACACGCCGTTGCTGCCACTGGTAACCAGTTCCTGCGCTGCCGCGCAGTCGTAAGACACCACAGCCAGGCCGCTGGCCAGCGCTTCTGGCACCACATTGCCAAAGGTTTCGGTCAGGCTGGCAAACAAAAATAGGTCGCCGCTGGCGTAGTGCGCGGCCAGATCGTCACCCTTGCGCATCCCGGCAAAAACGGCCTGTGGACAAGCAGTCTGCAACGCCCCGCGCAACGGGCCATCGCCGACGAACACCATCTTGGCGTCGGGCCGCAGTTGCGCAATGGCGCGAAATGCGGCAATCACCAGCCCGACATTTTTCTCCTTGGCCAGGCGACCCACCAGCAGCAGCACCAAGTCATCAGGCCCTGCGCCCCAGCTCGCGCGCAGGGCTGGTGAGCGCTTGGCCGGGTTGAACAGTTCACACGAAACCCCGCGCGACAGCAGCTTGACGTTGTGATAGCCGCGTTTTTGCAGGTCTTGCATCAAGGCGCGGGTGGGCACCATGGTGGTCTGGGTGTGGTTGTGCAGCTTGCGCAGGTAGCTCTCGACCGGGCCTTTGAGCAGGCCCAGGCCGTAATGCCGGGTGTAGCTTTGAAAGTTGGTGTGAAACGAGCTGGTCATCGGAATTTGCAGCTTGCGTGCCGCCGCCACCGCCGACCAGCCCAGTGGACCTTCGGTGGCGACATGCACGATGTCGGGTCGGCGCAGGTTCCACAGCTGCATCAGCCGCCGCCTGGAGGGCAGTCCAAAGCGCAAATCGCCATAGGTAGGCACCGGCACACCGGGCGACAACACCTCGTCGATGCCAACCAAGGCTGCGCTGGCGTGTTCGCGTGCCTGGCGCGGGCGCACCAACTGAACGTTGTGCCCCCGGCGCACCAGGCCATCGACAATGCGCCCGAGCGTCATGGCCACGCCATTGACTTCAGGCGGGAAAGTCTCTGTTACCACGGCAATGCGCAGGCTGGCGGGATGTGCTGCAAACGACTCGACAAGAATATCTTCGGTTGGATTCATGGCAGACAGCTTAGGTTGGGTGTGTAACAAATCGGTGATGCTTTTATGAACAATTCAAGACGCGAGGTTGGGATGCACGCGCCATCCTGTCGTCAATTTGCTATTGACTAAATAGCTGCTAGCGCTTATTGAATATGCGCTAGAGGCCTGTTTTGCATATAAATTTTGTGCCTGTAGCAGGGGTTGCGCTGGCGCATTTTTGCCCTGGTATCCCAATGGCTGTCCAGCCCGCTTGCCAGGCCAGGATGCCGGATGCGTTGGCATCATCAACATCACCCGCCAGCCGGGTACAAAAAAATGCCTGCGCCCGCCTTGTGCCTGCGGTAAAGCAGTGCCATGCCAGACACGATCAGGAGGCCCAAGGCCCAAACCAGCACCCGCAGTGGCACATCGAATGCTGTGCCTAGCGCGTAGCCGCCGAGCATTAGCAACATGCCAGCGTTTTCGTTGAATCCCTGCACCGCAATGGATCGCCCGGCGGTCAGCAATTGGCAGCCACGGTGCTGTAGCAGGGCGTTCATCGGGACAACAAAAAAGCCTGCCAATGCGCCAACCGCAATCAGCAACACCACCGCCATGGCGACCGAGTCAATGCCGAGCATCAACGGAACCAGGACACCCATCAGCACGCCAACCGGCAGCAATTGCGTGGCCTGCGCCAGACTGACATAGCGGCTGGCCAGCACTGCTCCGACGATCACGCCAGCGGCAGTCACGCCTTGCAAATAAGCGGCTTGCGCCAGACTCAAGCCAAGTGCTTCATTGGCCCAGCGCAACACAATCAATTGCAGGCAGGCCCCGACACCCCACAGCAGCGTGGTGACAGCCATCGACAAGCCGCCCACGGGATCGCGCCACAGAGCCAGGTTTTCGCAGTAAAAGCGTTGTATCAAGGCCCAAGGATGGATCGAATGGCGGTCGTAGCGCGCGCCGCTGTCGGCCACTGCCAGGCTCAAACCGGTGGCCAGGGCGTTCATGGCAGCCAGGCACACCATGCCCGCAATCAACGTGCTTTGCTCTGAAAGCAACCCGGCCAGCCAGTGCGGCAGACGCCAGTCCGGCATCCACGGGCTGACCAGCAATCCGCCCAACACCGTTCCCAGAATGACGGCGCAGACGGTGACACTCTCAAAAAACCCGTTGGCACGCACCAGGTCGCGCCCGGGCAGCAGCTCGGTGATCAGCCCGTATTTGGCTGGTGCGTACAGGGCGGCACCCAGGCCAGCAACGGTGATGGCCAGCGCCGGGTCAGCGCCAGACAACAACCACAACACCGCAAAAGTCTTTAACAAATTGGCGAACAGCATCACGCGACCCTTGCGAAACGCATCGGCTACCGGTCCTGCCAGCGGGGCAAGTAGGACGTAGAAAACCGTAAAGCTGATTTTCATGACCGGAATCAGCCATGCCGGGCCATTCATTTCCAGCACCCGTGCAATCACCACGATCAGCATGGCGTTGTCTGCCAGCGTGGAGATGAACTGAACCAGCAGGACCAGATAGAAAGTAGATGGCATGGCGTTAACGTGAAACAACACAGGTTTTTATGTAGGAGCTGCGCCCTCGCCGCGAATGCGATGGCCAGAGTTCGCGGCGAGGGCACTGCTCCGACAAAGTTTCTTCTTTGGTTGGAGCGCCCATGCCAGTTAGTGGAATGAGCAACGTAATGGGTCTGTCAGTTGATGGCTGATTCCACAACCTGGTTGTGAAGTCTTGATGACAAGAGTCATTTGCCCACCATGTCATCAAACTGCCTTGAACACGCCTTTGGTGCGTCACATTGCCCAGTCACCATCCGGTGTCGAATCACAGGAGATGGAAATGAGAGACTTGCCCGGCCTGCTACCGCAAGCGCTGTCCCCAAACATGAAGCGTGTCAATGTCGAAGCCTCGCTGTTCCGGCCCTGCGGTAGCGCGCCTGCGGGCGATGACGATCAATCGTCGGCGAAGCCGCATCGCTACCGCAGCATCTTTATTTCTGACTTGCATCTGGGCACCCCGGGTTTCCAGGCCGCTGCCTTGCTGGATTTCATGAAGAGCAACTCCAGCGACTATTTGTACCTGGTGGGCGATATCGTGGACGGCTGGCAGTTGCGCAGGCGCTGGTTCTGGCCCGAGTTGCACAACGATGTGGTGCAAAAGCTGCTGCGCCGCGCGCGCAAGGGCTGCCACATTGTTTATGTGCCGGGCAATCACGACGAGTTTGCGCGCGGCTTTTTTGGCCACCAGTTTGGTGGTATCGAGGTGGTGGACGATGCGGTACACCTCACTGCCGACGGCAAAAGCCTGTGGGTGACGCACGGCGACCGCTTTGATGGTGTCATCCAGTGCGCCAAGTGGCTGGCCTATCTGGGCGACAACCTGTATGAACTGACGCTGCGGCTTAACCGGCATTTGAACAACTTGCGCAACCGCTTTGGCTTGCGCTATTGGTCACTGTCGGCCTACCTGAAAAACAAGGTCAAGAAAGCGGTGATGTACGTGACCGACTTTGAGGAAGCGGTTGCCAGCGAGGCCCGCCATCGCGGGCACCACGGTGTGGTGTGCGGGCACATTCACCGCGCCGAGATGCGTGAAATCAACGGCATCCTGTACTGCAATGACGGCGATTGGGTAGAGAGTTGCACCGCGCTGGTCGAACACCACAACGGCCATCTGGAGCTGATCAGTTGGGTGGCCGAGCCGCAGCAGGCAAGAAAAGAAACACCGGTTGTCGCAGTGGCGCTTTAACGTGAAACAGCACCGGATGTTCTGTAGGAGCTGCGCCCTCGCAGCGAACCAGCTCATGTTGGCAACAACCATTCTTGGTGTGGACGACGCTCCCGCAGAGTTCCATTCTTCGGGGGCTTTGCGCCCATGACGGTTAACGTGAAACACCACTGTAGAAGCGGCATCCTGCCGCTTGGAATGCGGCTGGAAGCCGCATCTACAGGCCATGAAAGTTAGCAGGAGTTAATCAATGACACATGATCAAGACATCACTGAGGTTCGGCCCCCTGTTGCCAGTGGCGTGCGCAGTCCACGCTTTGTCAGCCAGCTGACCCGCAATACATTTGCCATGGTGCTCGAAGGTGAGCGCAGCCATGGCCTGGATGAGCTGACCGACTGGCGCTCCAAACCGGCGGTGGCTTTTGGCGGCAAGTTCCGCATTGTTGACTTCACCTTGTCCAACTGCGTGAACTCTGGCATTCGACGGGTTGGCGTTGCAGCGCAATACCGGGCGCAAAGCCTGATTCGGCATTTGCAACTGGCCTGGAGTTTTCTGGATGGTCGCCTGGGTGAATTCATTGAAATCATGCCAGCGCAGCAGCAAGTGCATGAGTCCCAGTGGTACCGTGGCACCGCCGATGCGGTCTATCAAAACCTGCGCGAAATTCGTCGTGCCAATCCGGAATATGTGTTGGTGCTGTCGGGCGATCACATTTACCGAATGGACTACGGACGGCTGTTGGCCGCCCACGCCGAGCGCGGTGCCGACCTGACCATCGCCTGCATCGAGATGCCAGCCGCCGAAGCTGGCCGATTCGGGGTACTACAGCACGATGTACGCGGCCAGGTCACCCACTATCAGCAAAAAGCTGGCGTGGATGATGTTGGCAGCACGGCGGCTGGCAGCGCCCTGGTGGACATGGGCATTTATGTGTTTAACGCCCGCAAGCTGTTTGAGCAACTCGAACGCGATGCTGTCGACCCCCATTCAGTCCATGACTTCAGCCGCGATTTGGTTCCCCATTTTGTCAAGCACTTGTCCACCTTTGCGCAAAATTACGCCGACAGTCGGGTGGGTGACCTGGAAAAGCCCGCTTATTGGCGTGACATTGGCACATTGGATGCCTATTGGGAGGCGAATATGGACCTGGTGCGGGTTGATCCGCACCTGAATCTGTATGACGCGCAATGGCCCATCTGGACCTGGCAGCCGCAAAGCCCGCCCGCCAAGTTTGTGCATGACGAAGACGGCAGACGCGGCGTGGCACTGGATTCGGTGATTGGCGGCGGCTGCATCATCAGTGGTGCCACGGTGCGGCGCACCCTGGTTTTTTCAGATGTGCGCGTTGACAGCCATAGTCTGGTGGAAGACTGTATTATTTTGGCCAACGTTCACATTGGGTTGAACTGTGTACTCAAAAAATGCATCATTGACAAAAGTTGCATGCTGCCGGACGGTTTGCAGATTGGGTTGGATGCCAGCGAGGATGCCAAGCGCTTTCATGTGACCGCCTCCGGCATCACCCTGGTGACCCGGGTCATGCTGGGGCAGGAACCTAGTCTTTTGTTGGGCGACCGGTCTTGATGACCGGCACGGCTTTCAGCGCCGTTAAAAAACTGGCATCTGCCATGGCGGCCAGCGCCTTGATACCGGCACGCAGCAACTCGGTCTTCTTGACTGGATAGGCCAACAGAACCGCGCGTGCCTTTAGCTCTTCCAGCACCAGATATTCAGGCTTTGGAATGGTGAAGCTGTCACGCACAAGTTTCGTTTTCTTGGCTTTCAGCGGCTTGGGTGCGATGGGCTTCACCACGGGCTTGACTGGTGCTGCCGACGCGGCATCGGTTGCCGGCTTGCGCCCGGTTGCCGTTGGTTTCTTGGTCACTGCCTTTTTGACGGGCGCTTTGGCCTTGGCTTTGGCAGTCGAAGCAGTTTCTTCAAGAGACACTGGTGAAACAGGCGCAGACGATGCGGTTTGGCTGTCGGGTTGGGTAGCGGTCATGGTGGAGCCTTTCAGGGAATTAAACGAGATATACAGTTTATATCTTAAATGAGGAGGTTACAACGCTGACAACCGCATTAACCGCTCGTTTTCACCCGCAAATTTTCATGTGCATCGAGCTTTCTGGTGTCGTTTGGTGTGTTGATTGCTTGCGTGAAGATGTCGGCAGGTGTTTTGCCACAGACGCGCGATTGTCAAAAAATTGACACATGACAACGAAATAATGCGTCGTTCTACCTTCAGGAGTGTTTATGTTTTTCTCTCGTCAAGCGATTTTTGCCTTGAGCGCTGTGGCTGCTGCCTCCGCGCTGGTGTTGGGTGGTTGCGCCACCTCGGGCGGTGCCAGCACGGCATCTGTCAAGAGCGTTGATTTCACCGAAACCGCAGCCCCTGCGGCCACCGATCTGGACCGTATGAGCAAGACTTTCTCCGAGTCATCGGTGAAGGTGACTTACGCCGACGGCAGTGTCA
>JFJP01029765.1_pt1 | contig 14543 bp, 12 predicted proteins | sample 431651 | NCBI WGS metagenome assembly JFJP01 (sample SAMN02602958, study PRJNA72255) | Microbial mat metagenome, whole genome shotgun sequencing project. | biome: fresh water; feature: sink hole; material: water; isolation source: purple microbial (photo- and chemosynthetic) mats found in...
TCCGCATATCCGGACTGATGTCCTGTTTGTGGCATATCAAGCGTATTGTAACGAAAAAGGATGGTTGCCTGTGCAAAACGATATCGTATTGTCCATGCGGAAAATCTGCAAATCATTTCCCGGTGTGCGCGCGTTGCATCTGGTGGACTTCACTTTATGCAGAGGTGAGATTCATGCCCTGATGGGTGAAAATGGCGCCGGAAAATCCACCTTGATCAAGGTCCTGACCGGCGTTTACCCCAAAGATTCGGGGCAGATGCACATTGCGGGCCTTCAAAAGGAGATTGTGGTGAAGTCCCCTCAGGACGCCCAGAATTTGGGGATCAGCACGGTTTACCAGGAGATTACTCTTTGTCCGAACCTTTCTGTGGCTGAAAACATGTTCATCGGGCGGGGCGATTACCGCTTCGTCAATTGGCGTTCACAGAAAAAGAAGACAACGGAGATCCTTGGAAAATTAAACATCCCGGCGCGGGCAAGCCAACCACTCTCAACCTGCTCGCTGGCCGTGCAGCAAATGGTCGCCATTGCCCGGGCTGTGGATATGGACTGCAAAGTTTTGATTCTGGATGAGCCGACTTCTTCGCTGGATGAACACGAAGTTGCGAAACTGTTTTCACTGATGCGCAAACTGAAGTCACGCGGTGTCGGAATCATCTTCATCACACATTTTCTTGACCAGGTCTATGAGGTCTGCGACAAGATCACCGTTTTGCGCAATGGTGAACTTGTCGGAGCCTATGAGATCAAGGATCTGCCGCGCGTGAAGCTCATTTCAAAGATGATGGGCAAGGAACTTGACGATATTTCCGAGCTGCAGAATCGAAAGGTGCTTCCAGCCGAGAAGGATGCCGTACCTGTATTCGAGGCTTTCGGATTATCCAGCGCTGAAGGTACGAAGGCCTTTGACTTCAGCATTCAAAAGGGGGAAGTGAACGGATTTACCGGGCTTCTCGGAGCGGGCCGAAGTGAAAGTGTGCGCGCGATATTCGGCGCCGACAAGATAACCGGTGGCAAGGTGAAGGTCAACGGGGTCAATGTGAAAATCTCCAGACCCAAAGATGCCATGAAGCATGGCATCGGGTATCTGCCGGAGGACCGGAAGCAGGATGGCATCGTGGAGGATTTGTCCGTCCGTGAAAACATCATCCTTGCGCTGCAGGTCATGAAGGGGTTTTTCAGGCCATTTTCAAAAGCGGAGACGCAAGCTTTTGCCGACCAGTACATCAAATTGCTGGGCATAAAAACCGCTTCCTCTGAAACACCCATAAAATCCCTTTCGGGCGGCAATCAGCAGAAGGCAATTCTTGCACGCTGGCTGCTCACAAATCCCCAATATCTGATCCTGGATGAACCGACGCGCGGCATTGATGTAGGCACGAAGGTTGAAATACAAAAGCTTGTATTGAAACTCGCTGAACAAGGTGTGTGTGTGACGTTCATCTCTTCGGAAATCGAGGAGATGCTCCGTACCTGCTCCAGGCTCATCGTCATGCGGGATCGCAGAATTGTCGGTGAATTGCGGGGAGAAGAGATGACACAGGCGAAAATCATGCGCACAATCGCGGGGGAGGCCGTTCAAAATGGCTAAGTGGTGGGAGAAATTTTCAAGGTCGCAATTGCTTGTCCCGCTGTCTGCGCTTTTGCTGCTGGTTGTTTACAATCTGTTCAGGGATATCGGTTTTTTTTCCATCATCCTTGCAACTAACAACGATGGCAACGCAGTTCTTCAAGGGAATCTCATCAGCATTCTGGATGGTGCCTCCGAACTTGCCATACTGGCCATCGGCATGACACTGGTAACGGCTTCATCCAGAGGGCAGGATATCAGTGTGGGCGCTGTGGCAGCTGTCGCGGGCAGCGTTTTTGTCCGGGTGCTTCGCGCAAACGAAATCACCTTGCCCATCATTCTGTTCGCTTTTTTGGCAGCTTGTGCCGTCGCGATGCTTTGCGGGGTATTCAACGGCACGTTGGTTTCCGTATTCAAGATTCAACCGATGATAGCGACCTTGATCCTGTTTTCCGCCGGGCGTTCCATTGCGTATTGGATCAATGGCGGTGCGACACCTACCGTGGATGGACCGCTGATCAACTATATCGGAAAGCTGATTCCGGGAATCCCCATCCCTTCGCCCATTCTGATCGTGATCCTGCTCGGGGTGCTGGTCTCGCTCGTTCTTCGATTCACAAATCTTGGGCTTTACACTCAGGCGGTTGGAATCAATGAAAAATCCGCACATCTGAATGGAATCAACCCTGTTTGGATCAAACTCATATCCTTCATGGTCATCGGCGTTTGTGCCGCGATTGCCGGTGCCATCGGCGTATGCAAGATCGGATTGATCAACCACGAGAAGATCCTGCTGGATATCGAGATGGATGCGATTCTGGCAGTCGCCATCGGCGGAAATGCGCTTGGCGGCGGGAAATTCAGCCTGAAAGGCTCCGTGATGGGTGCATACGTCATCCAGGCGCTGACAACCACGCTGTATTCCATCAAGGTTCCATCGACCTCGGTGAAAGCATATAAGGCAATTGTCATCATTGCCATTGTTGTGCTGGGTTCGCCGATGATCAAAGAGGCGCTCATGCAGTTTCGCGACAAGCGGATGAAACCGGCAATCGACAAGCTTTTTCGGAAAACGTCTGATGTTGTGGAAAGCCAATGACATGGCTGAACCCAATCATCGGCAAAATGTTTCGGAATCCGATGGATGTGTTGGAAAACCAATGACATGGCTGAACAAAATCATCGGCAAAGTGTTTCGGAAACAACCGGGTGTAATGGAGAATCAATGATATGACAAGCAATCTTGATACAAGAGGCAGGGTACCCGCTGAAAAGCATAAGGAGCCGATATCCAACACCAATCTGCTCCTGACCATCACCATCTGTACTTTTTTTGGCATGTATGCGCTTGCCATGTTGGTCTGGGGCGGCGGTTTTCTGAACCCCCAGCAATTTCTTGATATTTTCAACAACAATGCGTTTCTGATTGTGATTTCCTGCGGTTTGACCGTCGTGATGATAGCTGGCGGCATCGATATCTCGGTGGGAGGCGTAACCGCCCTGGTGACCATGGCCAGTGTGGTCCATCTCAATGGCGGGAATGGCAGTGTTCTCGGCTCATTGGGCCTGGCTTTGGGGATTGGGCTGGCGTTCGGATTGATTCAGGGATTGCTGGTTTCCTATTTGGAAGTGCAGCCTTTTATTGTCACATTGGCAGGCATGTTCTTTGCACGTGGGATGATCACCATCATCAGCAATGACCCGAAAACTGCGTCCCAGGAAACATTTCTTGCCCTGAAGGCATTCCGCATCCAGATTCCGGTCATCGGCTATTATGGGAAAGCCGGCAATTTCATCCCGGCCAGCATTGAGCCAGGTGTTATCGTGGCAATCGTTGTGGTATTGGCCATCTTTTTCGTTTTGGGATGGACACGTTTCGGACGCAACCTTTATGCAGTGGGGGGCAACAAGCAGAGTGCATTGATGCTCGGTATCAATGTGAAGCGGACCAAATTCTTCTCTTATCTGCTTTGCGGTCTGCTGGCCGGAATCGGTGGATTCGTCTATCTTCTGCATACCGGGGCGGGTGACGCTGCCAATGCAACCGCATCGGAAATGCAGGCCATCGCGTCCGCCATCATCGGCGGCACCTTGCTGACCGGCGGTGTCGGAAATGTAGTCGGCACGTTGTTTGGCGTCCTTTCCCTGATGACCATCAACAATATCGTTCGGGCATCCGGGCTCAGGGATCCATGGTGGCAGAGCATCACCACCGGGCTGATGCTGTGCTTCTTCATTCTGCTGCAGAGCATGGTGCTTTCGGCGCGTGAGAAGCGGGGCTCCTTTCAGATTCCGGGGTGGATGACTTTCGCGAGCAGACGAATCCATCATGAGTCCTGATAAATTTCATGATATAATGGGAACCGCCCATCTTGTGAATAACCGGACCACGACCGACAGCCAGCGCGAATATCCGGAAATAGCCGATTTTCCATGCAATCCGCCGAAATCCCTAATGGAACTCTAATGACGCGGTAAGGCCCGGCTAATGACCGGGCGATACAATCGGTACATCAAGTGAAACCGCTCAGCGGCGATGAGCCGGAACGATGGAAGCGCGGTGGACCGAGAAGCGCTTGGAGGTGCTGAATATGATTACCATTGAGCAGATTGACGAATTCCGCAGACGTACAAACAGCAGTTATGAAGATGCGAAGTTTTTTCTGGAAAGACACAATGGCGATGTCCTGGAGGCCATCATCGATTTTGAGAAGGCGAAGGGGACCTGGACCCCGCAGCCCGGAACCGCCAAAAAGGGAGATTTCGGACGCCGCGCCGCAGAAATTCTGCAAAAGGGTTTTGATCTCCGGATGACCATCGAGGACAAGCAGGGAAAGCTTCTCTTCACCGTTCCGGTCCTGCTGCTGCTGTTGCTGGCACCCGTATGGGTCATGGTCCTGATTGCGTGTCTTGGCCTCGTGTTCCTCGGATACAAGCTCGGTTTTCGGGATATCAAAAGTACATCTGTGGATATAAAAGGAATCTTTGACAATCTGGGTGCACAGATGCATGATGTCAAACACCAGCAGGCACCGCGCGCCGGTCGCCCGAATGGGCCACAGCATGCATGGCAGCCACAGCAGCCTGCAGGAGGCTATGGCACACAGCCTTCTTCCGGGGGCTACTCCCCGAAACCGCCTGAAGCACCGTTCAATCCATCGGCAGCCCCGTTCAATCAGCCGGCGACACCGTTCAATCAGCCGGCAGCTCAGAGCGGTCAGCCCCAAACACCGTTCGGTCAATCCGGCAATCCGTTTGCCCAACCCATGACCCAGCCCCCGACCGAACCGTGGAAATCGGCAGAAATGTCCGAACCTTCTAGTCCCGGAATGGAGAAACCCGGCTCGGATGGCTATAAGGAATATACAGTCGAGTAATGAAAACGGAGGGAGTCAGCAATGACTCCCTTTCCCGCATGAGATGCAGCGGGGGAGGATGGTCTGTATGGCGGAGAAAATCCTGATCGTCGAGGATGAGACACAGATAGCACGCTTTTTGGAGCTCGAACTGAAGCATGAGGGGTATGAGGTCGAAGTTTTCACGGATGGGCGGTCCGGGTGCGAACGCGCGCTCCAGGGACAGGTCGACCTGATCATTCTGGACCTGATGCTTCCGTATATGTCGGGGATCGAAGTCTGCAGACGTGTCCGCAAGGTGTCGGATGTGCCCGTGATCATGCTGACGGCAAAGGATGACATCTCCGACAAGGTGACCGGACTTGACAGCGGCGCGGATGATTACATCACAAAGCCTTTCGCAATCGAAGAGCTGCTTGCCCGCATCCGGGTTGCATTGAAACGCCGGCAGGCCAGTGCGGCGGCCGTTGGAAACCATGCTGCGAAGCATGAGGACAACATCACCATCAATGGCTTGACCATCGCAAAGATGCAGCATCGCGTCACTTGCCAGGGCGAGGAGATTGCGCTATCCAAAAAAGAGTATGATCTGCTCCTGTATATGATGGAAAACAGAGATATCGTACTGGATCGGGAGAAACTCATCGAAAAGGTCTGGGGATACGACTTCGTTGGGGATACCAATGTCACGGACGTGTACATCCGTTATCTCCGCAGCAAGATCGACCAGCGTTTCGGTGTGAATTACATCCGCACTGTCCGGGGAGTGGGGTATCTGTTTGAAAGCCATGAAGCATGAACCGGAAAAATCCGACCACAAGGGGAAATCCCAGACAAATCGGAAACCGGTATGGAAAGGTGGAGACGGTCCTTTTCAGACACAGAGGCCGCCGTCTGCCGCAGGGAATAGAAACAGCAGTTACAGGCCGGATGGTGCACGTCCGGACCCTTTGACACCTCCGCACCCCGGTCGGGAAACGGAACCGAAACCAGGTGTACGTCACGATCCCAGACCTTGGATGATCAATCAGCCCCCTGCCCCTGCAAAAATTCCCAGGGTTCCTTACCGGAAATCCATGGCGAAAAAAATCGCCTCCTCCTGGATGCGTCTGTTTTCAGAATGGTCCTACAGCATCTTCCTGTTGCTTCTGGTTCTGTTCATCGGAGCCCAGGGGCTGTTTTTGTATGACACCGTCAGCAGATTCGATTCCGTCCTTCAGTCCGTGCCGGCGTTGAATCTGCTCCAGTCAGGGCTGGACAACAACCCGCCCTTTGCCTTGCTGACAGTGGATTATGTTGTGACCGATTCTGATGGTATGATTCTGACGGAGGGAGCCGCATCCGCGGTTTCATCCGCCTCCGGCAGCACGATCCCCGATGAATCCAGTTCCATCAGCCGTTTCCTTCCGCAGCTTCGGGATGGGAATATCATGACGGGACCAGTTCCTGCCCGGTTTTTCATCCGACAGAACAGAGTGTGGCTTGCGTTTGTTTACCGGAGCGAACTTGCTGACATGACCCCTGTTCAGGTCCGGTATGCCGTCGACCTGACCCCCCAGGCCGGCCTCATGGTCCTGCTGTACGGCGGCGGATTTGTTCTTTTCACCATATCCCTGGGCATCATCGGTCTGCAGGGCAGATTCATGACCCGACGCAACCTTCGCACCATTGATGAACTGACCGGGAAAATCAGCGCCATATCCTCACAGAATCTGAATCTCAGGTTGAATGTCAGTGATTCCTCCGACGAACTCATCAATCTGGCCGTCACGTTCAATCGCATGATGGAACGGCTCGAACGGTCCTATGAAAAGCAGAACCGCTTTGTTTCCGATGCCTCGCATGAGCTTCGGACGCCTATTTCGGTCATACAGGGCTATGCGCGTATGCTGGACCGATGGGGCAAGAACGACCCGGCCATTCTGGAAGAATCCATCACCGCCATCAGCAAGGAATCCCGAAACATGCAGGACCTCGTCGAGAAGCTGCTCTTTCTTGCGCGCAACGATCGGGACAGCCTTGTGATTGTCATGGAGACCTTCGACATGACGGAGCTCGTGGAGGAGATCGGTCGGGAAACAACCATGCTGGAAACCGGCCATGTCATCGACTGCAGGACGCAGCCCGGTGTCATGCTGAATGGGGACCGGAACCGAATCAAGCAGGCCTTGCGCGTATTCATCGACAATGCGCTGAAATATACCGATAAAACCGGAACCATCTCCCTGCGGCTTGCCGTGCGGAACGGCATGGCGGAAGCCACCGTGCAGGATACGGGTATCGGAATCCCGGAAAAGGATTTGCCGAATGTATTCGATCGGTTTTTCCGTATCGATGAGGCGAGGGAACGCAATACGGGCGGACATGGTCTCGGCCTCTCCATTGCCCGTATCATCGTGCTCCGGCATGGCGGAAAAATCACAGTCGGCAGCAGACCCGGTGCCGGAACCCGTTTCACGGTGCATTTACCGCTGGTTCGGGAAGGTGTGTACGACAAGCCAAGTGGCAGGTGAACCGTACGGCAAGTGAGTCGTTCGGCAGATGAGTCGTTCGGCAAGTGAGTCGTTCGGCAGATGAGTCGTTCGGCAAGTGAGCCGTTCGCAAGTGAGACAACCGGCAAGTGAGTCGTTCGTCTGTAGACGGATGGACGTCGAAAGGAACGCAAATGGACAGGGAACGGCTTTTGAGGCATGCCACAAATGGGGAAGACCGCATGCTTCTCTCGAAATTGGCAGACCGGGCTGTGAAGGCGGAACAGGTTTCGTATGCGTGCTGGTCCGCTTTTTTGGATCCCCGTCAGCAAATGATGGTGGAACAGGCTTTTTCCGGTGCCATGCAGGACTCGTCCACCACGCTTCGCTTCGATGGCGGATATGAAGGAGCTGAAAGGTCATTGGCCGGATTCATACCCGAGACGGAATGGGAATCGGATGATGAGGCACCCCTTCGGCTGCTTCTTGTCAGACGTCGTGCAAAAGGGGATGTCCTGTCGCATCGTGATTACCTTGGCGCTCTGATGGGGTTGGGTGTCAAACGGGAAACCATCGGGGATATTCTGGTCTCCGAGGAAGGTGCGCAACTGATTGTGCTTGCGGATCTGTCCGAGTTCATCCGCGGTCAGCTTGAAAAAGTCGGCGCGGAAAGGGTGCAGGTATCGGAAGCCTCATGGGATGCGCTCGTTGAGCCGGAACGCAAGGAACGGATGATTCATGGAACCGTCATGTCCCTTCGTCTTGATGCCATTGCCTCAACCGCTTTCTCAACCTCCCGAACCCGAATGGCGGATTGGATTCGTGCTGAAAAAGTGACATTGAATTGGGAAGTCCAGTCAAATCCTGCAAAGTCGGTCAAAAGCGGTGATGTCATCTCCATCCGGGGGAAAGGACGTGCGGAAATGGAGTCGGTTGGCGGCATTTCACGAAAGGGGAGAACTGGAATTCTAGTTCGCCGCTTTGTCTGACAACAGGATGCAGACCATCTTGACAACAGCCTTCCATCTATTTTTCCAAGCACCTTTCTTGGACATCGCCGTGTGCCATATGGTAAGATGGTGACACCCTGCAGGGCTCACCTGCGCTGTGTTGTTCTGGAAAAGTCATTCCGAATCCGGAGGGTTCACCCATGTTTGGACGTAAATCGAACTCAAATCTTACATTCATTGTCATTGCCCTGGCATCCCTGCTCATCGGTTTCAATTTTCTGGGACCCATCGGTGGCGTCGCGGTACTTGCCGTGCTCATCGGCTGGATGTTCTATCGCAGGCGCTCCACCACGTTCTACCGCATGGCAAGGAAGCGCTTCGAGGAAGGGGACATGGAGGGAGCAAAGGATCAGCTCCGCAAATCGGTCGGGGCGGATCCGATGAACGCGATTGTTCTGACTTCCTGCGGATTCATGCTTCTGAAAATGGGGAACCCCATAGAAGCGGAACGATTGCTCACCAGAGCGGTCAACAGCGCCAAAACTCCGGAAGAGAAATACAATGCGCAATCCATCATGTCCCTGCTCCTCTGGAAAAAGGGACAGCTGGATGATGCGGTCACGATGCTTGAATCCGTCATGGAGAACTATAAAACGACTGCAACCTATTCCACGATGGGTTTTTATCTGATAGAACAGGGAAATGCGGAACGGGCGCTTACCTTCAATCGGGAGGCATACGAATTCAATGACAAGAATGCCGTCATCCTCGACAATTATGGCAGTGCGCTGCTGATGAGCGGTGACCGGGACGAGGCAATCAAAATTTATGAGGAACTGATCAAGCTGAATCCCACATTCCCGGATGCCTGGTTCAATTACGGACGGCTGCTTGAAACCATGGGGCAGGATCAGGAAGCGCTTCGCATGTATCAGGAAGCCAGCAGGAAGAAATTCTGGTATACAAGCACCATCACCCGGGACGAAGTAGAGTATCGCCTTCAGGAACTGGAGGAGAAACTCGGTCTGTCAAGCGATGAACAGGAGGAGAAACTCGGCCTGTCAAGTGATGAACAGGAGGAGAAACTCGGCCTGTCAAGTGATGAACAGGAGGAGAAACTCGGCCTGTCAACCGTTAATCAGAAAGAGAAACTCAGCCTTTCAAGCGATGAATCGGACATTGAACCAGCTTTGGAAAACGATGCGGATGGAGCTGCCGAGTGATGGAAATGGAGTTGGAAATGGCTGCCGCATACGGTCGGTTCGGCATTGCACCGGAGATCTCGGTGCATGCGAAACTGGCGGAGGAACGTGTCTCCGGAGAGTTCGTCCGCATGAATCGCATCCGGGAGGCAAATCAGCTGAAGGTGATATCGGCCATGCAGCGTCACCGCGTCAGCGACACTCATTTTTCCGGAAGCACTGGCTATGGTTATAACGACAGAGGAAGGGAAATACTGGAAGAAGTCTATGCAACCGCTTTCGGTGCGGAGGACGCACTGGTCCGCCATCAGATCACATGCGGCTCCCATGCCCTTGCGCTTTGTCTGTTCGGGCTGTTGAGGCCGGGGGACGAATTGCTTTCCGTGACCGGAAAACCTTACGACACGCTGGATGAGGTGATTGGTCTCCGCGGCGTGCCTGGTGCCGGATCTCTTGCGGAATATGGCATTACATACCGGCAGGTGGATCTGGACGCGTGTGGAAGCCTGATGCCGAATGACATATGCGCTGCCTTGAATGACCGGACGAAACTTGTCTTTCTGCAGCGTTCCAGAGGATATGCCAAGCGAAAGGCTTTGCTCATCGATGATATTGCCGGCATTGTGGAGACCATTCGGGCCGTGAAGCCGGATGTCCGGATCATGGTCGACAACTGCTATGGTGAATTCACCGAAACCCGTGAACCCACGGAGGTGGGCGTCGATATCATGGCGGGGTCCCTCATCAAGAATCCGGGTGGAGGGCTTGCACTTTCCGGCGGATATGTCGTCGGGAAGCGGGAACTGGTTGAGCTGGTTGCGGCTCGCATGACACTGCCCGGCATCGGACGGGAGGTTGGCGCCACACTAGGTCAGAACCGGCTGATGTTCCAGGGTTTTTTCCTGGCACCGCACATCGTGATGGAAAGTCTCAAGGGAGCCGTTTTCGCTGCCGCGATGATGGAATCGTACGGGTATGAGGCATGGCCCGGTCCCTTTGAACCGCGGGGGGACCTGACTCAGGCATTTGAACTGGGACGGGCCGAATCGGTCATCGCATTCTGCCAGGGTATTCAAAAGGCCTCTGCTGTGGATGCCTTTGTGAATCCGGAACCCTGGGACATGCCGGGGTATGAAAGTCCCGTCATCATGGCGGCGGGCGCTTTTGTACAAGGTTCATCGATCGAATTGAGCGCGGATGCTCCCATTCGCGAACCCTATACGGCTTATATGCAGGGCGGTCTGGTTTATGAACATGCCAAACTCGGTGTGCTGCGCGCCTGTGAGGAAATGCGCCGCCGTGGGCTGCTGGGTACGAAGGAATAAGGGACATCGGGACATCCTGCGGTGTCGGAGGAACGGAATGGCCAAGGTGAAATGGGTCCGGAGACGCAAAAATGCAAGGCGGGGCGGTCTGGCGGGGCTGCTGTTGCTCTTTGTTCTGGCTCTGTATATGCCGGCCTTGTGGAAATGGTTCTTTACTCCGGGGGTGGAGAGCGGCATCATCCAGGAAGATACCCTGGAAATGAAGGTTCCTGTGACCGGTGTTTTCATCCGGAATGAACAAATCCTCCGCGCACCCGAAAGCGGAACCATTCTGCCCAAAGCCAGGTATGGAGAACGGCTTCCGACAGGCGGGGTGATCGCCTCTTTTGTCGACAGGGAATCCGAGGATATGGTCAGTCAGTTCAACCGTGCCGAAACGGACGTGCTTCTTCGTGTGGTCGAGGCGGCCAAAGAGGAGGGGGATGCCGAAGCGGCGGTTATCGGAGAGACGGTGGGTCAGGAAGCAACCCGTCTGGCACAGGCGGCAAACAGTGGGGATATCGGGCAGACGGCTGCCATACGCGAAAGCATCAGCCGTGTGGTAGCTGAAAGAGCCAGGGATTTGGTTCTGCGGGATACGAAAAACGGGTATCTGACCGAAGAAAAGATGGAACTGCAGAAACTGGAGAGTCGGTTGGGAAAGGCTTTGGTTCCGCTGACAGCTGTTCAGCCTGGCATTGTCTGCTACAGCATGGATGGCTATGAAGACACATGGACTCCGGAACGACTTGGCTCCCTGACCGTTGGCGCCATCGACCTGCAGCCGCTGGATGAATCCGGTGAATATCGCTGGGTGACACCGGAAGAACTGCCGATAAAAAAGGACGAGGCGTTTGGAAAACTGGTGCAGAATGACGCGTGCTGGTTTGCGTTCAAAGTGGATGTAAAAACACTGAAAACCTTGTCCATTCGACTGGAAGCAGCCAAACTGGACAAGTGGGAGACTGTCGTCGACATGGAACTGGATGGTGTGACCGCACGCATTCCACTCAGACTGGAATCCGTTCAGGGGGACGTGGACGGCAAAGCTCCCGGTCTTGTTGTCGGCAGGATGAACCGATTCATTGAACAGACGATGGAAATGCGCAAGGTATCGGGCGAACTGGTCCTTCAAAGCCTGAAAGGCATGAAAGTCCCGCAAAAGGCACTATTCAACAGAAATAGCGTGGACGGAACGGCTGACATCATGCTTTATCGGATGAACCGGGCCGCCCTCCGTCGGGTTCGGATCCTGGGCATACAGGATGCCTGGGCAGTCATTGAGAACCTTAGCCAGGCCAAGTCCGGAGAACGGGTCGGTGTTTATGACCTGTATCTGCAGAACCCGGATGGCATGATGGATGGGCAGGTGGTGCAGAAATGAGTGGGACAGGCGAAACAGGTATGACAGGCGATATGAGCATGGTGCATATATTATCAGGACGTCTTGACGTCATCAGGACAGAACTGATAAATGCAGCTCTCAAAGCAGGAATCAGCCCCTCCGAGGTTCGCCTGGTGGCAGTCAGCAAAACGGTTGACATTCCTGTGATACAGGCTGCATACCGGCTGGGAGCCACAAGTTTTGGGGAAAGCCGTGTTCAGGAGTTTCTGCGAAAATCCGCAGCCCTGCCAGAGACGACGGAATGGCATTTCATTGGACGGCTTCAGACGAACAAGGTACGCCAGCTGGCCGGACGCAGGGTGCTCATTCATTCGTTGGATCGGATGGAACTTCTGGAGGAAATGGTCCGGGTTTCAGTGAAAACCGGCTGCAGATGGGAAGTTCTGGTGGAAGTGAATGTGTCCGGTGAAACCTCCAAGGCTGGAGTTTCACCGCAAGAGCTTGGAACACTCCTTCGCGCTGCTTCAGCGAGTGGCTGCGTCCGAATTCGCGGCCTGATGACCGTTGCACCCAATGACGACCAGCCTGAAAAAGCGCGTCCGTTCTTCCGAAAGCTTCGGGAATTATCTGTTGACATGAGATCACAGAAGTTGGATAATGTTTTTATGGACTTCCTCTCCATGGGTATGAGCAATGACTTTGCTGTTGCCATCGAAGAGGGAGCCAATCTTGTCCGAATCGGCACTGCCATCTTTGGCGACCGTCCGTGATGCAGCCAGAATGCCTTCATTCCGTATGATTGCATGAACGGCAGCCTCGCAGATGATTACCCGGGAAGGTCTACGAAAGAATGTCGGACCTTTTGGTCATGACATACACGTTACGAAGGAAAAGCGGAGGAATCCATCATGGCTGGAGCTATCAACAAATTGCTCGATTTCTTTGGTTGGGAATCCCAGGCTGAAAATGAAGAAGACATGTACGACGATACGATGGTGGAAGAAGCCGCGCCGGTTGCCGAGACGTCCCGCAGCACGCCAAAGAGCCGTCCGCAGGGAAAAGTCGTGCCGATTGGCGTTCCGACCGATCGCAAGGTCATCATCCGTTCTCCCCAGAACATTCTCGAAATGAAGGAACTTGTCGACCATCTGCGTGCACGCAGCACCGTCATCATGAATGTTGAAAAGACGGAGCCGATGCTTGCCCAGCGCATGGTGGACTTTTTGTCCGGCGCCGTCTACTGCATCGACGGCGACATGGAGAAGCTTTCATCCGGCGTCATCATTGCCGTACCGAACGGTGTGGACATCACGGCCGATCTTCGCGATGATGTGCGCAACAAGGGAACCTTTTCCTGGGTGAAGTAAGCATACACCACAACAAGCCGCAGAGAGACCTCCTGCATTTACTGCCCTGCCGTCAGGCAGGGTTATGCGGCGTACGGATAAACAAATGAGATCACGATAGGACAACATCCTGTTTTATGCGATACCGAAAGTACCATGGATGGGAGATGACCGGAGACCAGCTGCGATGCATCCGGCTGGTGCGGAGGGAGTCATCATGAATTTCACGGCGAATGAGCTCCAGAACATCGTTTTCCGAAAAAGTCCGCTCGGGTTCCATCAGAATCAGGTATACGAGGTTGTGCAGCGGGTTGTGGAAGATTACAGCGCTTATATCCGCGAGAATGTGAAGCTGAAGGAAAAAAACGAGGAAATGCTCGAAAAGCTGCAATACTACAAGAGCATCGAGTCAGCCTTGCAGAGCAGCCTGATCATAGCCCAGCAAACCAGCGAAGACGTTGTTTCCAACGCCAAGAAGCAAGCGGAGAATATTGTGGCGGAAGCCAATGTGCGTGCGCTGGAGATTGTCGATCACGCCAATCGCCAGGTTTCCGGCACCCTGTTCGAGAAGGAACGGCTGCAGCACGAGCTGGAGGCATTCCGCATCAGAACCGAAAGCCTTCTTCAAGCGCAAATTCGCCTGATTCAAGGATTGAATGCCGATGAACCGGAACGGGAACCATATCGAAAAACCGGCCGCGAATCACTGAGTGTGGTCGGAAAATGACATCAGCAACCTTCACGGATTCCCGCGATTGGCACTCTCGCTCAGAGAGTGCCAATTTTCATATTGACATTCTCTGACCTACTGATTAAGATGATGAATAGACGATAGACACGGTTATTAAGGAAATCACTCGGGAGGAATGTCAATGGCTATCGAAAAAGGAAGCATTTCCATCCACACGGAGAATCTACTCCCCATCATCAAAAAGTGGCTGTATTCCGAGAAGGACATCTTCCTTCGCGAAATCGTTTCCAATGCTTCGGACGCCATAT
>JFJP01012271.1_pt1 | contig 14541 bp, 11 predicted proteins | sample 431651 | NCBI WGS metagenome assembly JFJP01 (sample SAMN02602958, study PRJNA72255) | Microbial mat metagenome, whole genome shotgun sequencing project. | biome: fresh water; feature: sink hole; material: water; isolation source: purple microbial (photo- and chemosynthetic) mats found in...
ACAATTTTCCAAGTGTATTGATTACGATATAGGTCACGATGAAAGTAGGCGTATAAAATACACCGCCCGCTTTTCGTACTTCGGGCTTTTCTTCCACCTTTGCGCGGTGTCCATCTGTTAATCGAATAACCTTTCCCAAAAAGCGTTCATACACCTGCCCCAAAATATCTGAGGGAATGTATAAAAACGCATACGGGCTTTTTGGATAATACAAATTAAGGATGATGTCTTTCAGCGTCTTGTCGTCAATAACCAAACGCAAAGTCAAATCATCGGCTCGGCTGGCTTCGCCTGATTCTTTGGCAAAATGAAACAAGCCTGAATTGTATTTTGTATCTGCCCGCTTGAATAACGAACATAATTCCTTGTAAACAACCCCCTCCCGTCCTCCCCCAAATTCGACGGTACTTCTGTCGAATTTGGGGGAGGTGCCCCGCGAAGCGAGGGCGGTGGGGGACTGGGTGACAAGATCGGACAGTTGATTCTCTGGCTCAATACTGCGTTCTTCGCAAATCCGCAAAAAGATAATGCGGTCAATGATCATTTGCACGGCGTAATTCAAACCGCTGATATCAATCCATTCATTATTTGAAGCGATATTTTTTGCGAGTAACTCGCGCCAACGCTCGATCTCTTGTAGGAAATCATCGTCCACATCCGCAGTACCGCGTTTGCCTTTAATGCTTTTGACATACTCGCCTAAAGACCCTGCGCGGATGGCTTCGGGAGAAAAGAGACTGACGATCTCGTCCCATTTCTCTATGTATTCCTTGTAATGGAAAAGCATTTGACGATTGAGAATTGCCTTTTCCCCATATTTAGGTTTGACACGACAATCGTACACGGCGAAATGCTCAAAGTCGGTCAGGATGTTAATCGGAATTCCTGCGCTCCAGCCATACCGCCGAATTTGAAAAGCCGCATCCAAATTAGTTTCAATTTTTACAGATGGCTTCTTTGCCTCAACCAGAAAATCAAATTTTTCTACAATGGAAGAATCTCTTTTGATACGAAAGGCATAATCCGCTTTCTTTTGCTGTCCGTCAATCTCAACTGAAAATTCATGCGCTACTTCCTTCTCGGCTTCTCGCGCGCCTTGAAGATTATCCACATCCCAACCAAGAGCAGTGAAAAACTTATCTAAAAATTCACGGCGCAATTCTGTTTCGTTCTTGCGCGATTGATATTCAGGTAAATTCTTCTCGAATGTTTCAACTAATTTTTGAATGGATGCAGGTGCGGTGTTTTTCATTTGAGATGTCATCCTCTGATTTTACTCCATAGGAATCAACTAAATGTGTAAGACCTCATCACACCAGCGCCGTTCCCGTCAGTATTTTGTCACTGATTGCCTGGCAAAAGAAAGACAATAGGTGACACTTATCACTAATTCTGAATCAACAAAATACGCTATACTAAAAATATCACTCCGAAGCCTGTACGCCTGCGGAATTAATCCATGGCAAACAGGACAGACTATCCGCTCGATAGTCCAGGTGAATGTGGAAACACCTTCATCCCCCTAATTTGGAAAGGAGATCAGACTCAGGTTTTCTACGAGGCTGTCTCTTTTCATACGAGACAGCCTTTTTGTTTTTACTACTCACTATCCACTATCCACTACTCACTATCCACTGGAACTTACCCCATGAACCTTCAACCCCTTCTCGAAAAATCCGCCCGTGACCACTCGCATCTCTGTCCGCGCCAGATTCTTGGTGTGCGGCTGGGACTGGCAGGCATGAAATCCCTTGGCTTCGAGTCGCCACCCGATAAAAAGCGACTGCTCGTCATCACCGAAACTGATGGATGTTTTGCCGATGGGCTTTCCGCGGCGACAAATTGCAGCGTGGGGCATCGCACCCTGCGCGTGGAAGATTACGGCAAAGCCGCCGCCGTCTTTGTGGATGTGAAAACGGGGCGTACTGTGCGCGTGGCTCCCGCGTTGGATATCCGCCAGCGGGCGTGTGCTTATGAGTCCGATGAGTCGCGTCACTATTTTGCACAAATGGGGGCATACAAAATTATGCCTGACGAAGAAATGTTCACGGTTATCGAAGTGCATCTTGCCGCGTCCGTCGAGTCCATCCTCTCGAGACCGGGGATGCGCGTCACCTGTGACCTGTGCGGCGAAGAGATCATGAATGAGCGAGAAGTACATCAAAACGAAATGAATCTCTGTCACACTTGCGCGCGCGGCGGATACTATCGTGTGAAACAAAATGTGATTTCGTCCATTAGACTTTCTCCGCAATAAGTGAGGAATATTTCTGGACGCAGAAAAACGCTGATTTCGCTGATAGAAAAAATCTGCGTTTCTCAGCGTGCATCAGCGTCCCGATTTAATTTTGGATAATGTCCATAAAGGATGAAAAAATATTGGGTTGTAAATCTTTGTAACGGTACGCAATAAAAACTGGCTGCGATTAAATCGCAGCCAGTTTTTTCTTTTCCTGCCAATTCCAAACCTGCTTGATACCAAAGCCGAATATGACCAGTCCCAGGATCAACCCGCCAAAATTGCTGATGAAATCGTAGACCAGTTCCCATTCACTGCCGAACCAATACCCAAGCCCGCCGTACAGCAGAATCCAGGTTAATTCGCCCGTCACATCATAGAACAGGAAGTGTGAGAATTTATATCCGCTGCCACCTGCGATCAAATTTGTGGGGATGGCAATGGCAGTGATGAGCCAGCGTGTGAGAAAAATTGCCCAGCCCGCATTGTTTTGAAACGACTCGCTTGCATTGACCCATGTTGGGGAATTTCCAAAACGTTTCTGGGTCCAGCTTTTTGCGTAATGTCCCATGCCATAACTTAGCGTATCCCCAATCATTACGCCAATCAAACCGATTGCGACTGCGCTCGGCCAGTCTAAAACACCTTGCTGACTGAATGCGCCCGCCGCGATCACAACCACAGAAGCGCCAACAGGAAAACCAAGTGCGCCCAGCAATAAGATTAATCCTATAAGGGGTGTGCCAAAATTAATAACTTGTGTAAGAAGAAATTCAGACATGTGATAACTAGGGTGTGACGGGTGTGAGTGTCGTCGGTGTGGAAACACTTGCGGGTGCAGACTCAGGCAGCGGCGTGCGTGAAGCGTTAATCGCAGTGATCGTTGCCTGGACTGTATCCATCACAAATCCATCTTTATCTGGGTAATAGTCGTTATTCAAATCTTTTAGGCTTTTATCGTGTGTTCCCAGCGGAGAAATGTTTAGCGCGTCAAAGAGGTCTTTTTCGGGGACGCGATACATTTTTGAGATGAACGAAACCGTCATCCACTCGCGGATCAATTCAACGTCAGTTTCCACTTTTCCCGGCGGCGGGGGACGATGTCCGTTAAATTTTTTATAGGCGTGGACTGCGCGTATCCCGAAGAAGATGGTAAATAATGTTCCAAGTATGATGAGACCGATCACCAGTGCGCGTTGCTTGGGGTTTGCTTTTGAAAACATGAGTTTCCTCTGCGGTTAGTTTTTCCACTCCAATTCAAAATCGCCCACATAAACCGTGTCACCTTCTTCAATACCAGCTTCGTTAAGGGCTTTATCCACGCCGAGTCTTTCCATGAGTTTTTGGAATCTACGAATGGAGCCATCATGTTCCCAGTAGGTCATTTTTGCGGAGCGTTCGATAGCCACGCCTTTGATTCTCCAGCGGCCGTCTTCCTCTCGTACAACCTCGAACTGGTTCGGGTCAACTTCAGGTTTGTAGACAGGGACAGTTTCTTCCACCTCTTCAACCGGCATTTCGCCCAATCTTCGATAAGCCGCGATCAAAATGTCGCGTGTGTTGGTGCGCGCCATGGCTGAGGCCGTGATCAATTCCACTTTTTGTTTTTTGAAACTTGCCTTGATGGCTTTCAAGCGTTCCTGAACATCGGGCTGGTCAATTTTGTTGAGCACCACGATCTGCGGTTTGGCGCCGAGTTTGGGGTCAAAGAGTGACAACTCGTTGTTGATCTGACTAAAATCAGCGAGCGGATCTTCCGACAGCCCGTCGATCATGTGGATTAGCACGCGTGTGCGTTGAATGTGACGCAGGAAGTCGTGCCCCAAGCCCGCACCTTCCGCCGCGCCTTCGATCAAGCCTGGAATATCGGCCATGACAACTGTTGTGTCATCGTCAATATTTGCCACACCGAGATTTGGCTCCAGCGTGGTGAATGGATAATCGCCGATCTTCGGCTTGGCATTGGTCAGCGCCGCAAGCAAAGTAGATTTGCCCGCGTTGGGCAAGCCAATGATGCCAATATCAGCGATGAGTTTGAGTTCGAGCCGCAGAAGTTTCTCTTCGTGCGGTTCGCCGCGTTCCGCCATGCGCGGAGCCTGATTGCGCGATGTGGCGTAATGCTGGTTTCCCAGTCCGCCGCGCCCGCCTTTGCAGACCAGCAATTGCTGTCCGGGAGTGGTTAAGTCACCAAGCAGCGCGCCCGTTTCTGCATCGTAAACAACAGTTCCGGGCGGCAGATAGATGATGAGGTCTTTTCCGCCGCGCCCCGTCTTCTCAGAGCCGCCGCCTTTTTTACCTGGGTCTGCTGCAAACTTTTCGTTCTTTCGAAATGCAGAGAGCGTATTGAGCGTGACTTTAACCTCAAAAATGACGTTGCCGCCCCGACCGCCATCGCCCCCATCTGGTCCGCCAAGGGGTACAAATTTCTCACGGCGGAAATGCACCATGCCGTCGCCGCCTTTACCTGATTTTACGTGGATATTAACTTGATCTATAAACATACTCTCATTATAACGGGTATATGCCCTATTTTATCGAGACGGTAAATGTAACCGTTTGTTGCGGCTCCACAGGGTCATTTGAAGGCGGATAGTAGCCAAGCGTGATCTGAGACTGTCCAGCGCTGACAGCTTTGAACGTCCAGACATCCACGCCGCCACCCCCGACCAGGCCTGGTTTGCTCGTGGAGAGATACTCCACGCCGATAAATTGGGTCCCGCTCAACTCACCAAACACATCCCAGTGATAGCCTGTGGTGGGATTGGATTCGAGGACGACGCTGAATGTTTCGCCCGCCTTCACGGTTATCGGCTGCGATGGGTCGCTTACAGCGGGAATTTTGTCGGCAGTTGGAGCGCAAGCCGCCAACAGGAAGACAGAGACGAGCAGGGGAAGTAAAATAGGTTTCATGGAGATTTCCTTCTGTTTTGAGATTTTCAAATTAGACGCCGCTCCATTAAGGTTTGTTCCAAAGTTGTCATGCCATTACAATGAATATCCGGCGTGATGTGGAGATAATCAAGCCATGTCAACTTGTGGAACGCACCAGAGAGGCAATTGATGGAAAAAAAATTTACCATCCTAATCATAGATGATGAGCCTGCAATTCGCCTGGGACTCGCGGCGACGATTGGACGCTATGGTTACAATGTGATTATGGCTGTAAATGGCGATGATGGATTCCTCAAGGCAAGGCAATTTCTGCCGGATCTGATCGTGTCAGATGTGATGATGCCCGACCTGAATGGATTTGAGATGAAGCAGCAAATGAGCGCAGACCCCGTGTTGGCGTCCATCCCTTTTATCTTTCTCACCGCGCGCACGGGTAATGAAGATCGGGTTTCCGGCATTCGTGGCGGCGCAGATGATTATGTGACCAAGCCATTTGTGACCGAGGAATTAATGGCGCGCATTGAAGCTGTTCTGCGCCGGGTAGAGACCGAGCAGGAGCGCGGGCGCGAGCAAATGAAGCAATCGGCACAGACTGAAATGGAGAAACTTCGCAGAGAGGTCTTGCAGAATTTCAGCCATGAGGTACGAACTCCGCTGGGCAATGTCATGATGTCGCTTGATGTGGTGATTAATAATAAATTCAAATCGCCAGAGGAACAGGATGAATTCCTGCGTATTGCACATTCCAGCGCAGACCGTTTGGAAACCCTCATCTCAGACATTATCCTTTTATCAGATATTGACCAGAATAACCTAAACTTTATGCGCCAGACCATTGATGTGGAACATCATATCCTTACGCCCATAAAAAGGAGACTGGCGCGTTATCAGCCAAAGGAATTGAATTTTGTCCACGATATTAACATGGCTGGAGTGATCAAAGCTCCGCGCCGCGAATTTGCCCAGTCTTTGGTACATTTGGTAGATAATGCATTAAAGTTTAGCCCGCAGCGCGGAACCGTAACTTTGGTCATTAACCCAACCGAGAATGGCGGTGCAGTCATCACGGTTCAGGATGAAGGAGCGGGCATCCCCGCCGACCTGCGCGAAAAAGTATTTGAGCGTTTTTATCAGATCAGTCAGGGAGACGACCGCGAGTTTCAAGGATTGGGAGTTGGCTTGACAATTGCGCGCGCGGTGTTTTCTGGCTTGGGAGGTACCGTGAAAATATTAGATTCTCAGCAGGGATGTCATGTGCTGGCGACCCTGCCAGACCTGCGACCGGAAGACATATCTTATGGATGAGCAACCTATTTTCCCAGGTAAACTTTCTGCGAATCTCGATTATCGCGCGCTATTTGAACAAACGGGGGAGTGTGTATTTGTTCTTGGCTTGGATTTCAAATTTATCACCGCCAACCAGCAAGCCTTGAAATTAATTGGCTATGAAGAATCTCAATTAATAGGATTGCCCGTGCAAGAGATCATGGCGCTGGAAAATTCTCGTGAGTTCGAGCTTCTGCTTGCGAAGCATTTGAGTTTGTCAGAATATATCTTCAAGAGAAAAAACGGCTCCATGCTGCCCGTTGAGTTGAGCATTTCCATTGTTCAAAATTCTGCGGGCAACCCTGCGTGCATCCAATTGGAGGCGCGTGATATTTCTGAACGCAAGCAATTGGAAACGAGTCAAAAACGGCACATCCGCGCGCTTTCGGTGATCGGTGAAGTGACCGCCAGCTTGTTCCGCTCCTCTAATATTGAAGCCAAAATCCCCGAAGTGTTGGAGTCGTTGGGCTATGCAGTGGATGTGTTTTGCTGTGCATTGCTTGACCCCAATTTATCATCCATAAAAGTTCAGGCGCAGTGGATAAATTTTGACGCAACCGGTTTTGACATCGCCTCGGCGCTTGAGCCGTTTCTTGCTTCGCTCACCGAAAACCCCACGCGTGTTTTTTCGGTGACAGGTGTGAAACTTGAAAATGAGAAAGTTCCGCTTGTTTCCATTTTGGTGCTTCCCGTGCAGGGCATGCTCGGTTCCTGGGGCTTTTTGGTTTTGTTTGATAAACAGAATCAATTGTCCTGGCTGACCACTGAATTTGATACCGTGCAGGCTACCGCCAATTTGATCGGCGCGGCGCTGGAACGGTTGCACTACGAAAAGACCATCCGCTTGAGTGAGATGCGCAACCGCGTCATCGTGGACGCTTTGCCTGATCTGCTGCTCCGAACTGATCTGACAGGACAGATTCTCGACTACAGCGTGCATCCGAGTCATCCGCTTTACCTGCCACGCGAATCCGCGATTGGTATGAGTCTCTCTGACCTTTGGCCGGCGGATGTGGTGAATATGATTATCTCGCCGGAAGATCACGGGGCCTTCGTCGCCTCGCATTGGGTGTACGGATTTAGCCTGCCAAAACACGAGCAGGTATTTGAGGCGCGCCTGCATCCGATCAGTTCAGAAGAAGCCTTGATCATCGTACGTGATATTACTGAGCAGGCGCGTTTGGATCAGATGAAATCTGATTTCATCAACCGCGCTTCGCATGAATTACGCACGCCATTAACCGCCGCAATTTTGATGACTGAACTTTTACAGCATGGCGGCCCGCCGGAAGAAATGGCGGAATACCTGAGCACTTTGATGCACGAGTTGACGCGCCAAAAGGATCTGATCAACCAGTTATTGCTTGCAGGGCGTTTGGAAAGTGGACGGATGAAACTTGAATCTGTACCGATGGATCTGCTCCCTGTCTTGAAAGAATCTGTGCAGGCGGTGAAAGCTATTGCAAACATGCGCCAGATTTCAATAAAATTGGATGCCGACCCAACTATCATTAATGTCCTCGGTGATATGGGCGGGCTGTCACAAGTGTTCATCAATCTTATTAATAACGCGGTCAAATTCTCACCCGAAGGAAAAACTGTCGAGGTGCTGGCAGCCAAAGGGGAGGACAATGAAGCGCGCATTTCCATCATCGATCATGGGCTGGGCATCCCGCCCGAATCCATTCCGCATCTGTTCGAGCGATTCTATCGGGCAAGGAATGTAACTGTGGCAGAAATCCCTGGCAGCGGGGTGGGGCTGTATATTGTCAAATCCATTGTGGATGAATTGGGCGGCAGGATAGAAGTTGAAACCGAGTTGAATAGCGGCACTACTTTTATTGTTTATTTAAGGCTGTCAAAATAAGAAATGGGTATGCTATACTTTGCAAACCAGAGGACCCGCCCATGTGTGACACACTCATCGCAACCAAATCTGCAACATCCAACGGCATCGCCATCTTCGGCAAGAATTCAGATCGTCCGCCGAACGAGGGTCAGCATATTGCGTACTTTCCCGCCGCGCAACACGCGGTAAATAGCCGTCTCAAATGCACGTACATTGAAATTCCACAAGCTGAAAAAACACACGCTGTTCTTTTGTCCAAACCTTTTTGGATGTGGGGCGCCGAAATGGGGGTCAACGAACACGGACTTGTGATCGGCAACGAAGCGGTTTACTCCAAAGTTCCTGCAAATAAAGAGCCTGCCCTGCTTGGCATGGATATGCTGCGCGCCGCGCTCGAACGTGCCGTGACGCCGCGTGAAGCCATGCAGGTGATCATTGATCTGCTTGAGAAATTTGGTCAGGGCGGCAATTGCGCGTCGCATGGCGAGACCATGTATTATCACAACAGTTTTCTCATCGCCAACGCAGACGATGCGTGGGTGCTTGAAACAGTAGATAAAAACTGGGTGGCGCGCCAGATCAGCGGTGTGTATTCCATTTCAAACTGCCTGACCATCGGCGACCAATTTGATATGGCATCGCCAAAGTTGATTGAACTTGCCGTACAAAAAGGGTTTGCCAAATCACCGCAACAATTTAATTACGCGCGTGATTTTTCTGATTTAATCTACACCAATTTTGGCAAGGGTCGCGTGCGCTGTGCAACGACAACGGGATTAATGAAAGAGCAAATGGGCGGCATCAGCGTGGAGACCATGCTCGGCACATTGCGCCACCACGCGCATGAGGATTTCGACCCGCAAACCGCCAGCCTCTTCAACATGGAAGTTTGTATGCACGCGGGCTTCGGCCCCATCCGCGCCAGCCAAAGCACCGCATCCATGGTCGTTTATTTGGATGGCAACACCCCAATCATTTTCGCCACCGGAACCTCTGCCCCATGCACCAGCATTTTCAAGCCGATGTGGATGGACACCGCTTCTTCTCTTAATCTGGGGCCTGTTCCTACATCCCAGGCAGACTCTGCCTCCTTGTACTGGATTCACGAACGTCTGCACCGCGCCACATTGCTCAACTATCCCGAACGGATTAAAACCTACGCCGCTGACCGCGACCAACTTGAAAATAAATTTACACAAGCCGCGTTGCAGTTGACCCAAGCCTCAGCCAAAGAACGCGCAGACTTTTCCGCCGAATGTTTCCGCGAAGCCGCCCAAGCCGAAGCGGACTGGCTTAAGCGCGTGGAACAAATCCCGCCGCGCAAAAAGATGTTGAGTACGAGTGCGTGGAGCGGGTTTAACAAAAAAGCAGGGATACAAAGTTAATCCTATTTGCAGGTATAAAAAAAGGTGACAGTCATTCAAGTGACTGCCACCTTTTTATTTTGCCAAGTTGTTAAAAATTATTTCACATCCACGCCCGTGACCTTTGAAACGACGCGATGAAGAAGTATTGTTGGTAATAAAAGTATCACATGTAAGGCAACGCTTAATCCGAACAAGGTAGCCACTGAGCCGAAGAAATCATTTAATAACGGGGCGATATTTTCCAGCATCCATGTGCCTGCGCCAGCGAAGACCGCCAATGCGAGCAAGCCCGCTGTCCACAATCCAAGTGGAAGCCAGGCGTGCCGGTCTGATTCTGAGGGCATCATGGTGCTGGAAATTGCAAAGGCAAGATAGAACCACAAAAAAAAATCATTCACCTGCGGCATTAACTTCAACCCTGCCCAAAACAATTCAGTTTGTCCATTTGCCAGCACATCCAGCAGAGTGGAAAGTCCCAGCCGATTGAGTCCTGCGTAGGCGATAAATAATGAGCCTGCAATCAAAGGCGCGAGTCCGATCAACGAATCGCGGATGATGTCTGTTTGCGCGGTTTCCACGTATCCCATTTGCAGGCGTCCGTTTGGCAGCGTGGTTGGGATGAGCGATGTTTTCCCCGTACGCACCCGCAAAATTTTCGCCATTACAAAGTGACTCGCCTCGTGCAAAAACACACCAGGGAAAAATAAGATGGAGAACAAGCCCACTGTCAACTGGGGGTTGCGGGTGGTTATCAAAAAGACAGCTTGTATCTCGCGATGCAAATGCCGCTGGAGAATTACCAGCGGCAGGAGTATTACGATGAACCAGAGTAAACCAGTGAAAGGCATGGATTAATGTTATGTCATTGCGAGGGCGATGCTCTTCGCCCGAAGCAATCTCTTAATATGCAAGGAGATTGCTTCGGAGAGAGCGTCCTCGCAACGACATTATTTTGCGGCAGCTTTTGCGATGGCAACGAACTCGTCTATTTTCATGCTTGCGCCGCCAACCAATGCGCCGTCAATATCAGGCTGACCAAAGAACTCGGCGGCGTTGGATGCGGTCACTGATCCGCCGTACAGCACGCGGATGGCTTGCGCGGTTTCTTCTCCAAACAACCTAGCCAGCGCAGGGCGGATGACATCTTTCACAACGGCGTTCGCTTCCAAACCGTTGGATGCCTTGCCGGTGCCGATAGCCCAAACAGGCTCGTAGGCGACGACGATGCGCGAGGCGTAAGCGGGAGAGACGTCCTTGAGACTATTGCTCGTTTGAGCAGAGACAACTTCACGGGTCAGTTTTGATTCGTATTGGTCCAGCGTCTCGCCGACACAAACGATGGCGGTCAAATCCGCAGCCTGGGCTGCGAGCAATTTCCGATTCACGATTTGATCGGTTTCGTTGAAGTAGGCGCGGCGTTCCGAGTGACCGAGGATGACATAGCCGCATAATTCCTTGACCATCGCGGGCGAGACCTCGCCGGTGAACGCGCCTTTTTCTTCCCAGTGCATGTTCTGCGCGCCCAAGCCGATGCCCGAACCTTCGAGCAGGGCAGAGGCAGCCATGAGCGACATGAACGGCGGGCAGATCACTTTTTCCACGCCTTCGATCTCGCGTAATTGCGTGCTCATTTTGAAGACCAGATCGCGTGTTTCTGCGATGGTCTTATTCATTTTCCAATTTCCGGCAACTAGTGATTTTCGCATGTTGATTTCCTATTGTATGGTTTTGAGATAATTTTCCGCCATAAAGCGAATCCATTCGGGCGCTTTGGGATCGGACGAAAGAGAAAGCAGAATATTTTTTGCTTCTGCTTGATTACCCGTTTTTATTTCAATTTCTGCTTTGAGCAAAGCCGCTTCATACATATCTGGCTTTTCTTTTTCTGCATTGGCTAACTGTATTTTAGCATCTTCCGGGCTGCCATAAAAGAGTGCGTGACGTGCGCGTGCGATGTAACTCAGCGGCAGGTCGGCATTCTCGATCCGTTCAAAGGATATAAAGAGCGGCATATCTTTTTGCTCAGCGGCTTTATAAACAGCTTCGTGAAAATCGTTTAAGATTTCCTTTGGCATGTTGTCTTTTCGATAGGTCTGAGCCAACCGCAAATACATACCCGCAGACGGCACCCATGCTCCACGTACTTTGAATTTTTCTGCGGCTTTCAGAAAAAAATCTTTGTTGTTGGGTCCCGCTAAATTTGCGGCTTGCGCCAGTTCATCCTGCGCCAGACGAATTTCTTTTGCGTCTAGCAAAGCAAGGGCTAATGTCAGGTGTGCGTCTGGGTCTTTTGGATTTTTAGCAACAAGTTCCATTGCCATAGTTAATTCGGGGGAGGTGTTTTGAACTGGGGTGGAATTTCCGCTGGGTTCAATGGGTTGTGGGATGGATGGAAGAACTTGTGTTACAGGTATAAGCGTCGCTGCAACTGTTGGAGAGGGTGGGATCGCCGCTCGGTTCTTGCGGACTGCAAAAACTACAACCACAAAACAAAGCAGGATCACTACGCCAATACCAACCCACATCCACGGCGAGCGTTGGGTCGTGCGGTTTTTTTCAACGCTGGTTGGACGATCAGCAGGTGCGCTTTCGTTTTTTGAGTCAGTCTTATCTTTCAGACTGGTTGAACGCATGACAATCGCAGTGCCTTCCATCGGCACGCCAGCTTCTGTCCAGGCTTGTTTGAAGGCTGTCATCAACTCTTCAGTTGAGGTGTAACGGTCGAGCCGATTTTTTGCAAGTGCCTTCAATAAAACACGTTGAACCGGCTCAGGCACTTTTGGGTTGACCTTGGTTGGCAAAGGCAGGGGAGTGTAAATATGGTCGTGAATAATGGAGAACGGCGTATCCGCGCTGAATGGAACTTGCCCCACCACCATTTCGTAAAGCATCACACCAAACGAATAAATATCCGTACCGGCATCCAGGTCTTTTACGCCCATGGCTTGCTCAGGTGAAATATACTGCGGCGTGCCCATGATCGAATCGGAAGACATGGTAGATTCGCCTGCATCTGCAATGCGCGCGAGTCCAAAATCTGCCAGGTACATCGTGCCGTCCTTCGCAATCATCACATTTGATGGCTTCACATCACGATGCAAAATTCCCTGCTTGTGCGCGTACGCCAAAGCAGAGCCAACTGAATTTACGACCTGTTCAATTTCTTCCGAAGTAAGCGGACCTTGATTCAGGCGCGCCTTGAGCGTATCCCCTTCAATATATTTCATTACAAGAAAAGGCCGCGACTCATATTCTGAGTAATCATAGATTGGCACAATGTTTGGGTGTTCCAAACGCGCCACCACACGCGCCTCACGCTGAAAGCGCGTGGTAAATGTTTGATCTTCCCGAAACGCGGGATGCAAGACCTTCAAGGCGACATAGCGATCAAGCGAGGCGTGATAGGCTTTGAATACAGTTGCCATACCACCCTGACCTAGCTGTTCGATGATCCGATACGGACCAACGTTTTCACCGATATTGAAGGACATACATGATCTCCGATTCCATTTTTTTAGATTATAGCCGAGTGTTACTTGATTTCGGTTATCGTACCGTAATTGTTTGTAAACTGAAATGTAGGGGATGTAAACCCGCTTCGTTTTGTCGCAGATAGTTGATTCTGCTGCGAGGGACATTTTTCTCGCTGATAGTTTGGATGCGAATCCCCGCGTACGGAAGCAGACTTAAAAGAACAGCGCGGACATTGTCCGCGCTGTTCCCAAAAGCAATCTATTTATCGAGCAAAGCCGCCACGCCGGGCAGTTCTTTTCCTTCAAGGAATTCGAGCGAAGCGCCGCCGCCAGTGGAGACGTGTGTCATCTGCTTGGCAACGCCAGCTTTCTTGACCGCGCTAGCTGAGTCGCCGCCGCCGATGACGGTGATGGCGCCAGATTCAGCCAACATACGAGCCAAGGCGAATGTGCCTTCGGCAAATTTCGGCATTTCAAAAACGCCCACAGGACCATTCCAAACGACGAGTTTGACGCCGTTCAATGAAGTTTTGTATAACTCCAAAGTTTTTGGTCCCACGTCCAACATGCGCCAGCCTGCGGGGATCTTGTCCACATCGACGGTTTGGGTGTTGGCTTCTGCATCAAATTTGTCGGCAATGATCGCGTCCACGGGCAGGATCAACTTGTCACCTGATTTCGCCAAAATGGCTTTGGCGGTTTCAAGTGAAGCTGCTTCCACGAGGCTGTCTTGCATGTTGATGCCCTGTGCAGCGAGGAATGTATTTGCCATGCCGCCGCCGATGATCAACTTGTCACATTTTGCGAGCATGGTTTCAACGACCAAAATCTTGTCGCTGATCTTTGCGCCGCCGAGAATGGCGATGTACGGGTGCTCAGGGTTGGCAACCGCGCGACCAAGGTATTCGAGTTCCTGTTCCATCAAGAAACCAGAGACAGCAGGCAGGAAGTGTGTAATCCCTTCGGTGGAGGAGTGGGCGCGATGAGCAGAACCAAATGCGTCGTTGACATATACTTCGCCAAGTGCCGCCATTTGTTTGGCGAGGTCAAGGTCATTCTTTTCTTCGCCAGCGTGGTACCGTGTATTTTCGAGCATCATCACGTCGCCGGGCTTCATTTCCTGCGCCATCTTCTCAACTTCTGCGCCGACGCAATCGGGAGCCATTTTGACGGGAGTCTCTAACAGCGTAGCCAAAACTTCCGAAGCCGCACGCAGGCTAAACTCGGGGTCTGCGCCGCCTTTCGGTCGTCCGAGGTGGCTCATCAAAATGATGGATGCACCTTGTTCCAAAACGTATTTAATTGTCGGCAGTGCGGCTTTGATGCGTTTGTCATCAGTTACTTTGCCGTCTGCCATGGGCACGTTGAAATCCACGCGCATGAGCACGCGTTTGT
>JFJP01039089.1_pt1 | contig 14540 bp, 12 predicted proteins | sample 431651 | NCBI WGS metagenome assembly JFJP01 (sample SAMN02602958, study PRJNA72255) | Microbial mat metagenome, whole genome shotgun sequencing project. | biome: fresh water; feature: sink hole; material: water; isolation source: purple microbial (photo- and chemosynthetic) mats found in...
ATAATCCCAAATTCAAATGAGCCATTGTACTTTCGTCCTTTTTGTGATAAATGGGACGCAAATCAAGATCTGTTTTCAGTATTCTGAACGTATTATGTAAAGCTTTACATAACACGTTAAAGAAATTGAACAATTATTACATGGCATTGCCGGCGATCCTTTTAATGGTATTGGTTAACCTGAAGAATTGAAATATGAATTATCAGGTAAACCAAAACAACAAGGGTTGATGACAAAAACAGATTAAATAAAGTTTCGAAACTATGGGAAGCTGTTGAAAAATATAGCGGTGGTAAAATTTTAGATATGCGTGCTGTAATGAAAAAATTATGATATATTTAATCGATACTAATATACTTATCTTTATTCTTATTGATAAACATTACATTGATACAAATGTAAAACACTTATTATCTGACTACAATAATGTTATTTATGTAAGTTCTTCTATCATTTTTGAAGCATTACACTTTTTTCAAACTGGCAGAATTGCGCCAAAGCAAAAAACTGTAGATGAATTTTTGACTGCTATCAAAACGGTCTATAATTTGCAAATCCTTCATACCAAAACTGAGCATTTCAATACATTTTCACGTTTACCTAATGTTTCGGGGGTACAATGACCCAATTGACAGGATAATAATTGCTCAGTCCATCACAGAAAAAATACCACTCATAAGTTCAGATAGCTAGTTTAAGTATTTAATATTTTTGTTAGTATAGATAATCATTTATCTAATTGACACGATTGCTTTCAGTGGAAACGTAGCTAAATGGAGATTTCTGCATTGAAAATACTGTTCGTTTTGATTTAAAATAGTTGATTCGCTAATTCTATCCCAAAAGCCAATTGTAATCACTTTTTAGTATTCTTCTGATTGTTTTATATTCCCATTTAATCTTCTATTTAGTTGTAAATCAATAGTATCTGGATACTTTAATTTAAACGCTAATTAAATTTTGCGTTTAATTAAAGAAAAATTTCCGTATTGCTTGTTTTATTTCGAAAGAATTTTGTACCTTTGTTGCACTTTTCAAAAAAAATCTATTTATTTTCTAATCTCCTCATAAACAAACAGATAAATACTAAAATAGAATTCTAAATTAAAACAAAAATCTATGTGGTTAATTGATTCATCAATCGGGCGCAAGCTCATAATGAGTATTACGGGGGTTTTCCTTGTATTATTTCTGATTTTTCACGGCACAATGAATTTCGTTGTGTTGTTTTCGGCAGATGCATACAATGCAATTGCTGCTTTCTTAGGAGCCAACTGGTACGCTTTAGTGGGTACAAAAATGTTGGCAATTGGTTTTGTTGTGCATATTATTTATGCCATTTACCTCTCGTACCAAAACAAAAAGGCGCGTGGTGCAGTTGGTTACAATGTAACAAGCTCACAAAAATCGGTGGAGTGGACTTCACAAAACATGTTGGTTTTAGGCGTTATCGTAGTTGGTTTTATGGTATTGCACCTTATCCAGTTTTGGAGCAAAATGCAATGGGTAGAACTTAGCCACAAAATGGGACTCGAAACAAGTGGCGATTTGGCCTTGGCCACTGATGGTGCTTATTGGGTGAAACATTATTTCGAAAACCCAATTTATTCTATCCTTTATATTGTATGGTTAGTGGCTTTGTGGTTGCACCTGACGCATGGTATTTGGAGTGCTATGCAAACATTAGGAACAAGCAGTAATATATGGCTTCCACGTATCAAAGTAATATCAAATGTACTTTCTACGGTGATTATTTTATTGTTCATCAGCATCCCTGTTTATTTTCTATTAGGTTTTAATATCTAAAATAGTAAATAGTTAAATTGTAAATAACATTATGGCAAAAAAACAAGATACTACTTCGGTAGAAGCACCTATTATAGATGCTAGAATTCCTGCTGGACCATTAGCAGAAAAATGGAGCAATTACAAAGCTCATCAAAAATTGGTTAATCCTTCGAACAAACGTCGTTTAGATATTATTGTTATCGGAACCGGACTTGCCGGTGCCTCAGCAGCTGCTTCGCTTGCCGAGCTTGGATTTAACGTGTTAAATTTCTGTATTCAAGATTCTCCTCGTCGCGCGCATTCTATTGCAGCTCAAGGGGGTATCAATGCAGCAAAAAATTATCAGAACGATGGTGACTCTGTTTACCGTTTGTTTTACGATACCATTAAAGGGGGCGATTATCGTGCTCGCGAAGCCAATGTGTATCGCTTGGCAGAAGTTTCGAATAATATTATCGACCAATGTGTGGCGCAAGGTGTACCTTTTGCTCGCGAATATGGTGGTTTATTAGATAACCGTTCTTTTGGTGGTGCGCAAGTTTCGCGTACTTTTTATGCCAAAGGTCAAACCGGTCAACAATTGTTGTTAGGTGCTTATTCATCTCTTAGTCGTCAGATTGGCAAAGGAGCTGTGAAATTATATTCACGTTACGAAATGTTGGATGTAGTGATTGTTGATGGGCGCGCTCGTGGTATTATTGCTCGCAACTTGGTAACAGGTAAAACCGAACGCTTTTCGGCTCATGCCGTAGTTGTTGGTTCGGGTGGTTATGGAAATGCCTTTTTCCTCTCAACCAATGCCATGACTTCGAACGCTTCTGCTGCCATTCAAATTTATAAGAAAGGGGCTTATTTTGCAAACCCAGCGTACGCACAAATTCACCCAACCTGTATTCCTGTACATGGCGAATATCAGTCAAAATTAACATTGATGTCTGAGTCGCTTCGTAACGATGGTCGTATTTGGGTACCTAAGAAAAAAGAAGATGCTGAAGCAATTCGGGCTGGCAAACTCAAACCAACTGATTTAAAAGAAGACGAACGCGACTATTATTTGGAGCGTCGTTATCCTGCATTTGGTAACCTTGTTCCTCGTGATGTGGCTTCGCGTGCTGCTAAAGAACGTTGCGATGCTGGTTTTGGTGTTGGTAACACCGGTTTAGCTGTTTATCTCGATTTCTCAGATTCTATCAAACGTCATGGCGAAGCTACCATTCGTGCACGTTATGGTAATTTATTCCAAATGTACGATAAAATTGTAGACGAAAATCCATACAATACGCCAATGATGATTTATCCAGCAATCCATTATACCATGGGTGGCGTTTGGGTAGATTATGAACTACAAACTTCGATAAAGGGTCTTTTCTGTATTGGTGAAGCTAATTTTTCCGATCACGGTGCAAACCGCTTAGGTGCTTCGGCATTGATGCAAGGCTTGGCAGATGGTTACTTTGTATTGCCATATACTATTCAAAATTACTTAGCTGATCAAATTCAGGTACCTCGTTTAAGTACCGATTTACCTGAGTTCGAAGAAGCCGACAAAGCGATTAAATCAAAAATCGAAAAGATAATGAAAATTCAGGGTGATCGGACTGTTGATTCAATACACCGCGAATTAGGTTTAGTTATGTGGGATTTTGTAGGAATGGGTCGTACAAAAGAAGGCTTGGAACATGCTTTAGAAAAAATTAAAGAGATTCGCAAAACATTCTGGACTAAAGTATATGTTCCCGGTCAGAGCGTTGATATGAATTCGGAACTTGAAAAGGCATTGCGTGTAGCTGATTTTATCGAAATTGGCGAATTAATGGCTCGTGATTCATTGATGCGTGAAGAATCGTGTGGTGGGCACTTCCGCGAGGAATACCAAACGCCTGATGGCGAAGCACTTCGTAACGACGAAGAATTTTCGTTTGCATCTTGTTGGAAATATAATGGAGAGGGTGAAGCCCCAACGCTTCTAAAAGAACCTCTTGAATATGAATTTGTGAAACGTCAACAACGTAACTATAAAGCGTAATCGTCATGGAAAAAAATATAAATGTAACTCTAAAAATTTGGCGTCAAGCCAGTCCTAAAGTAAAAGGAGAATTTATTTCCTATAAAATGGACAATGTACCGACCGATAGTTCGTTTCTCGAAATGTTGGACGTGTTGAACGAGCGTTTGTTAAAAGAACGCAAAGAACCAGTAGAATTTGATCACGATTGCCGCGAAGGTATTTGTGGTATGTGTAGCTTGTATATAAATGGTCATCCACACGGAAAAGATGGTGGCACAACCACTTGCCAATTGCACATGCGTCGCTTTAGCAATGGCGAAACCATTGTGATAGAGCCATTTCGTTCGGCTGCCTTCCCTGTAATTAAAGATTTACGTGTTGATCGTAGTGCTTTCGATAAAATTATTCAATCGGGCGGTTATGTGTCGGTTAATACTGGTGGTGCTCAAGATGGTAATGCTATTCCAATTTCAAAAATCGACGCTGACGAAGCTATGGATGCTGCCTCTTGTATCGGTTGTGGTGCATGTGTGGCTACTTGTAAAAATGGCTCTGCTATGCTTTTTGTAGCAGCAAAAGTAAGTCAGTTATCTCTTTTACCTCAAGGAAAAGTGGAACGCGCAGCTCGTGCAAAAGCTATGGTATCGAAAATGGACGAACTTGGTTTTGGAAACTGTACCAATACAGGTTCGTGCGAAGCTGAATGTCCTAAATCAATCTCTATTTCGCATATAGCTCGCCTAAACCGTGAGTACTTAAATGCAAAATTTACTGACTGATAATTCGGGCAAAAAATGTAAATTGCAACAATTTGATAAAAAAAGCGAGGCTGTCATAAATTTATGACAGCCTCGTTTGATTTTTATTTAACCCATAATTTTAGTACAAATTAAAAGGGTAGGGGATAGGCATTTTTTAAAGCACCAACGATGGTGCAGTAAATACACGAGTTCCCATTTCGCCATCGAGCATATACAAGCCGCGCGGGTCGTTGCCAAACAAATCGAAACGTTTACACATTTCGTCTACATTTTTTTCTTCTTCGCCTTGTTCTTTTACAAACCAATCTAAAAATTGCATGGTTCTGAAGTCTTTCAGCTCATGAGCCAAAGCATAAATTTCGTTAATCGATTGACTAATGAATAATTCATGTGTATAAGCTTCTTCCAAAGCGTGTTTGAAACCGGAGTAAATTATATCTGGTTTTGCAATTGCTTCTAATACAACTCGTTCGCCATTGTTTTGCATGTATTTTACAAACAACATAGCATGTGCATTTTCTTCTTTTGTTTGGATATCGAACCAATTGCCATATCCATTCAGGCTATTGTCGTAAAAATAGTTTGAAGTGTCTAAATATAAATACGACGAATAAAACTCACGATTGATCTGAGCATTTAATAATTCTACAATTTTTTTGTGTAACATAATGATAAATATTTGTTGATTATAACTCTTTTTTTTAATTACTTAAATCCGTACAATATTCGCGCCAAGTGCGTTCAGTCGCTTGTCTATATCCTGATAGCCGCGGTCTATTTGGTCGATATTATGAATGGTACTTGTGCCTTCGGCAGCCATAGCGGCTATTAGAAGAGCAATACCAGCACGAATGTCGGGTGAGCTCATGGTGGAAGCTCGCAGGTGAAGTTGTTCGCCCAATCCTATAACAGTGGCACGATGCGGGTCGCAAAGTATAATTTGAGCCCCCATGTCAATTATTTTATCTACAAAAAATAAGCGACTTTCAAACATTTTTTGATGAATCAAAACGCTACCTTTTGCTTTGGCTGCTACTACCAGAAACACACTCAATAAGTCGGGCGTTAAGCCAGGCCAAGGAGCATCTGCAATAGTCATTATCGAACCATCAATAAACGATTCGATGGCATAATCTTTTTGTTCGGGAATAAATATATCATCGCCTTGTTGCTCCAACTGTATTCCTAAGCGGCGAAAACTATCCGGAATTATTCCTAAATCGTTGTACGACACATTTTTAATTGTAATTTCCGAACCAGTCATGGCTGCCATTCCAATGAAACTACCTACCTCAATCATATCGGGCAATATGGTATGATTGCAGCCTTTCAGTGTTTTAACACCTTCGATAGTTAAAAGATTTGAGCCCACACCACTGATTTTTGCACCCATGCTATTCAGCATTTTGCAAAGCTGTTGTAAATACGGTTCGCAAGCGGCATTGTAAATGGTGGATGTGCCTTCGGCTAAAACTGCTGTCATTACAATATTGGCTGTTCCTGTAACAGAGGCTTCATCGAGCAACATATAGCAGCCTGTGAGCTTATTAGCGCTAATGCTGTATTGTTTTTTGTCGGCATCGTACACAAAGTCGGCCCCTAATTTTTGAATGCCTAAAAAGTGAGTATCCAAGCGGCGACGTCCAATTTTATCACCACCCGGTTTGGGAATCATGGCTTTGCCAAAACGAGCTACTAACGGTCCAACAATCATTACTGACCCTCGTAGTGAAGCACTTTGATTGTAAAAATCACTTGTTTCTAAATAATCGAGATTAATATTTTGAGCTTCAAAGCTATAGGTATTTGCAGCAGTTTTTGCTACAACAACACCCATATTTTGAAGAAGTTTAATCAGATTGTTGACATCTAAAATATCGGGGATGTTGCTAATCGTGATTTTTTCGGCACTGAGTAGTACGGCACAAAGTACCTGAAGTGCTTCATTTTTAGCACCCTGCGGATTTATTTCGCCACGGAGTTTTCTACCTCCTTCAATTTTAAATGAAGACATGTTTTATCAATTACGAATTATTAATTACGAATTACGAATTATCAATCAATGTCGTTTAGTTAAGCCTCCTGTTTTAGTTAGGATAAATTGCGGGTAATCTAGTTGCTATCGTTTCCTAATTAATAATCCATTAAATCCGTCCCTAACCCCTAAAACATAGCCGTCAAGCTAATTTTGCATATTTCCGCCCCAAGCCCCTAAAGGGGTGTTGATTAGTTTCGTCTCTGAAAATCAACCAATCTGATATTGTAATTATCAATACTAATTTCTGTTCCTCGCAATTTATCCCGACGCAGACGGGAGGGGTTAGGGGCGGATTTACAGAATCATAAATTCCCAGCAATTTATCTCGTCTAAAACAAGATGCTTAACTTAACGACATTAAATTATCAATTACGAATTAATCATTAATCATTAACCATTAACCATTAACCATTAATCATTATTTTCTCCGTGGTTTATTGCTGCGCTTGTGACTATTTAGAACATCGCGCGATTCAATCAATTTCAAAAAGTCGGAAGAGACATCTATTTTTCCACGGGAAAGCTCGCGTAGGTCGTCAAATATTTTGCGGTCGTCAACCACTTCTTTGTTCCAAGTAAGGAAGCATTTTTTCATCTGATTGGCAATCAGTCTTATCAATTCATTTTTTTCTTCGCCTTCGGGATATTCGCCCACTTTTTCTATCATTTCTTCCAGCGTGCGACCATAATGCATGTATCGAATGCGCGAATTTTTGTATGGAACTGTTTCGGGGCGAGTGTAGAGATTTTCTTCCTGAAGAATTTCGTAAGGAAAGTCGATATCTAATTTAAAATCGGACATTATAGCTACGTGATCCCACAATTTGTGTTTGAAGTCGTTTACATCACGTAGATAGGGAAACATATTTCCCATTATGTTGATAATTGTTTTAACGCAGCGAGTGCGTTCTTCACGGTCGTCGATAGTAAGAGCGTGTGCAATCATTTGTTGAATGTTGCGACCGTATTCGGGCATAATCAATTTGCCCTCGAGAGTTGGGTATTCCATTTTTTCTGAAAAAAGTTGTACGAAAAGTTGTTTATCTGCAAAGGTAGCGAATTTTTTTTAGAAAAATGTTTTCAAGCCTTTAATGATTCGTTTTTTATCTTATAGAGTTGCCACCAAGGCGTTTTTGGCGAAAGGTGATGCTCGAAGTGGTAGCCAAAAAAATAACAAGTAAGTAAAGCTATTAAATGATTGGGTTTTAAAGTGCGCGATTTATAAGGCTCCATTTCGGGAGTATGTGGCAGCTTGTGAGGGAGATAAGTGCCAAAATAAAACAGTTGAAAAGTGGCTAATAAGGATGGAATTATCCAAAAAATGATAAGGCTCCATTGGTCGAACCATAAGAGTAAAATGTTAAACAACACAGCCATAGTAAGTATTTGAGTTATGGTAAGGTATTGTTTAAGAAACGAAAACCACCACACAAAGAAGTTTTGGTTGCCTATTTTGTAGTCGGGATCGCCGGCAGTGCCCACCTCGGAATGATGCAATTGGTGTTTGCTGTATAATTTAGGATACCAAAGTCCGGCAAACAGAAACGTGCAAAGCATACCGATAGCTTTATTTAAAAAAGCAGAACTGCTCACTGTGCGGTGCATCGCATCGTGAGCAGTTATAAATAGTCCGGTGTAGAGCCATGCTTGTATTACAATTTGCACATACATCCACCCATTGTTGATTGTAAGCTCCTGAAAAAGAAGGGCATAAATAAGATTTGCTGCCCAAAGTGAAATAATTGTAAACGCAATGAATACACCCATTTTTTGTGTTTATTTAAAACTTCCAGCCAAGCGAAACAACTAAATTTGATGTTAAATCGGGTTTCGATTGCCAGGTAGATGTATAAACATCATTGATTACATTCAGGCGAGCATCGAGTGTGAACATAAATAAATCGACTCCTGCGCCTAATTCAAGACCAACGGAGGATTTTTTAAATTCACCAGTAATAGCCTTCTTTTCTTCATCGGTAATGCCAGAGTTGTCTGTTAAATTAGTAAAACTTAATGTAGAACCAGCATTTAATTTGAATTTAGGTCCTGCAAAGGCTCTTAAATTGAAAATTTTACCATCAACTATCTTATATCCTATTAATACTGGAATATCAACTGTGCTAAAAGATAGGTGGTTTTCTATTTGTTTTAAATTGGTTTGATCTTGAGCATCTTGCAAGGTAAGTTGATACGTTTTTTTTTGAACACCATAAAGCAACTCAGGTTGTACATAAATTTTTCCACCTATACGTGCAAATGCGCCAACATGAAATCCGTTGTTTAATTCACCTTTAACATTGTTGAAGTTGTAATCACCAGTTGAAACCGCTGTGATGTTGTCTAAATTAAGCGAAGAATTGTACCCTGCTTTGAGCCCGAAATTAAGCTGTGCACTTGCAAAAAGCCATGTAATTAGCAATGCCGCAATTGTTAAAATTGTTCTTTTCATTTTGTTTGATTTATAATTTGTAGAAAATATTTTATTTTGATAAAAAACAGTTTTTTCGAATCAATTATTGTACCATTTTGTTATTTAAACACTTTTTGTAAACGATTGTTTTTGCAAAGATAGTGAAAAGAATAAATATGTATGATTTTTGGTATGTGTTTTGTGAATTAAAACAATATGTATAAGGTGTTAGCGTTTTAAAAAGGCGCAAAATATTGTATCTTTGCATTTTAATTTTATAAAAAGAGAATTCCCTATGACAGCAAAACATTTTTTATTCGCATTATTACTTGTTTTAAGTACTACTATATATGGACAAGAGAGCTCAAAAGAAGCTAAGAAATTTTGGTTAGGTCCAAAGTTTGGGCTTGATGTTTCCTCATCAACAGCCGATTTAAATGATGTCTCCGAGCAATTAAAACAAAACTACCAAGTAGGACTATTTTTACAATTAGGTAAAAAAATCTATGTTCAGCCCGAAATATATTACGTATCGTACACCACCAATCAAGCTTCCAATTCGAAAGTGAATTTTGTGAAAATTCCGCTTATGCTCGGTTGGGAAATTTTTGATATAGGTTTAGTTGGTTTACATCTCAATGCGGGTCCTTCGTATTTAAAACAATTAGACAGCACAAATAAAGCCCGTATAAACTGGGAACTCGGTGGTGGGGTAAACTTGTTAAGTTTTATAACCACCGATTTGCGCTACACTTTTCAGAAAAGCAGCACCAACGGCTTTTCGCAGGTAGAACAGCTCATTCTCAATGGAGGCATGCTTAATTTTACTGTTGGATTACGCTTGTAAAAGTTCAATTCTCTTATTTTATGCGATTTTGGAAAGTTAGAGACCGATTACAAAAACTTAACCCTTCATATTTTTACGATATTCGCTGGGCGAAATACCCATTGTTTTTGTGAAAATGCGACAAAAGTAAAGCGGGTCGTCCCAGCCAATCATTAAGCATATTTGATTGATTTTCATATCCGAAAAATCAAGATAATGACAAGCTTGCTGAATTTTGAGTTGAATTAGGTAATTCAAAGGCGAATAACCTGTTTTTTTTTGAAATATTGTTGAAAAGTGGGAGGTGGAAAATCCGATGTAATCCGATAAATCTTTAAGCGTTAGTTTTTTATGTAAATTTTCTCGCATAAAATGTATGGCATCGTCGGATACATCTCGTTGATTTTGGTTTGTAAAAATACTTTCGCGGTACGCTCCCAAAAATTTCAAAGAGCCCAAAAAATGGAACAAACTTGAAATGCTATAGTCTAAATTATTTTTGCTATATCCGTTTTTTAAGGTCGAATATATTTCTTCGAAAAGGTGAATCCTTTCTTCTATTCGAGAATCTTTTTCGGGACTAACCCGAGTTGGCTTATCCAACCCTTCGGAGAAAAATTCCGCTTTTTCTCCATCGAAATGCATCCAGTATATTGTCCATGTATTAGCCGGATTGCTTCCATAGCTGTGTGCTTTGCCTTTTGGTAATATAAAAAAGTGATTAGCTGATACTTTCAGTTTGTTACCCTCTATTTCGAACCATCCTGAACCCTCTATACAATAGATTAATACAAATTGTTTAGCCTCTTCTTTTGTCCTTTTTCTGAAATGGTGGCCAGCTTTTGGATAATACCCAATATCGGTAATGTGCAACAAGCTTCCAAGTGCATCATTTTTCAGTTCTTGAACAATTGGAGTAGGTAATACAACTGCTCTTTCACCTATAAATCCACTTTTAATTCGTGCCATACCACTTCTTATTTCTAATTTAATATCCAAAAGTAATATTTTTTAAATTCCTATTGCTATTTATCGTAAAATAATCCATATAAAAAGTGAGATATTCTATAAAATTGAATGGAAATAAAGCTTTACTTTGCATCGTTAATTAAAAAAATAATTTCAATGAAAAAATTCAACACTGCTTACATTCTGGGTATTTCGATGGTTTCGGCCATGGGAGGTTTATTATTTGGTTACGACTGGGTAGTGATAGGTGGCGCCAAACCATTTTACGAACGCTTTTTCGATATCGCCTCGTCGGCCAATTTGCAAGCCTGGGCTATGAGCTCGGCGCTTATCGGTTGTGTGGTTGGTGCTGTTGTTTCGGGCATGGTGAGCGATAAATTTGGTCGGAAATGGCCTTTATTACTTTCGGCGCTTTTATTTACCGTTGCATCCATAGGTACAGGCGCAGTTACATCGTATGTTGCATTTATAGTTTTCAGAATAATTGGTGGTGTTGGAATTGGCTTAGCATCAGCACTTTCGCCCATGTATATTGCCGAAGTTGCACCTTCGTCCATGCGCGGAAAATTTGTGTCGCTCAATCAAATGACCATTGTAATTGGTATTTTAGGTGCTCAAGTAATCAATTTGCTTATTGCCGATGCTGTACCGGCTGGTGCTACCGATGAATTTATTCGTGCTTCGTGGAATGGCCAAATAGGTTGGCGCTGGATGTTTTATGCGTGTGCTGTTCCGTCGGTTGCGTTTTTATTGCTTACATTTTTATTGCCCGAAAGTCCACGTTGGCTAGTGAAAGCCGGAAAAGGCGATAAAGCTTTTCCTACGCTTAAAAAAATTGGTGGTGAAGACTATGCTCGTGAGGAAATGGCAAATATTCAGGCAACGTTGAATGATATTACCGAGAAAGTGGATTTCAACGAATTGTTTAAACCAAAATTCAGAAATGTATTGGTTATTGGGTTGGTGTTGGCCGTTTTTCAGCAATGGTGCGGTATCAATACAGTTTTTAATTATGCCGAGGAAATTTTCACTGCTGCCGGTTATGGTGTGAGTGATACCTTGTTTAATATCGTTATTACAGGTAGCGTAAACCTGATATTTACTTTAGTAGCCATGTTTACGGTTGACAAATGGGGACGCAAAAAGTTGATGATATTTGGTTCTATTGGCCTTGCTGTAACTTATATTTTGCTGGGAAGTGCATTCTATTTTCAACTAAAAGGTATTGCAGTTTTAACGTTGGTGGTTATTGCCATCGCCATTTACGCCATGTCGTTGGCACCCATTGTGTGGGTTATTCTGTCCGAAATCTTCCCGAATCGCATTCGTGGAGCTGCTATGGCTTTGGCCACTTTCGGGTTGTGGATTGCCTGCTTTATTCTCACCTACACATTTCCATTGCTAAATAAAGGACTGGGTGCAGCAGGTACATTCTGGGTGTATGCGGGTATTTGTATGTTAGGATTTGTGTTTATTGCCCTGAAACTGCCTGAAACAAAAGGAAAAAGTTTGGAAGAAATTGAAAAAGAATTAGTGACCCCTAACCCCTAAAGGGGATGTAAATTAGTACCGAATGGTCTTCTCTTTAAGCCCCTTTAGGGGTTTGGGGCAGATATTAAAATTATAAACAGATGAAAATACAAGATAAAACTAACTCAGTTCCCCTTCAGGGGTTAGGGGTTATTTGCTGGCACGAATCCGTCATCATCCCCACTTACGAAATTGGTGAACCCGAGAAGAATCCAATATTTTTGGAAAAGCGTGTATATCAGGGAAGTAGCGGTGTGGTATATCCTTATCCGGTGATTGAAAAAATAGCCGACGAAAAGCACGACAAAACTTACAAAGCCGTTTTTTTGGAAAATGAGTATATTAAAATCATGATTCTGCCCGAATTGGGTGGTCGCGTGCAGATGGCGTACGACAAAATCAAACAACGCCATTTTATTTATTACAATCAGGTAATAAAACCTGCTTTAGTCGGGCTTACAGGCCCCTGGATTTCAGGTGGTATAGAGTTTAACTGGCCACAACATCATCGTCCGAGCACTTTTTTGCAAGTTGACCATACTATTGAGCACAATGCTGATGGCAGCGTTACAGTTTGGGTGAGCGAAAACGAAAAAATGTTTCATCAAAAAGGAATGGCCGGTTTTACGTTACATCCCGGAAAAGCTTATCTGGAAATAAAAGGGAAACTCTATAATCCGACTCCTGTGCCGCAAACTTTTCTGTGGTGGGCAAATCCCGCTGTGGCTGTAAACGACTTTTATCAGTCGGTTTTTCCACCCGATGTACATGCAGTTTTCGACCACGGCAAACGCGATGTTTCTACTTTTCCTATTGCTACAGGCACATATTACAAAATTGATTATTCGGCTGGAGTGGATATTTCGAACTATAAAAATATTCCCGTACCAACATCGTATATGGCTATCAATTCGGAGTTTAACTTTGTGGGCGGATATGAAAACGATACGCAGGCAGGCGTGCTTCACGTAGCCAATCATCATGTTTCGCCCGGCAAAAAACAATGGACATGGGGCAATGGCGATTTTGGTAAAGCGTGGGACAGAAATTTGACTGACGAAGATGGGCCATATATCGAACTGATGGCGGGCGTATTTACTGATAATCAGCCCGATTTTACGTGGCTTAATCCCTACGAAGAAAAAACATTTACGCAATATTTTCTGCCATATCGCGAGTTGGGTGTGGTAAAAAATGCGTCGAAAGATGTGTTGCTGAACATGGACAAAGTAGGAGATAAAGTGGTGGTGAAGGTGTTTGTGACGTCGAAACAAGTTGATGCGAAAGTCGAATTAACGACCTCACCCCTAACCCCTCTCCTTGAGGAGAGGGGGACAGAGACAGCTCTTTTTAGTGAGGCGGTGGATTTGTCTCCTGAGTCTGTTTATACACAAGAAATTTTTGTTGGTGATATTTCACTTTCAGCATTGTGTTTATCAGTTTGTGACGAAAATGGCGCCGAATTACTTGCCATTCGAACTGAAAAAATGGAGCGCCCACAGGCTGAAGCAGCCAAGCCAGCATTTTCACCCGAAGAAACACCAACTTGCGAACAACTGTACCTCACCGGATTGCATTTAGAACAATACCGACATGCCACGTACAACGCTACCGATTATTACAAAGAGGCACTGAAGCGCGACCCAAGCGATGTTCGGAATAATAATGCAATGGGACTTTGGCTGCTTCGAAGAGGAAAGTTTGCAGAATCGGAACAATATTTTAGAACAGCTATCGAAACCCAACTGCAACGCAACCCGAACCCGTACGACGGTGAACCGCGCTACAATTTGGGTTTAGCCCTTCAATATCAAGGGAAAAACAAGCAAGCTTACGATGCTTTTTACAAAGCATGTTGGAACTCAGCCATGCAGGATGCTGGATTTTTCGGCTGTGCACAGATTTCTTGCATCAACAACAAACTGAACGATGCGGCTTACGAAGTGGAAAAATCGCTCATTCGCAACTGGCATAACCACAAAGCACGCGTGTTGAAATCGGCTATTTTGCGCAAACTCGGACGAAAGGAAGAGGCGCTGAGTTGGATTGAAGAATCTTTGAAAATTGATTTATTTAACTTTGGCTGTCGTTTTGAAAAATATTTACTAACAAACGATAGTAATGTACTAGCTGAAATGCATCAGCTTATGCGTGGCGAAATACATAATTATGAGATTGTTGCGTTGGATTATATAGCTGCCGGAATGTAT
>JFJP01039090.1_pt1 | contig 14539 bp, 15 predicted proteins | sample 431651 | NCBI WGS metagenome assembly JFJP01 (sample SAMN02602958, study PRJNA72255) | Microbial mat metagenome, whole genome shotgun sequencing project. | biome: fresh water; feature: sink hole; material: water; isolation source: purple microbial (photo- and chemosynthetic) mats found in...
CGCATCCCATACCGCTTTGGCAATATCGGCAATCACTTCTTCACGTGCGCCTTCTTTGGCTTTGGAATCTGATACGAACACAACAATTGCAATAGGCGTTTTATTCGGCAGGATCATGATCCCAACATCGTTTGTTGCGGCAGTGAGTCCATTTTCATTTGTGCCGGATGAGCCGGTCTTGTGGCCAACAATGGTCCCTTCCGGAAGTTTTCCTTTAAGTCTTTTTGCTCCGGTAGTGGTTTTCACCATTACGTTCCAAAGATATTCTCTACTTTTTTGAAAGAGAATACTGTCCCGATAAAATTTGGCAAGCAGCTTCGCCATTGCATACGGAGAGCTGTAATTTCGGTATTGAATATTCCAGTCTGTATGCATTTCCTCTTCGGTCGAAACAATTGCCATTCCCTCGATCCCAAGAGAGCGTATGTATTGGTCAACCATCGTAGGACCACCGACCAATCGAAAAAGAAGATCGCATCCGTTGTTATCACTCCACGCCACTGTGGCAGTCAGAATTTCATCAAGGGTTATGTCGACATTGCCATCTGGGTATTTTTCCCGTAACGGACTCCATGTATTTGGAAGCAAGTCACTCTTGCTAATATGAATGCGTTGATCGAGCGATAACTTCTCTTTATCAATCTGATGAAGAATCGCCAGAGCAAGAGGAAATTTGTAGACACTCTGCATCGGAAATTTTTCTTTTCCATTCACCATCACCGTGTCGTTGCTATTCAGGTTGATTACCGCAACGCCGATATGCCCTTCGTTTTGATGAACGATTCGTTCAATTTTATTCCGAAGCGAGTCCATCTGAGAAAACATAGTTAAGGGACAGAGTAAAAAAAGGAAAATTAAAACGATGGCGATATATTTGTGTGGTTTCATGTTAGTCTTTTCGTTGGCTGTAAACGTAAAGAATTTGTTTGGAAGATTCAATACCGAGAAGATGTCTGACGAAGTTTCTCATCCACTGATATCTGCGATGGCCAGTAATACTTACCCCGCGCAAAACGTCAAATACTGAAAATTCCCTCTGAATGGGACTCCATAATGCATCACATATCACGCATTGTCTTCGCATTACAGAATCTTGAACAGCTGATCGATCCTCTGAATGTGATATGTCGGCTTTAATGAGGTTGTGTTTTCAATGTTTTTGGGATTGAACCAACAGGTATCAATCCCAAAATTGACACCTCCCTGAATGTCGGATGATAATGAATCACCAATCATTAATACATTCGATTTATCGCTGTGATTCAGTTTCTTTAAAGCAAATTCAAAGATACGCGGATCCGGCTTGCTCACGCCGACCTCTTCCGAAATGATAATATCGGAAATATATTTTTTGATGGAAGAACGTTCCAATCGCGACAGCTGCACTTCTTTGATCCCGTTTGTTACGATCACAACAGTATATTTGCTGCTTAAATATTTGCAGATCTCTTCTGCACCCTCCAATAAAAAAACTCCCTCACTCAAATACTTAATGAAGAGATCACTGAATTGATCTGCGGAAAAGGAGATTTCAAGGTCATGAAATAATCGTCTGAACCGCTCGACTCGGACCTGCTTGCTGCTCAGTAATCCTTTCTCAACATCTTTCCAAAGCAATTTGTTGATGATGGTATATTTTTGCTTCATTCCTTCAACGTCAAGATTATGCTCCATTTTCATAAACGATCGTTCAAAAGCGGCTTTCTCCGCTTTTTCAAAATCAAAGAGCGTATCATCAGCATCAACTAAAATCAGTTTATACAATTTCTTTGCACCTTTTAATTTTACCTTATCGTCACCTTGTAAGTGACGGTCAGGTATTTTTTACTTCAAAATAAAAGGGACAGACTTTCGTCCGTCCCTGAAAAACACTCTTTTCGCCTTCGCGACTTTGAGTGAAGTTTATATTTTACTCTCGAAATTTTGTAAAGCACAACGTTGCATTATGTCCGCCAAACCCAAATGCATTACAGATCGCAGCATTGACGGTTTTTTTAATGGAAATATTCGGTACATAATTCAGATCGCATTCCGGATCGGGAGTTTCATAATTGATGGTCGGATGAACTTCATCGGTCACTACACTCATCACTGTCGCAATTGCGCCAATAACACCGGCGGCACCAAGTAAATGACCGATCATCGACTTCGTGGAATTGACAACAAGCTTTTGTGCGTGATCTCCAAAGACAGTTTTGATCGCATTGGTTTCGTACTTATCGTTGTAATATGTCGATGTTCCGTGCGCGTTCACATAATCAATATCGGTCGGATTCAATCCTGCATCGTTCAACGCCATCTTCATTGACCGTTGAGCTCCTTCTCCGCCCGGTGCCGGTTCGGTAATATGATGCGCATCTCCGGTAAATCCCATTCCGGCAAGTTCTGCATAAATTTTCGCACCGCGTGCTTTCGCATGTTCCAATTCTTCTAAGATCATAATTCCGCCTCCTTCACCCATCACAAATCCGTCGCGGTTCTTTTCGAATGGCCGGCTTGCTTTTTCCGGAGCTTCATTTCTGGTAGAAAGAGCTTTCAGCGCATTGAATCCGCCGATTCCCATTTCGCAGATTCCTGCTTCCGATCCGCCGCACACCATCATATCCACAACTCCGCGCTGGATCAACATCATTGAGTCACCGATCGCATGCGATGCTGTTGCACAAGCGGATACTGTAGCATAGTTCGGACCTTTCAATCCGTACTTTATCGAGATACGGCCGGCGGCAATATCAGGGATCATCATCGGAATGAAGAACGGACTGATACGACGTGGACCTTTTGCTTCGATCATATTCGTTGTCTGTGTCTGGAATGTTTTAAATCCGCCGATTCCCGAACCGAACACAACGCCGACACGTTCCTTATTTTCATTCTCAAGATTCACTCCGGAATCTTTTATCGCCTCTTCCGCAGCCGCAAGTGCATATTGAGTATATTGATCGACACGCTGTGCAAGTTTACGGTCCATATAATTATGCGGGTCGAAACCCTTTAATTGACCTGCAAACTTTGTGTCATACTCGGTTGTATCGAAATACGTGATGTTGGCAATGCCGCTTTTTCCGGCAAGTGCATTTGCCCAAAATTCCTTAACGGTCAATCCGATTGGTGTTACTGCGCCCATTCCGGTAACAACAACACGACGCATTTGACGAGAAGCCATAACAAATTCCTATTGATGTGTTAAAATGAAAAACCACACCGTCACGGCGTTCGTCATCCCGAACAAAATTCGAGAGTGACGAAATGTTGTGAGGGTGTGGCTCTAATGAAACAATTATTTCTTTGCAGCGGTGATATATGTGATCGCATCGCCAACGGTACCGATCTTTTCAGCATCCTCGTCCGGAATGCTCATACCGAAGGATTTTTCAAATTCCATTACCAATTCAACGGTATCAAGTGAATCCGCACCGAGATCATTGGTGAATGATGCTGTTTCGGTAACCTGTGCTGCATCAACGCCAAGTTTGTTGACGATGATCTCTTTTACTTTTGCTGCTACATCTGACATAATGTTTCTCCTAATTATGTGTTTATTGGATTATGTTTATTTTGCGTTCTTTTGTCTGTTTCAATATACTATACTTAAACTACATTGCCATGCCACCGTCAACATTAATTGTCTGTCCGGTAATATAGCTGGAATCATTCGACGCTAAAAAGCAGACGACTGCCGCAATCTCTTCCGTCTTGGCAATTCGCTTCTGCGGAATGATGCCCAAGATAGCTTCTTTTTGCTTTTCATTCAACTTTTCTGTCATATCAGTTTCAATGAACCCAGGGGCAATTGCATTGACTTGTACATTGCGCGAAGCAAGCTCTTTTGCGATGGATTTGGTGAATCCAATAACTCCTGCTTTTGATGCAACGTAGTTCGATTGTCCGGCATTACCCACAACTCCCACAACCGACGAAATATTGATGATTTTGCCCGATTGTTGGCTCATCATCTGACGGCATGCTGCTTTTGTAAAATTGAAGACGCTCTTTAAGTTCGTCGTTATGACATCATCCCAATCCTGTTCGCTCATTCTCATCAGCAATCCGTCTTTTGTGATGCCGGCATTGTTCACCAGAATATCGAGGCGTCCGAAGTCTTTTATCACGTTCTGAACAACTTCGTTCGATTGATTTGTATCCGCTGCATTCGATTGGAATGCAACCGCCTTTCGTCCCATCAATAGCAATTCGGCAACGAGAGAATTTGCTTCTTCTACACGACTACGATATGTGAATGCAATATCGGCACCAGAATGTGCAAGCTGCAAAACAATTGATCGGCCGATTCCGCGTGAACCACCGGTAACAAGAGCAACTTTTCCGGAAAGATTATAGTTTGTCATATTTTTTTTCGAAAATTATTTCGATTGATGATTACTCTTCATTACGACCAACTCCTCATATCCTTCTTTTCCCAAGACAAATTCTAGTTCTGCTTTGCACGAATCAACCAACGTTGAATCTGTATCACTAACGATTGAACAACAGCCTGCTTTGTCCTGTTGATAGTCATCAAATGTCAGTACACCGGTATCAAGCACAATTGGAAATGCGATACAATAGAACGGTTTGATCTTCCATGGATCATTGTATTTTTCAGCGCTGACAAGTTGAACGCTGCAGCGCCCGTCTTTACCGAGAAAAACACATTTATCATTATAAACTTCTGTGCCGATAGCATAGCCGGCAGGAAAATCTTTATCATCAACTCTGATGTTATCGAACCAAACCGATTCATTCGTCGTCTGCGTTTCATCCATCTTCAACTTAATCTCGTCTGTATGCTGAAGGATGACATCACGCTCACTCGGGTCTAAATAGACTCCGGACGAACAGCATGTTGTTTGACATTGATATGGTCCGCAACCCCTTGAAAATCCTTTTTCAAACAGAACCGGATCGATGGTATAATTTCCAATTTTCAAATCTGACATTATAGTTTAACTTCCGCTGCTTTATCAATTCCAAAAATTTCAGCATTTGCCACTGTTCGTTTCACCAATCCTTGCAAAACTTTACCCGGACCAATTTCAATGAATGTTGTTGTACCATTTGCAGCCATATTGATCACTGTTTCTTCCCAGCGCACAGGACTTGTTACCTGCTCAAACAACAAATTACGAATTTCAGAAGCACGTTGAACAGGTTTTGCCGTAACATTTGCATAGACCGGAATCTTTGCATCGTTGATCGTCACCGCATCCAGCGCCTCTTTCAATTTATCTTTTGCTGATTGCATCAATGGTGAGTGGAAAGCGCCGCTGACAACCAATTCTTTCACTAATTTTGCACCTCGTTCTTTCGCAATTTCCATCGCTTTGCGAACACCTGTGACCGAACCAGAAATAACAATCTGTCCTGGTGAATTGAAATTTGCCGCCTGTACAATTCCCATTTCACAAGCTTTGCTTGTTACTTCACCCACAATACCTGCATCAAGTCCTACTATTGCTGCCATTGTTCCGGGATTCTCTTCACCCGCTTTTTGCATCAACTCTCCACGCAAACGAACGAGTCTGATCGCATCGGAAAATGAAATTGCTTCTGCGGCAACCAATGCCGAATATTCGCCGAGGGAATGACCTGCAACCATCGATGCATCGGTTCGTTTTAACAATTTCCACAATGCAACACTATGAAGAAAAATTGCCGGCTGTGTATTCTTCGTTTTTTTTAATTCTTCTTCCGGTCCATCAAAACAAATCTTTGACAATGAAAATCCGAGAACTGAATCTGCTTCATCAAAATATTTTTTTGCATCAGAAAATTGTTCGGAAAGATCTTTCCCCATCCCAACATATTGTGAACCTTGTCCCGGAAATATATACGCTATCTTCATATCACTTGGTTGGTCGGCATTAATGCCGACCTGCTATTTTAATAATTAATACGCCCATTTAACATACACCGCACCCCACGTATAACCAGCCCCAAAACTTGCCAGGACAAGATTCTGTCCTTTTTTTACCTTCCCTTCGTGCCACCATTCAGAAAGTGCCAATGGAATTGTTGCTGCGGTTGTATTACCGTATCGACCGATATTGATCATCACTTTCGATTTATCCAGTCCCATGCGATCAGCTGTCGCATCAATGATGCGCAAATTAGCCTGATGAGGAATAAGCCAATCAACATCTGCTCCAGTGAGATTATTGCGCTGCAATATCTCTTCTGAAACATCTGCCATTCCTTTAACTGCAACCTTAAACACTGCTTTTCCATCCTGCACCAAATAATGCATTTTTTTATCGATCGTTTCGTGTGTAGGGGGATTCAAACTTCCACCGCCGCTCATGTATAAGTATTGTCCGCCGCTTCCATCGGAATATAATTTATGGTCCAACACGCCCAACTTCTCATCACTGCTTGGTTCCAATAATACTGCACCGGCACCGTCACCAAATAAAATTGCAGTATTCCGATCGGTATAATCCATAATGGAGCTCATTTTATCGGCGCCGACAACAAGAACTTTTTTATATGCGCCGGTTTCAATCAGTTGAGCACCGAGTGAAATAGCATATACAAATCCCGAACATGCCGCAGAAATATCAAATCCCCACGCTTTTTTTGCACCGATCTTTTCCTGCAGAACACATGCTGTTGCCGGAAAGAACATATCAGGTGTCACCGTCGCGAAAATGATCACGTCAATTTCTTCTGCACCGATTCCGCGGTTCTTCAAAAGCATTTGAACTGCGGGAACAGCAAGGTCAGATGTTCCGCCACCTTCGGCAACACGACGTTCACTGATACCGGTCCGCGTGCGGATCCATTCATCATTTGTGTCTACTAATTTTTCTAGATCAAAATTTGTTAATACTTTGGGTGGAACAAAATGACCAACTGATGTAATTGCTGCTTTGATTTTACTCATTAAAACTCTCTAGTTCTTTAATTGTTCCTGAATATGCTGATTAATTTTATATTGAACCACCTCTTCTGCCCGAAACAACATGTTCTTGATCGCTTTTGGCGGTGAACCTCCGTGACCAATAATTGTAACTCCGTTTACTCCAAGCAGCGGAATTCCGCCATGTTCGGTGTAATCCATATCTTTGAATATCTCGCGAAGAGAACCACGCAGCACGCCGATCATTAATTTATTAAGAATACTCTTGTCGGCAAATTTCTTGAACTGAAACTTTAAATATCCCGGAATACTCTCAGCAAACTTCAACAGAACATTCCCGACAAATCCGTCGCACACCACAACGTCGACATGACCTTTTAGAATATCACGCCCTTCAATATTGCCGACAAAATTCATTTTTTCTTTCCGCTCGGAAATATACTTGAATGTTTCTTTCGCCAGTTCATTTCCTTTGGATTCCTCTTCTCCAATGTTCAACAGACCAACCCGCGGATTTTTTTTCTTGAACATGTATTCGGCATAGATACTTCCCATAATGCCAAACTCAAACAAAAACTGCGGACGACAATCCGAAACTGCACCTGCATCAACGATCAGCGTGGGACCTTGTTCGCTTGGAAAAATTGCAGCAACAGTCGGTCTGCTGACACCGGGAATTCTTCCAAGGATCAATGTTGAAGCAGCCGTGACTGCGCCAGTGTTTCCCGGAGAAACGAACGCATCGACCAACCCTTCTTTATGCATCGTCACTCCTTTTACGAGTGACGAATTCGGTTTTGTCTTGATCGCAACAACCGGTGAGTCATGCATATCAATAACATCGGGAGCATGAACTATCGAAAAATCCAAACCATCAGTGTTCCCGATCTTCAGCAGTTCTGCTTTGATCTTGTTCTCATCGCCGACCAACACCACATGAAATCGATTATTGCTTTGACGAAGACATTCAATCGCGCCCTGCACTTCATATGCCGGTGCAAAATCGCCGCCCATTACATCGAGCGCAACACGGATCTTTTGTGAGGATTGATTCATGGTATTTAGGAATTGATGAATTATTACCTAAAAAAAAGCCACTGCAGAAATCTTCGGCAGTGGCTGTGGGTAAACAGACTTTAATTATGCAGTTTTCTTTTCTTTAATCACTCTGCCATTGTACATCAATTTACCTTCCGATGTCCAGACAGCACGATGACTTAAATGAGCTTCCCCCGATGCTTTATCGATTGCAATAGTAGGATTTTCTGCTTTGTAATGTGTTCGGCGTTTACGACCGCGAGTTTTGGAATGTCGTCGTTTTGGATTTGGCATTGCTACGTTCCCTTCAAAATAATGTTTTAGTTTTTTTCAGTTCGTATTAATTTTTGTAACTTTTCCCACCGCGGATCAGCCACCGGGTCAACATCTTCAATGACATTGACAGAATCGGGAATCGTACAGTTCTTTTTACACAACAATTTCAACGGAATAGAAATAAGCAGATATTCTTTCACTGATCCGTCAAGATCGATAATATTATCTTCTTTTCTCAGGATATAGAAATCATCATCGTCCGCTTCACCGTCATTATTCCACGTATAGACTGATGTGAATGACGTCTTCACTTCTTCCTCAAACTCATCGGTACAACGATCACAGACAAAAAGACCCTTGACAGAAGCATTCACCATGACTGTAATTTGGTGAGCACTTTTCTCAAGGGTAACGTGCGCGTGAACCTTACCCAAAAAATTTTGATCTAACCCCAATTCAATGGCAGGTTTTACGAAATCATAGACAAGAATGCCCTCTGACAGGCCTGAAATATTGATCTTCATTCTCTTTTCCTCGTTCAAATTCAGAGGGAATCGCTGTTTTTCCTGAAATTTCAAAGAATTTACAAAAAACTACGAACAAATATAGAAAGTTTGACCGAGAGAGTCAAGAATTTGCTTAAAAATACAAAAGACCCTCCGAGGGTTTCTCTAAAGGTCTTTTGTTGATTCACGTCTGGAATTTCTATGCTTGTTCTACGACCGATTCAATAACTGTTTCTACAGCAACAGACTCTTCTCGTGACGCGGTAACAGGAATACCTTGTTTACCTAATTCGTCATGAACGAAATCGACCGCTTCAGCCAATGCATCGGCAAATTTTTCAAAATCCTCTTTGTACAAAAATATTTTATGCTTTTTGAACTCATCTTCAGCAATTTTCTTACTCTCCGTAATCGTAATGTAAAAATCCTTTTCGGATTTGGTAGCTTTCACATCAAAAAAATACGTACGCTTACCCGCACGTACACGTCTGCTAAATACTTCTTCTTTTCTTTCCGTCGATTGTGTAGTAGAAGTTTCCAATTCTACCCCTCCTGTATATTGTGAATGAAAAATTGTGCAGCTTTTCTGCACGGATGTTGATGAAATAATTATTTTTGAATGATCGCGATTTTCGATGCCGCAACCTGATCGCCCGCTCTATTATGGGCTACAACAATATATATTCCGCTGGCAACCAATCTTCCTTCTCCATCACGGCAGTTCCAGAATGCACGACCACCCCCCTGAGCAGGAAATTGTGAGATCACTTTACCGCTCAGCGCAAGAATTTTGATAGTGCTCTCTTCCACCAATCCTCGTATCTCAACTGATTGTTGTTCTGGAAGATATATCGGATTTGGTGAAAGGTCAATGGTAGAAAATGTTGCCTGAGTTTCTATTGCGGGAACTTCAATACTGGACAATCCTTTATCGGTGCCAAAATACATGACCCCATTTTTTTTGTCAAACGCAAGGGAGAAAACATTGTTATCGGCAAGTTTACCATTGGTATTTTCAACCGTATACTGATTGATCAGCTGTCTTCCATCCGGAGAAACAACAAAAACGCCCTTTGATGACGTTGCAATCCATTTATTATTTTGCGCATCAACTGTAATGCAGTTGATATACAACTCGGCAATGTAGTTAAGATATATTTTTGAGACCCTGCTCTTCGGATTGTTGATGTCAGTTATAATTGTAATACCTTTGCTTGTCGCCATCCAAATATCGTTCTCTTTATCCACTACAATGGATTGTATATTGGAACCGGACGCACCGTCATCTTCCGAGATCATTCCCCATCCGTTTTGTGAACCAACGATATTACGCGATTCATTGAAGAATGCATTGTTTGAAGAAGGATCAGAAAATGCCGGAACGATATTATTGGTGAACCATTTAGTATTGTTTTGATCGATCACGACACCGAACATATATCCAGGATCTCCTCCGTATGGAAATCCTCCGAACGATTCCCACGAAGAGTCAGGTTTCATTTTCCAAATTGTTTTGCTCACATCAGCCGCAAGATAAATAGGCACCCATACATTACCATTCCTGTCTGAAGCAACTTTGCCGGGAACAACAAAATTCGTATCATTATTCAGACCAATAAACCCGGGATTGTTTTTATAGAACACTTTTACAACATTGTTATTTTTATCAACAAGAATTAATCCACGTCCCCACGTGCTGATCCATTTAGAATTATTCGGTCCAAGTTCGATTGCATAACAATCATTCGATAATAATAATGGTGTGTTTGCAGTAGTATAATTTCTCCATTGATGACCGTTAAAACTATAAAATCCCGAACCATTTGATCTACCGGATACCGACCATAACATTCCGTTCTCGTCAACAACTATCTGCGGAAATGTATTTGAATTCGGTCCGTTCGGAAGAAAAAATTCCCAGTTCAACGTCTGATTCCACGAACCAATGCCTGAGGAACGGTATCCCAAAAATACTCGACGTTGTTTCGTTATCGTGCCGCTTGAAACTGTTGATGGTATGCCGGTGTTAAGAACTGAAACTGTATTGACAGTATTAAATGATTTTACAGAATTGCCATCAATAAACATCATCGATGTATCCACTATTGCAATGATCCTTACAGCGGTTGTCAATCCACCCACGAAGTTCCAACTGTTATTTTGAAATTGAATCATCCCCGATTCTGAAGAAGCATAGAGTCCGCCATTAAATTCTGCAAAACTATTTACGGTTAGATTGTTCGAGAGAATTTCCCACGATTCTGGTGCAATAAGATTTGTCGAACCAGCTTTTGAAACAACAATTCCGGAAGAAGTCGCTGCAAATATTCTGTTTTGATAAATTCGAACAGCAGCAACGTTCGGCTCTATGATTGTTTGCGGAGGGGTTCCAAATCTCGTGTACGTGTCTGCAAATTCAAACTTTGAAATTGAAAATACGATTGCACCAAATCCGGTAGCAATATACATTTTATCACCGGACTGGAAAAAACTATTAATGCTCCGATTGGTCTTTCCTGAGCGGACTACATCGGTTATGTAACGCCAATTATTTTTTTTCGGATTATAGACATCAATATTTCCCGATTGTTGACCAATCCACACATTTCCTAGTGAATCGACGAATATTGCTGTTGCATCATTTGTTGAAAGTCCCTCTGAATTGACGAACTTTTGGTAGGTTGAATCGGTTGGATTGAACTGAAAGATACCGCCTGATGTGGCAACCCAAATTGTTGTTCCGTCGGATGCGACAGAACGGACATTCTTCATATCGGTGTAGCTTTTCCAATCACCTATTCCTGCAACGGCTGAGGCAGAGAGAAAGAAATAACCACTGATAAACAATAGTGCACAAAACAAACGACTCTTCATTAAAACATTTCCGGCACGCATACGAAAGACTCCTCTTTTCGATTTGAGATTGCAGAGCTATAGTATCAAAGAGTCTTTCGTGCTTCCCTTTCTGATTATCAACCAATTTTTAGAAAAAGATCCGCCATCTCGATGGCGCCTAACGCTGTATCATACCCTTTGTTGCCGACTGTACCTCCGGCTCGTTCCATTGCCTGCTCAAATGTATTCGTTGTAAGAACTCCGAATAACACCGGAACATTTCGTTCATACGAAACAGCTCCGATCCCCCTTGCACACTCTTGACAGATAAAATCAAAATGAGGAGTTTCTCCTCGTATCACAGCTCCAAGACAAACAACCGCATCATATTTTTTTTTACTGGTAATAAATGAAGCAACTTGCGGCAGCTCAAAAGCGCCGGGGCAATGAAAAACATCAACATCCGTAGCGCCATTTTTTTTAAAACATTGCAACGCTCCGTCAAGCAATTTTTGCGTTACCGTGTTATTGAATCTGCTGACAACAATGGCAAATTTTTTATTGTGTGCGCTTACGCCGCCTTCAAACTCTTGTTGGAATACTTCGGTTGCCATGGTCTACAAAATATACTTCCGCTAATTTTTGAGTGAGTTGCCTGAGAATAATCGGTGTTTCATCATGTCCACACGGCTCTCATCAATATAAAAATTTCCAAGTACTTCATCATCATTTTTTTTACCGCCGTGAAAATCGGATCCGCCGCTTTCTAAAAGAAAATATTCATTGACAACACCGCGATAATATGATGTATGCGTCGGTTGATGCGATGGATGAATCACTTCAATTCCATCTAAGCCGGCTCGAATTGTCTGATGAAGAAGTTCCTCTGTGGTAAATCGACCGGGATGAGCAAGAAAAGAAAGTCCGCCGGATGATGATATGAGTTGGATTGCATCCTTCAACGTAAGCTGGAATTTTTTTTCAAAAGCCGGTCCACCGTTTCCAATAAATTTATCAAATGCCTGGTGGTATGTTTCGATATAGCCTTCTTCAACCATTGCGGTAGCAATATGAGGACGACCAACCGCTCCGTGCCCGGCCCGCTCCAATACCGATTCAATTGTTAACGGAACATTGATGTTGTTCAATTTTGCAACGATCCGCTCGGCCCGCTTCACCCGTTCCCGTCTGAAAAATTCCAAATATTCCAACAACCGTTTGTTTGTATAGTCTAAAAAATATCCAAGAATATGTACATCTCTATCATCGACCAATGCGCTCAATTCCACACCGGGAATCACTTCTACGCCAAATTCTTTCCCATATTCAATTGCATCGGGAAATGCCGCGACACTATCATGATCCGTAATACTGATGACAGACAGACCGCGTTGTTTGCATTTTTTAATCACCTCGTACGGAGAGAATATTCCATCCGAATAGGTTGTATGCATATGCATGTCTGCTTTAGTCATAGAAGGGTTTGTTGTTGATCAGGAATGAAGTGTTTTGAAATTTTCGTAATCATTGATAATCAACTTGCTGCCTTGCAGCTGCACATATCCTTTTTTAATGAACTTATGAATCATTCGAGAAATAGTTTCGCGTGATGTTCCGGCCATATTCGCAAGATCTTGCTGCAGCGGCAGTTCATCGATTTCAACTTTTCCTTTTCGAAACACACCCACATCATCCGCCAATTGAATTACGACATTGGCAACGCGCCCGGCAGCATCTTTAAGCGATAAGCTTTTTATCTGGGCATCGGCTTTTCGCAAGCGACCGGTCATTTCCCGCAACAGACCGATTGCAACCGAAGGATAGTCGGTCAATGATTTCAAAAAATCACCGCGGTGGATCATGAACAATTCTGATTTTGACGTTGCGACAACACTTGCTGAACGAGTTGACCCGTCGAGAATTGCCATCTCACCAAAAAAATCACTCTCCCCAAGAATGGAAAGGATCACTTCGCGGCCATCATCATCCATCCGTACTATCTTTACTTTACCGGAGATGATCACGAACAGAGCGGCTCCTGTCTCTTCTTCCAAAAGGATTATACTCCCCTTTTTATATTTCTTTCGTACACCGAGTGCAGCAATATGTTCGAGATCTTTTTCACTGAGTTCGCTAAAAATTGGAACGTTACGCAGGACATCAACTTCTTCAGACATTGGGTACCACCATCATAGTTAGGTTAGAAGCAAGCACTGTTAAACTTGATAAATATAGAGTGTGTTGTGATGAAAGTCAAGATTGAGGCAACAACAAAAAACTCTCGAAAAACAGATCGCAACTGATCGGATTCTTGTTACTGTTCCGTTCGAAAACAATAGATGGTTTTATTTTCAGCAGCGACAAAAATTGAATTTTGCCAAACAAGAGGAGTAGTTTTAATGCGGTTCTCAACGTCATGTTTCCACAAGACAGATCCGTCTTTTAAAGAGAGAGCATAGAGATGATTATCTAATGAAGCAACAATGACAGCATTTGAAGCAATAATTGGAGTTGTATTAACAGCATTCTTTGCATGAAATTTCCACTGCATCATGCCGTCCAGAAGTGAATATGCTGACAAAGATCCGTCGAGTGAAGGGATATAAATAATCCCATTGGATACAGCTGGTGTTGACATAATTTTATCACCAACAAATATTTTTCGCTCAAGCGCACCTGAAACCGCATCGATGATATACACAGTTGAATCACGCGAAGCAGCGATAAGTTTCCCGTTTTGCACTGTCAATCCGGCAAAAACAGCATGACGTGTAGAAAACTTCCAACGCATCTCACCGTTCTTTTTATCCAACCCAAAAATAATCCCTTCGGCGTTAGCACAAAAGACAAGATCGTTCAACGCACACGCCGAAGCATAGATTGGTGCTTTCGTATCAAATTTCCAATTTGACTCCCCATATTGTGCTTTAAAAGAATAGAATGTTCCGTCCAATCCGCCGACGAACAAAAGATCATCACTCATGAATGGAGAAGAAACGACACCGCCAATATCTTTTGACCATTG
>JFJP01048864.1_pt1 | contig 14536 bp, 16 predicted proteins | sample 431651 | NCBI WGS metagenome assembly JFJP01 (sample SAMN02602958, study PRJNA72255) | Microbial mat metagenome, whole genome shotgun sequencing project. | biome: fresh water; feature: sink hole; material: water; isolation source: purple microbial (photo- and chemosynthetic) mats found in...
CTATAAGTCTATCAGTATTTAATTCGGGAATGATTTCAGTTACAGATTTTTGACGGTAATCTTCATTATTTACTCGTTCTGGATTTACAAGCCTGTTAATTAATTCATAATCTTCAGAACGACAATAGATAAATGCATTTGGAAATTTACCACGACCGGCACGATTAATCAACTGAGCCAAACTAGAATCATCTGTATTTCTAAATCCCATACCTGACATCGGTTTGTTCAAATTCGGAAGGTAAACGTGTTTAGCATCTACGTTAGCACCACTTCAATATTAACTTTATATTTCTATAAAGAATAGACTATCTCTTACGCTAATTTAGCGCTTCTGTGTTTCCATCGCGATAGTTTGCGATGTACGAGATTTCTCTCTAGTCGTTACACCTTCTTGTAAATTAATACAAGCTTGGCTCGGTATTGTCATATATTAAATATGAGTTTCACCGAATTAACAGAATTTTTAATCAAATATTTCTATTTGATGGGGCAAATTTTACCCCAAGTGCATCCGTAGCAAGTAAAATATAAATTTTACCTTTTTGAAATAATCTTTGAATTGTATCTTTGTGAATCGGATGCATCGCGCCAATCATCAAACCCATTCCAGCAAGCGCACCCTGATATAAAATATTAGATTCATCTTTAGTCATTGTCATATCTTCGATATTTTGTTTTCTTCCAGTTTTATCTTCAAAATCGCCTTTATCTTCTTCTAATTCAAATCTATTAAAGTACTTCAAAAATTCGATATCATCTACATAAATATTTTCTCGTTTATCATCAATCATTCCAGGAATCTGTGTGTGATGTTTTTCGATTTCTTCTCGTTCTTTACCAGTCAAATTTACACTATCTAAATAATCAGAATAACGTCTGATATCTTTATTTGCTTCTCGTTTACCGATAATTCTCGCCATATCTGGATGACCATTTACTTGATATTGTGGAATATCTTTCAGATACCCAGAATTTCTATATTTATTAGTTCCAGACAAATCATTTAAAACTATATCCATTTTTGCAGGTCCGTCATACAAATGACCGTGCGGTCTACGAGGTAATGTTTTTAATGCTTCTATCATTAAATTAACAAGACTGGTTTTTGCAAAATTTCTGACCGAGAACATTACTAAAATAGAATTAGTTTGTCTCGTTTGGATTATAGTTTTAATTAATGAAACTTGAGGTTTAAACGAATTTTCACCAGAAATCGCCTGTAAAGGAACGACTGTTAATCTAGATCTATTTTTCATTCCCGGCATTTCTACTTTACCCGATGCAGAATTTTTTATTGTACTTGCATCAAGATGGCGATCTTTTCCAATATCTGGTCCGGTTTCAATTTTTACTTTTCTAAAGATATCAGGAATATATTCGAATTTTACTTTTAATATCGATTCAAATGCTTTTCCTAATTCAAATAAACTATTCTCGTTAACAGAACCGGTGAGTAAATGTACTCTAGTATTTGCACTTCTAGCAGCAGATATTACTTGACATAACTGAATGAATTGTTTTTCATCGTCTTTTGAAATCATCATTCCGGGTTTAGTTAATAATTCTTGTACTTCGTCAATTATAATATGATCTGCTTGAGATGCGTATTTTCTAACGGTAGGAACAAGTCCACCGCCTTTTACACAAACTATAATTGGCTTAATTTGTCCGCGTAAAAACGGTACTTTTGAAGTAATTTCTGGTCCGAATTCATATTGTGGATTCGGATTATCGCCAGACATTATTACTACAAATGATTGTGCAAATTTCAACATGAAACTTTCGCGTTCAAAATCAGATGTGAACTGTGTGAATAGTAAATCTTGAAACCAATTATGAACTTGTTCACGATCTTGACTGAGAGATGGACTGGAATTTCTCTGTAAATTTCCAAGTAAAGCCATTATTCCATATTCGTCATCTCTAATAAAATCATTATTAGAAATTTGAATACTCAATTGTTTAGTTGGAACAAAATAAATAAACCGAGGCATTTCGCCGCCCCTATTTTTAAGAAAATTTAACATTTTTTCATAAAAATAAATTTTAATTGGGCGCGTTTTTCCGCCACCAGGAGGAACTGAAATTATTAAATTGGTATTCTTTTTTTTAAATGCATCATAGATATCATATTGCCAGCCAGTTAATGGTTTTACTTTATCAAATTTATTAGTTGGATCTTCTTTATTAAAATCATAAGTATTTTTTTCATTTTTATCATCTCTTGTTACTCTACCATATAAATCAAAGCTTTTATGGTAACAAGGACAAGTATGAGTTCCCCAAGGAGGATTTAAATTATTTGATTCATATACTGGGCATATACCATCTTTAACAACATTTATTATTTTACAACCAACACCGCATTTATTATTAGTTATATTAAAAAATGAACAATTATGATTATTAATATTCGCCAATGTTGCAGACAATGCAGGATCAAATGGATTAATAGGATCTATATGTCCATGTCTTCCATCAAAAGTAGTTCCTGAATCTCTATAAGTTAATCCGCCAGGTCTATCATGTGTTATAGGATCTAACTCATCTGTTATCCCAAATACTTCTTGTAGTATTTTTTTAATCATAATTTTTGGTTGCTCTATAAATAGTAGCAATGGCATCTAATGTCGGAGCGTATAAAGTATTAGAAAGTGATTTAGAATCAACAAATTTGGTTTTAGTATAATAAGGATTCATTTTTTCTAAAGCTTCTTTTTTAGCTTCTTCCGTAAATACAGGAATAATTGCAACAGTATCGCCGTCATTATCACCACCGATATTAGGAAGATCAATACTACTTAATATTGCAGAACGACCATCATTTATTAATACATGTGCAGAAAAATAAGAATTTCTTTGTAATACTGGATCTCGTTTACATAATACGACTTGGTCTTTAGTAATTTCTACAATTAAATTAAATAATTGATTTTTTAAAGTAGGCGGAATATTGTCTGGATTTTTTACTAAGTCATCTAAGAATCGTATCATATCATGCGAATCAAAATCATCTTTCTGACAGAAATTTTTAATTCCATCTAAAACTTCATTTTCTTTTCTGAATAAGTTATAACTAACCAATGGTTCAAAAATAGTTAAAGCAGTATGCCATGGTATACTAAGTTTGCCTAATGGTATTTCTGGAGATGATGATAGAATTATTCTAGTAGTGAAGTCCATTGCTTTCTTCATCATACTGTTTCTAATTAAACCACGCTTCCCTTTTAAATTTCTATCTCTGATAAAATCAGTAATTTTAAGAAGTTGATTTTGAACGTTATTAATAATTAATTTATCAATATCACTTATGCCAGATATAGACGAAATTTGAAATATCAATGATCTGTATAGTTCATTGATTTCTGCAGTTTTAGAAATATCATTTATATTAATATCTCTATCTCCAGCAGGAGTGATTAAAAATTTATTAATTAAAATTACATTTTTATTATTTTCAATAAATTCACATTCTTTCTTCTTATCTGAATGTGAAAATAATCTGAAATCGATATTTCTAAATTCTCTAATTAAAAAACTTAATCCCGTTTCACCGGCCATATCTTCTATTAATTGTTTGTCTTTAACTATATATCTACTTTTTTCACGTAGTACTTTTGAAGTAGCATCGGATGTTGCTCTTAACATTTTAAGTACTAACGGATGTATTAATGTAGTTCTTAAATTCACATATCCAAATTGTTGTTTTCTATTTCTAGTTCCTATTTTACCAAAAATAGTTTCAGACCATAATCCATCTTCATCAAATCCTTTTGCGGATGGGTATTTTGCATTTTTCACTTCTAAAACATTATTTGTTTTAACAAAATTTTCAATATCTAATAATTCTAGAAACATTTTTTTTCCTGGTTATTGGTGATTTTATATACATATTTACAATCGCCTTAAATCAAAACCGGAGTTGACATATGCTAACATTCGAAGTTGAAAATGATAGTTTGATTTTATTTTATAATAATGAACAAATTTTTAAATTTTTTAAAGATACGGACGATTTCCAAATTTGGAGTCCGGGGGTATATTGTACATATCGGGAACTAGATTATATTATTAATAAAGTAGACTTTAATTATCGGAGTGAATACTTGTGGAAAACTAAATTCAAACCAACCGGTGCCACAAACGATAATCCAAGTAAAGATTCAGTGTGTAGGTTTTCAGATATGGAAAGTTTTATCTATAAGATGGTCAATTCAACCGAAGTTAAGAATGACGAAATCGTCTCTAATCTAATTCGAGAATTATATTCTTTTATATTCGAAAACAAAAGCCAAGGAATTTTTAAAATGATCGAAGATCCAATTTACGCACAAGCAAAAAAACTTATTTTAGAAAATAATAATAATAATAAAAAATTACTCAAAATAATTTCTGAGCTAAGTTCAGATAATTCAAAATCTAAATTAGAAGAAGTGTCTGAAAAAGTCGCGGAAATTAATAAAATTTTAAGGATGCAAGATTAAAAGAATTAGTACGAGAATCACTAATTCGACGAGCAGAAATTTTAAAAATCGATATTTCTAATTGTAAATCAGATATAGAAATAATAGATCTGATTCACAAACTAGAATCATCTCAAACTTTACTTGAGAATATTAAGCAATCAAGGTCTTCGTCAAAATAGGAATTGCAATTTGCATAGCTTTTGATCTAATCTCAGGAGAAATTGGTCTTCTGTGATTAATATAATGATCCCTTTCACGACGTTTATATGCAATAGTTGGGATGAATTTCCAAGGTCCAAATTTTGCAGCATATACCGATAATACAAATTTATAATATTCATTAAAATCAGAATATGTACTTTCTACATCTTGCATATTTAATGCAGATCTACGAAAAATAGCAAAATGGTTCGGATAATCATTCAAGCATAACTGGTTGGTCGCCGACCATAAATATCTCTTTTCGATAAACATTTGGCGACCAGTATTGTCTATTTGCTCGTATGTGGAATACACACCACATAACGTCGGATTTGATTCTAATACGTCCAACATTGCTGGAATTTTTTCGGGAATCAAAATATCATCATTATCTAAAAATCCAAAATACTTGTTATTTGTATTTTTTATACATTCAACTTCTGCTCTAGCAATATTATTATAATCATTTTCTAATATATAAACATTACTTTCATTTTTTACCGATTCTAAACAAGAAACAATATATTCTGGTTTAGAAGACGATGGTTTATTCAATAACAAAATGTCCAAATTGTTCAAAGTTATTCCCCCATTAACATCCAGATGGCTGACTATCATTCAATTCTAAAATAAGATATATAGGATCCACAACAGATTTTAAATTAAGATCTTTATCGTATAAACTAGCTTCTGCAACTAGTGTCCCAGATGACGTATAATACGGATTATTTATATTTATTATTATAGTATCGTCAATTGTGGAAATAATAGCACTTTCATTTCCGCCGGCGGCAACAGTTATCTGTGCAAAGTTTACTGATGGTGTAAATCCTGATAAAAACACAGTTTCATCATACCCATTCACAGATAAGTAAATTTCACTGTTATTATTATAATCAAATTCAAAATTACGATTTGCACTTGTCAGGGAACCAACTTCGACTCCATCTATAGTAATATATACAGTCTCACTGCCTGTAACTAAATCAATATTATCCCAAAATGTAGAATCAGTTGCGAAGATTTTCCAAGTCCCTTTATTTTTATCAGAATTTCCACTGAACGGCCAACCATCAAAATAATTCATCCATCCTTCTGAAGGATAGACATTTATACTTTCTGCATATTTACTTAATAAAAATAATTTTATATCAAATACTAGGTTAGACGATGGAACGACATACAAACTGACTTCAACATTTGACATATATTCTATCGTTTGATTCGAATTGGTTATAGTACCAATTGCAAGCCCATTTGCAAAAACAGTCAAATGCTCACCATCTGGTAATAATTTATATTTTTCATTCAAAGTGATTTGATAATAATAATTCCCATATAACCATAAAGTATTCGATAAATAGTCGGATTCCGCTAAATTCGGATCGTTTGGTATATGGTACATAGTATAACCATCTAAATAACTAACCATTGCATTTTTGAAACTATATTTCCAATTGATAATGTCATTTTTTTCTTTTTCGAATGTACATTTTCCAATGATTGTCACAGGGTATGTGCTATTATCATAAAAGAAATAAATTTCACCAATTTTTCCATAAGATGGATATATGTGATTTGTAATTACAACAGTATTAGTATTTATTGGGGTTTGAGATTTCGAACAATTATACCAGAAACTCTTATTTGGGAGAGTGACAGCACTTCCTGTGTTGTTATTACCTGCAACCACTCTTCCAAATGCATCTGTTGTTACTTGGCTGTATGTTCCTGGAGTTCCGATTGCTTGTAAAGTAAATGGAGTTTCAGTTGGATTTTCTCCAGAAACTACAATTCCTTTTTCATTTACTGTTACTTTATTATAAGAACCGGGGGTCATAACATTAGGTAAAGTAAATGGAGTTTCAGTTGGATTTTCTCCAGAAATTACTCTACCGAATTCATCTATTGTCACTCTACTATAAGTCCCAGGTACTGATATTTGCTCCAACGTATAGTGAATGTCAGGATTTGATCCAGAAACAACTAGACCGTTTTCGTTCACAGTTACAACATGGTATGTCCCAGACATATCTGTTTGTACCGTTTGTTTTTTAAAATTAAAACTATCTTCACAAAAAAATAACATTCTGGGATTCTCCTTTTTTAAAATAATGTGTTTTTATTTTTTTTATATACATATTTAATTGGCGCTAACTAAAGAGGAAATACTGATGCAGATCCAAATGTCCGAGTTCGAAGTTGCGACTAAAGAAAGACAAAAGTTTTTTATGTTGTTAAAAGATGGGAAGATTTTTATCCCACTAAGACGGGGGCCATGGGGAAATACCGGAATTAAACAGAATTCAATCGTCATAGGAAAAGATTACAAGCCAACTAGATTCACTGCTAAAAATGATCCGTTTGTAAGTAATTTCGAACATATCTATAACATAAGTGGATTTGTTCACAGACTTTCACTAAGACACATCGTATTCAGAAACACTCACTGTAATTATAAATTTGATAAAGAAACAAAAACAGCATTTTATGATTTGAGTAATTTTAAACAACTGGTCAAGCATCATATCAATATGAGTACTGCTGCCAGAAAACACAATAAAATACAAGATTTTATCAATGCTCTCGACAACATTTCGGAGAAAAATATAATGGGAAATTTTTCAAAAGTCAGCCCTGTGAGACTTACAGATCCCTTTATTCCACAAGAATTTGATGACCCATTTCCAGAAAACGAGGACAAAGAAGTGAAAGAACAAGAAATTTCGAAGTTTCATGAAGAAAAACACAAGAATTATCAGTTGATTATCGATCTTATAAAGTCAAATATTGATATTGACAATGCACTGTTGAATAGACTGAAAGTTGATGAAGAATTTCGCAATCGTGCGAATTCTGAACTTGAAACTGAAAATAAGGATCTGAAGAGTCAAGTAAAAGATATCTTTAGTCGACTCGACATTCTGAAGAATCGAGTTAATATGTAATCGAATTCTGCCGTTAGGATACGTCCTAACGGTTATTTTTTTAACATATTTTCTAACCGTTCAATAACATTTTCGCTTGTATGACCGTCCCATGGCATACCGTATTCGTGTTCTTTTATATATACAGATGAGTGCCAAAATTTCATCGGGATGTGGTATGTTATTTGCCCTATATTTGGGACTTCGATGCCTGCGATAAACCAGTTTTGATGAGAGTTTCCATCTGATTGAACTTTAGATTTCCACGAAGTTTCTGGATTCATTACACATAAATTTAAAAATAACAAACATCGATGATCATATAATTCTCCAAATGTATGATACCCGTCTGAAACTTGAGAATCATCACATTCAATTTCTAATTGATCTGAGTCGATTTCGTGAATTGCGTGTGTTCCTGAAATTTTAATCATCGTTTTTACTCGGAGGATTTGATGGATAATTACGCTGTCAATAATACGTATGGGATATACCATGTGATAGATGTATTACCTAAAGACTTCTATAAGGTACAATGCGACGAGTGTTATAAAATATCTGTAATATCTGGAACTAGATTATTTAGAGAAATAAATAAATGCGAATGCGAATCGAAATTAAAATTGAGTTTAGTTGGAAAAGTTATTAAAAATTTTAAAATTTTATATTTAGGAGTTACATTTTCAGAAATTGAATGTCAACGTTGTAAAAAAACGCTAGTTATATCTGCAAAATCAGTTTTATCAGAAAATATCAAAAACTGTGATTGTGAAAAAATCAGTCTTAATGCAGGAATGATTGGAAAAACATTTGGAAATTTAAAAATATTAAGTAAATCTATAATTAAAAAGTCATATTTAACAGTCGAGTGTTCATGTGGAAAAATATTAGATGTTCGGACCCTAAATATAACTTCTGGGCGGATGTTGTCGTGTGGTTGTCAGACTGTAAAAAATCCAATAGAACATATTTGTCCCGGTGTTATAATTGGAAATCTGACAGTTATATCAAAAGCCATTATAAATGCAACTAGAAACAAACATGCAGAATATTGGAAAGTCAGATGCGAATGTGGAAAAGAACTTGTTAAAAGTAACATATATTTAAAAAATAAGAGAGTTAAAATCAAATCGTGTGGTTGTTTAAAAACTAAGGAGTAATTTAAATGCAACATTTTGCAACAAACAAAACATACGGAATATATAAAGTATTAAATATAATAGAAAATTTTAAATTTGAAGTAGAATGTCTTGATTGTAAAAAAATATCCGTCATGGATGATCATTTATTCAAAAATTATCAACACTGTCACTGTAAAGATCGAATTGAATCTAATATTATAGGAAAAATAATTAAAAATTACAAAATCATCGATATTAAAAAAAATATAGCAACATGTCAGTGTTTAAGTTGCGGTAAGATAAAACAGGAATCGTTACATGTTACTTTAGATGGTAATATAACCGGTTGCGTTTGTAAATCGAATGCCATAAACATTGACGAAATGGTAGGAAAAACATTTGGGAGTTGGACTGTATTATCAAGAGTAGAAAATACTAAATTTGTTATTGTTCAATGCATATGTAAAAAAATTCAGAAACTAAAAGAACATGTTTTGAGAAGAGGGCTTAGTAAATCATGTGGGTGTATGATCAACATTCACAAACTCAAATTTTCTAAAGTTATATATCCTGGAGTCAAAATCGGAAAACTCACAATTATCGAAAGTGTTGTCGAATATAATGAAACCGGTCGCCCCAGAAAATTATGGAAAGCAAAGTGTGATTGTGGTAAAATTATATTAAAATCTGATTCAGCTTTAAGAAATAAAAAATTAAAAAACCCAATAAGTTGCGGATGTTCACGCAAAAAAACCTGAAACCAACAATCCCACCGGCGAGTTCTGTGTGGGATTTTTTTGGAGATAAAAAACATGTCATGCGTCCTTGAATCTGAATACGAAAAAATTTTTAATGTAGAACTGAAAAGTTTAAAAATAATTGTCGGCGAAGTTCAATTTGAATACATTACAAAAACTCTTAGAAATAAAAGAATAGAAGAATGGGATTCTACTGTTCGAAATCAAATTTTTAATTGGATTAACAATAATCAAATTAGTTCTAGATTTGTATTAGTATTTGAAAATTGTTTTGTTAGATTATGGAGAGTGGATGTGTACGAACAAGTTTATAATATTTTTATAAAAAATGATTTCATAAAAGCATTATATCTGCAACAGGATGGGGTTTTTTAAAATAATATCCTTGAGCAAAATCTACTTTTAAGTTTTCTAATATTTTTAGACTTTCCGCGTCCTCAACAAACTCTGCTATTGTTTTCATTTTTAATGAATGAACAATATCATTTATAGATTTGACTATTTCTTTACTGAATTTGTCTAAATAAATATCTTTAATAAACATACCATCTATTTTTACATAGTCAACAGGCAAATCTTTTAAATATCCGAACGAACTGAAACCGCTCCCGAAGTCATCTAACGCAAATTTACAACCAATATTTCTTAGTGAATTTATTAACTTAAGTGCTGTTGCAAAATTATTAATCGCGACGGTTTCAGTAATTTCAAAACATAATTTATACGGATATTTCATTTTTTTAACTTCGGTTATTAAAAATATAGAAAATTCGGCGTTACTTATTGATTTTGAAGATAAATTAATAAAAAACATAGCAACGCTACTATATCTGAGATCGTCAAATAATTTAATAACTTTTCTTATAACAAATTTATCTATATCTATCGATAAGTCGTAATTTTCGGCTACGGATAACAATTCACCAGGAGGTAAGAATTTGTTATTTTCCTCTAACCTTAATAATATTTCATATATTTCACATCTTCTTTTTATTTTTGATTTTCTAATATCACATAATGCACAGTCTGGCTCAACTAAACAATTTATAGGTTGTGCAAATATTTTCAATTTGTCATTTGCTATATATTCTGGTATATTTGATGCTATTATAGATTTTCTTTTTCTAACAGAATACCCCTCTATATCACTGTGTATTGATATTTTGTTTTTTCCAGATTTTTTTGAAACATAACATGCAGCATCAGCATCAGATATTATTTCATCTACCATTTTATGCAAAAGAGTTTTTGCCAAACCAACACTGGCCGTAATATTATAGATCTTTGACTTCCAACAAAATTTATAAGTTCTTAATGCATCTAAAATATCAGAACATATTTCAGCTGAAGAATCTTCAGAACAGTTTATAAAAATTATTCCAAATTCATCTCCGCCCAATCTTCCTATAAAATCTGTTTGTCTTATTTTTGCTTTGAATAATTTTGTTATTTGTTTTAACAGTTCATCACCGGCATTATGTCCGGCTGTGTCATTTACAATTTTAAAATTATCCAAATCTATATAAGCAACCATATTGTTTTCAACACCATTGTTTAGTATTTTGTTTAATGTTAATTCAAATTCTTGTCTATTTAATACATCTGTTAAATAATCTAATTTCAGTCGGTGTTCATAACGATTATTTTGAATCAGTCGCCACAGATTTTGAGTGACTATTTCCATCTGGCAAATATCTAATTCATTATAATTAGATTCTTTATTACCAACCCCTATGATAACGACAACTTTGCCATTTTCTATCACAGGAACACTCATATGTCGTATTAATTTAAAATGGCCGTCAGGCATACCTTTTTTATTTTCACAATTTTCATAGTCATTATGAATAACTGGTTTTTTTAATCTCGCGCAATCGGCCCATATCCCGGCAGATTCTAATGGGTAGTGATTATCATAAACAACAGAACAATAGTTTAATGTATTTTCAGACCATACTTTCAAATCAATAGTATTTGAATCTGAATTAAATAAATGCAAATATCCGCATTCACTCGATGTCAGTTCTGTGACATCGTTTATTATTAATTGGATTATTTCTTCTTCAGTTAAATTTTTAGAATTGGAAATATTTAGTAAAGACAGAATGCATTTTTCCATTTTATTTTTGTAATTTAGTAACTCTACTAAATTTTCCGTCATAGTAATTACCTATTCTAAGAACTCGAAAAACAAATTTTTAGAATTTTTAAATTCAGTTTCATTAGTAAACTGTTCAGTAAAAAATATCAAATCCATATACTCAGATTTAACACTTTCTTCAGATAACGTCGCCCCAACCTTTTTAACACAGTTATTCGTAATATATAATTCTTTTGCTTTGTCTGCTATTTTTTTATAATATTCAGCAGGAGCTTTTGAACTTCCTCCTTTTGAAAAATGTATTCTAGATCTCATATATGCTGCATAAATTAGTTTACAATCTATTTTACCAGTAGAAGGACTTACTATCGGAAACTTCTTATTCTCGGGATCAAGAAATGAAGTATCTCCAAATTGTTCCTTCATAGAGCTTCTGGTATCTTGAGATTTTAATAATTTTTTAGTTTTTGCAGATATTTTTGCATTCACTTCTTCAGAAATTAAATCAATAAAATTCACGGAAACATCTCCCAATTTTTAAAAAGAATTATTAGAATCCCTAAATAGAACCCACGCAAATATTCATGTAGCTCCCATGCGATTATATAACCTTTTTTTAATATCAATTTTGAAGTAATTGCTGCTAAGTAAAATGCGATTGGCATTGAAATTACAAATTCTAAAATTTCTAATTTCCAATATACTAGAAATATTGGAGCCGATCCCCAAATTAATCCTCTAGCGATTACTGCCAAATGTGGATTGTCTTGTAAAATTCCTTTTTGCCAATTTTCATAATTTCCAGTTTTATTTCCGCTTATTAACCATCCGATCGGTTGTCCCCAACCAAGAGAAGATCCTGCTAAAAATAAAATAGCAAATGCTAAATTATACCAAGCGTCATGATAACCTAAAATTAATACTGAAACAAATCCACCGTAAATTAATGCTTCTGGAGTTTTTCCAATTCCAAAAGAACTTCCGCGCAATCTGTCTAAACCTGCAAAAATAAATGGAAAAATGTAATCTAACATCATTGCGTTCTCCTGTTTATCTGATTTTTCATATACATATTAATTGACGTCTCTTATTTTTAATAACGACTTCTGGAGAATTCGATGTGACCGATGATACTACAACTCAAAATCTATCTATTACCACTAAAACTATTAGTATTAAAGTTATTCAAATTGATGGTCATAAGATGACTAAAGCGACTTTTGATCAAATTCCAATTCAAAATAAAGAAAAAGATATCGAGGACTATGATAATATTGAATTGTTGGGTTGGGTGAATGATAATAGATTAAATAAAAAAAATAGTATTTATGATAAATTTTGGGTTTTATATGTTGATGATTTAGATAATGAATTAAAAAAATGTTTTTGTTATAAACCTAACATCAAGTTAATAACTGATCAACTTTACATTGCGACCTAATACCACTCGGTTTGTCAAACTTTTCGGAGATTTAAATCGTGAATGAATTAATCAAATTTGACGTTGTTCTTGATACTGAAGTTAAATCTTTTAATTGCACATTGTTTGAGTATAAAGACAAACCGGTATTGTTAACTTATCAAGTGGCATATTTACTGAATATTGATTCTGATTCTGTAACTTATAATTTTAATAGTCATATTGATGAATTCGAAGAAGATGATGATTATTTCAAATTAGAAGGTGATACGCTTAGAGATTTCAAAGGTTACATCAAAAATGTTACGGTCCATGGATCTGGTCACGACACTGGTTTCGCTCGGTTGGTGGAAAATATCAACAGAATCAGTAAGTTATACCTTTGGACTGAAGAAGGAGTTTCCAATCACGCGAAGATTTCAAATAGCAAAAACGCGTGGAAGATTTTCAAAGTAATTAAGAAGGTGTATTTTAAAGTCAGAGATGGAAATCAGATTTCAGTTTTACAAAAACAGTTGTCTGAAGTGTATACGATGGTGAATAATTTATCTAATAGTTTTAATAGTTTGGCAATTGTAGTAAAAGAGCAAAAACCCAAAGTCGATGCATTTAATATGTTCATGTCAACCGGGAATTATCTCAGTATGGAAGAAGTTGCTAAAGCAATTTCCGATAAGTTTGGAAACGGAAAGATTATGGGAAAAAATAATCTGTTACAATATTTAAGAACCAAACAAGTTCTTACTAAAACTAATTTGCCGTATCAAAGGTTCATTGATAGTAAACTGTTCGGAGTTCACATCAAAACTTATGATAATGGTCAGAAGTATAGTCAAGTAGCAGTTTCTTCAAATGGGATGCTGGCGATCATTAGTTCTCTGAAAAAAGACAACTTCATTTAAGAATTTCGCAATTCTCCTGCTGATTAAGTTCAGCAGGATTTGTTAAATACATTGTATTTTGATTTAATTTTTGGAGAGTTGTTCCCAATGAATAAACCAGAATATGAAACAATTATATTCGAATTGATTGAATCATTTGTTAATTTGAAAAATAATAGACAGATCTCTGTGTATGTTTCAAATAATAAAATTTATGTTGATAATATTTTCGGTCCGAAATCCTATAATTATGACAAAACACAAAATCTTATGTATTTATTTTCTCGTGAATCAGGACAAGGCAAAATGGAACATTTATCGCTTCGGCCAAATGTGATACGCTATTTTAGCCGAGATCATCATATATATCGGAAATTAATTCGAAAAAGAAACAAGTTTAAAGATGAATTAGTATTTACCTTGGAAAAAGAAATATTAAGAAACTAATTCTGAAACATCCCTACTGAAATTTACGTTTCAGTAGGATTTTTTTACGTCCATAATTTCGCCGCATCTATATGTTCTTTTCTCTTTAAATATGACACTGGATAAAACTTTCCGTTTTTTACAAATCCAGAATCTGCGTCTATTTCATCAATATGACCATTATATTTTTTATCAAATTCTGCAATATATACGTGAGTGAAATAACCATCAT
>JFJP01039091.1_pt1 | contig 14535 bp, 13 predicted proteins | sample 431651 | NCBI WGS metagenome assembly JFJP01 (sample SAMN02602958, study PRJNA72255) | Microbial mat metagenome, whole genome shotgun sequencing project. | biome: fresh water; feature: sink hole; material: water; isolation source: purple microbial (photo- and chemosynthetic) mats found in...
CCAGAACCATCTCAACCACATCCATCGTCTCTCCATCTGTTACTCGCATCCCCTGCACATAGCTGGGTTTGATGTCGAGACGTTCGAGGAATCTATTAATCTGCGGTCCGCCGCCATGCACTATGACCGGGTTAATGCCGATCTGTTTGAGCAGGATGACATCCAGGGCAAACTGCCGTTTCAGATGCTCATCGACCATGGCATGGCCGCCATATTTGATGACCACGATCTTGTGTCGAAACTTCTGCATATAGGGCAGAGACTCAATGAGGACCTTGGCCTTTTCAATGCTTTCTTTCATTTTTTTCCCCGAAAAGATCTTTTCTCCGACTATTTCTGATAGAATGATTGTAGTGTCATCAGCAAACTGGCAGTCGTTATACACTCAACCGCCCAATTCGCCTGACATTGTACTGACAGGCGCCTGGTAAGTAAAGTACTGTTTCTCAGGGATTCACACACCATCGCTTTACTTTTTCAAGGCTATGAGATAGGATGGGCTCGGTATTTGCAATGGGGGAAAACTCCCGTGTCGTATGTTCAATGGAGATCTACCATGATTCGCTCACTTTCTTCTTTGTGTCTGTTCTTCTGTATACTGGCTGCAACCTGTTGTATTATGCACTCACCTGTCCACGCGGCAGAGGCCCCCATTCAGGTTGAAGCCGATCATATGTCATCGACCGAAAAGAGCAATACCGTTCTTTTTAAGGGCAATGTTGACGCCAAACAAAAAGACGTGCGCATCCGTTCCAACGAAATGACGGTCTACTACACTCCTGCCGCCAAGGCAGGGGGGAAAAAGGACACTAAGACCAGTCAGCAGGTTGAAAAACTGATCTGCACCGGCAATGTTGAAATATCCAAACAAGAGTGGCTTGGAACTTCCAACCGGATGATCTATCTTGCCAAGGAACGGCAGGTCATCCTGATAGACAACGCCAAGGCCTATCAGGGACAGAACATGGTGAGCGGCGAAAAAATTATCTACTATCTCGACGAGGGGCGCTCGGAAGTGGTTGGCAAGCGGACATCAGCAACTGTTGGTGATGCAGGTAAAAAAGAGAGTAAGCCGGGCAGAGTCAATATGACGATCATCCAGAAATAATGCATCCCGCTGCCTCCTCAACCTCTGCCCATAGCCGCCCATGTCTCTCTTAGAAACCAAAAACATCGTCAAACAGTACGGCAGCCGCACTGTTGTTGACGGGGTAAATCTGCAGGTCAATACCGGTGTTGTGGTAGGCCTGCTCGGCCCAAACGGGGCCGGGAAAACCACTTCATTTTATTCAATCGCCGGGTTTATCAGGCCTACCAGTGGTCATGTGCTCCTGGACGGTGAGACAATCACCAACCTGCCGATCCACAAAAGAGCCCTGAAGGGAATTTCCTATCTTGCCCAGGAACCTTCGGTGTTCAAAAAACTGACTGTCGAAGAAAATGTCCGGATCATCCTCGAGCCTCTCGGCTTGAGCAAAAACGAGATTACCAATCGCATTGATGAACTCATGGCAGATCTGGGCATTGAGCATCTCCGCAACAACAAAGGTTACGCTCTCTCCGGCGGTGAACGACGCCGAGTAGAGATTATGCGCTCACTCTCCACCAGGCCGCGCTTCATCCTCCTGGACGAACCCTTTGCCGGTATCGATCCACTGGCCGTGATCGAATTGCAGAAAATCATTTACAATCTCAAGAACAAAGGACTGGGCGTCCTGATCTCGGACCATAACGTTAGAGAAACACTCCAGGTGTGTGATTTTGCTTATATAATGAACGCAGGACAGATCCTCACCAGCGGAGTGGCCGACGACATTATTGAAAGCGAAGTCGCCCGGAAGATGTACCTCGGCGAAAACTTCAGCATGTAACGACTGCCATGGCCCTGGAACTCAGACAACAACTCAAGCTGGCTCAGAAACTGGTGATGACGCCCCAGTTACGCCAGGCCATCAGGCTGCTGCAGCTGAACAGGCTGGAACTCTCGGACGCCCTGCAGGCTGAGTTGGAGGAAAACCCGGCCCTGGAGGAAGATCTCACCATAGCCGACCTGCCGGAACACCCGCAGATGCTTTCATCAACAGTGGAAAGCCTGGAGCCCGACAGAGAGCAGGACTATACGGAACGGGTCTCGATTTCAGACAATATCACCGAGATCAATTGGGAGGATTACGCCAATAATTTTGACAGTAATTTCTCTTTTGCCCATGAAACCCCAGCCGCAGATGCACCTTCGCAGTTTGATTTCATTTCGGAAAAGCCGGGCCTTTCGGCGTATCTGAACTGGCAGCTGGTGCATGCCGAACTTGACTCGAAGGAATGGGACATAGCTCAATTTGTTGTAGGAAACCTCAATAGATATGGCTTTCTGGAAGTCTCCGTCGAGGAAATCATGGCGGAGACCGATTCCATCCAGGACGATGTCGAATACATTATCGAAACCATTCAGGATCTTGACCCACCAGGAATTGCGGCGAGAAACGTCACAGAATCGCTGCTTCTGCAGCTTGAACGGCTGGGACTTAAGGATTCGCTCGCCGCCGAGATCATTCGGGACCACCTGTCTCTGCTTGAAACCCGCAATTACAAGGCCCTGATGAAAGCCACCGGCCGTAAAAAATCCGAAATCATCAAGGCCATCGACTGCATTACTTCAGAACTCACGCCCTATCCAGGCCTGCCTTTTTCCCAGGAGACGACCAACTACATCGTGCCTGATGTCTATGTCATGAAAATCGATGGCGAATACATTATCCGGCTGAACGATGATGATCTGCCCCGACTGAAACTCTCCTCCCATTACCAGGAGCTGCTGAAGGAAGGAAAGGAATTACAGAAGGAATCACGGCAATATATCAGCGATAAATTAAAAAACGCCGAGTGGTTTATTAAATCAATCCATCAGCGCCAGCGCACTATCTATAAGGTTATGGAAAGTCTGCTTAAATTCCAGCATGACTTTTTTGAGTACGGCCCCGGCCACCTCAAGCCCCTCATCCTCAGGGACGTGGCGGAAGACATCGAGATGCACGAATCGACCATCAGCCGGGTTACTTCCAATAAATATGCCCATACCCCGCAAGGTATCTACGAACTGAAATTCTTTTTCTCCACGGCCATCCCCAGGGACGGTTGTGAAGCCCTGGCATCTGAATCCATCAGGAACACCATCCTCAAAATGATTCAGGAGGAGGACAAATCGAAACCTCTCAGTGATAACGCCATCTCCGAGATGCTGGCCGAACAGAATATCCAGATTGCCCGGCGCACAGTGGCCAAGTATCGAGAGCAGATGAAAATTCAGCCAGTAAAACACCGTCGCCATAATCGATAGATAGCGGGCATGTTCGGATTCTGCCCAATCCTCTTTTATGCAAACATTCTCCTTTCTCTCTGCCTTCCAGCCAGCTATACTTTTCTCCGGCAGGCCAGACAGAAATTCGACGATCGCCCAACTTCAGCTAATCCTGGAAACGCACAATGCAGTCACTCACGAAGGACATCAGCCACGTTCTCCTGGCTCTTTTCATGGTCGCCCTGTCCCTGGCCACGACCTCGTGTTCAAAGCTTGTCACCAGTACCCTTGTCGAACCAACAGTCGGCAATCTCCAGAAACAGACCGATCTGGATCTCGTCTGTGAAGGTGCGCCCGCCTATCTGCTGATGATCGACAGCATGATCGCCTCAGCCCCGAATGACAAGGCGCTCCTGCGGATCGGTTCCCAGGCGTATGCCGCCTATACCGGCGCATTGACGGAATGCGGCGCCCCGACCGGAAGAATCCTGGCTATTGCCGACAAAGCCAGGTTGTATGGAACCACCCTCATCAATCATCTCCTGCCAAGTGCCGGTGCTAGCCGTCTGGACGAACTGGATCGTGAACTGGCCCGCGCCAAAAAAAGTGACGTCTCTTCACTCTTCTGGGGTTCTCTCGCCTGGCTCACCTGGATACAGCAGCAGCAGGGGGCACCGGCTGCGATGGCCGATCTGGTTGCGGTGGAAAAAATTATGACCCGCCTCCTTGCCTTGGATGAAACCTTCCAAAATGGTGCTCTTCACCTCTTCTTTGGGGGTCTTCTGGCTACCCGACCTGCGATGATCGGCGGAAATCTGGAGGGTAGCCGGCAGCATTTCGAACGGGCACTTACCATCTCCAACAGCAGTTTCCTCCTCATCCAGGCAACCTATGCCGAAACTTATGCCAGACTCACCCTGGACAAGCAGTTGCATGATCGACTCCTGAAAGAAGTCGTCGATTTTCCTCTACAATCAGCACCGGAATCTGCTCTGAGCAATGCGATTGCCCAGAGAAAAGCGGCTCGCCTCCTTGAAGAAGATTATTTTGCGGAATAAATTCAGTATTTTATGCTTTATATAAACAGCGGACAATAAATCCCTCTGCCGGAGACCGAATGAATTTTCTAGTATCTTGTTGTGCATCACTCTTACTGGCACTTTTGCTCACCTGCCAGACAGCCGAGGCCAAAGCCAAATACCTCTTTAAAATTGGCAGTCTTGCCCCGGAAGGATCTGTCTGGGTCCTGCAGTTTCAGGAATTTGCCAAAGAAGTCGAAGAAAAGACCAAGGGCGAAGTAGGGTTTCGGATATATGCCGGCGGCATAATGGGTGATGATCAGGCCATGTACCGTAAAATGCGGGTTGGTCAACTGCACGGCGGCGGTTTCACCATGACCGGCATCTCTCAGATTGTCCCTGATTTCCGGGTTATGGCCCTTCCCTTTTTCTTTAATTCCTACAACGAGGTTGATACGGTGGCCAAAGGGCTTCTGCCTCTTTTCCGACAACGCTTTACGAAGCAGGGACTTGAACTCATCGCCATGACCGAGGTCGGTTTTATCTACACCATGTCAACCATGCCGATCAGTACCATTGAGGATTTGAGGGCCACAACCTGCTGGACCCCTGCCGGCGATCCTGTGTCCGCCTCGTTTATGAAAACCGTTGGTGTCAATCCGGTGCAGCTCTCGATTCCAGATGTGCTTTCATCGCTGCAGACCGGTCTTGTCAATACGGTGTTCAACTCACTCTACGGTTCGATTGTCCTCCAGTGGTTTACCAAAGCCCGCTATATCAATGATACCCCTTTCGGATACGCCTACGGTGCCTTTCTCCTCGACGGCAAGGCCATGAAAAAACTGCCAAAGGAATATGCCGTTGCCATTCAGGAATCAGCCGACAAATATTTTCCGGTCCTCCTTGAAAAGACGAGGACCAGCAACTCCGAGTCCAAGGGAATCCTCGAAAAACAGGGAGTGCAGTTCTCTCACTCGCCGAGAGAAACTATCCGCCAGTTGCAAATTTACAGAGAGCAGACGGCCCAACAGATGACCGGAACCTCATTTTCGCAAGAGATCTATGATGCAGCCACCAGCCTCCTGAAAGAATACCAAAAGACCCACCCCGAAGATGCCCCTCAATGAGTGAAACGGCAGCCCACGATAAAGAAAACACCTCTGCCAGCCTCCTTTCCAGGATTGAAGAAACCAGTCTGAGCCTGCTGCTCCTGGCCATGATCCTTTTATCCTGCCTGCAGATCATGCTTCGCAGCTTTTTTTCTGGAGGATTCCTCTGGGCCGATCCCCTCATCCAGCAGATGGTTCTCTGGAGTGGTCTTCTAGGGGCGGCAATGGCCACTGCCCGGGGAAAGCACATTGCCCTTGATGTCATCAACTATCTGATTCCCAAGAAATATCAGCACGTGGTCCTTCTCCTGACTCATCTCTTCTCCGCCCTGACAGCCACCGCTCTTCTCTATGCAGCCTCTCTCTTTTTACAGAGCGAAATCAACTACGGCAGTCCCGGCCTGCTAGGCCTGTCTTCCTGGGTCTGGAACCTGATCTTTCCACTGACTTTTGTGATAATCGCCCTTCGCTATTATCTGGCAGTCTGTCGGTGTGTCGCCAAACTCTGGCAGCAACATTTCGGAGAAAAATCGTGACCGCCCTGAAAATCCTTACATTTTTCATGGCTCTGTTGGGGACACCGATCTTTATCGTCATTTCAGCCCTGGCTCTGTTGTCCTTTTCGGCGGTCGACATTGATCTCTCGGTAGTGATAATCGAGATGTCCCGGCTGGCGGACACCCCCATGCTGGTCTCACTGCCGCTCTTTATTTTTGCCGGCACCCTGCTCTCGGAGAGCAAGGCCCCTGAACGGATTCTCCTCCTTTCCAGGGTCTTTCTCGGTTGGCTGCCTGGTGGCCTGGCGATGGTTTCTCTCGCTGTCTGCGCGATCTTCACCGCCTTCACCGGCGCCTCCGGGGTGACTATCTTTGCCCTCGGGGGCCTGCTTGTCCCCGCTCTCCTGCAGGAAGGATACCAGGAACGCTTCTCCCTGGGTCTTGTCACGTCCTCAGGCAGTCTCGGCCTGCTGTTTCCACCAAGTCTGCCGCTGATCCTCTACGGAGTCATCTCGGAATCACGGATCGATCAGCTTTTCCTCGCCGGAATACTGCCCGGCTTGCTGATGCTGTTCGTCCTTATGGTGTATGCCGTCAGGAAAAGCCCTGTCATCTCCGGTAGGAAGAAACGGTACTCGGCCAAGGAGCGATGGTCTGTACTGCGACAGACTGCCTGGGAACTGCCTTTGCCGGGCATCATTCTTGGCGGGATTTACGGCGGTTTTTTCGTAGCGGGAGAGGCTGCCGCGATAACGGCGCTCTATGTGCTGATCGTTGAGGTCGGTATCTACAGAGAGATCCCTCTGGCAAAACTACCCGGCATCATGAGTAAATCCATGATGCTCTTTGGCGGCATCCTTATTATCCTGGCCGCATCAATGGCTTCAACCAATTTTCTCATCGATCAGGAGGTGCCGACAAAGCTTTTTATCTTCATCCGGGAATACATCAGCAGCAAGTACACCTTCCTGCTGCTCCTCAATATCTTCCTGCTCATCGTCGGCACCATGTTGGATATCTTCTCCGCCCTGATTCTCGTAGTGCCGCTCATCCTGCCCATTGCTATCGGATACGGTGTCGACCCCGTTCACCTCGGGATCATTTTCCTGACAAATCTGCAGATCGGCTACTGCACCCCGCCTGTCGGCCTCAATCTCTTTATGGCATCATACCGTTTCGATCGTCCGGTGATCGAGTTGTATCGGGCCACCCTACCTTTTATCGGCCTGCTCCTGCTGACTCTGCTGGTTATCACCTATATCCCCTGGCTGAGCCTGTTCCTGACCTCTTTCTTCAAATAGGTGCAGTTTTACCTGCAGGTCGCCCGCCTGGCTTATTTAAGCTGCAGGACGCCGACATAGGGGAGATTCCTGTAGCGCTGGGCATAATCGAGGCCGTAGCCGCAGACGAACTCATTGGGAATGGTGATTCCACAAAAATCGATGTCTACATGGGCAGTTCTGCGCGACGGTTTATCGAGAAAGGTGCACACTCGTACGGATCGAGGATTGCGGTTATTCATCATCCGAATGATCTTGCTGAAGGTGTTGCCCGTATCGACAATGTCCTCGACCAGCAGGATATCACGGCCCTCAATCGACTGGTCGAGATCCATGGCGACCTTGACATCGCCGCTGCTCACTGTGCCGTCACCATAGGTTGAGACCGCCATGAAGTCGACGATAAGGGGAAGCTTGATCTGACGGATCAGATCGGCCATAAAGACGAATGAACCACGAAGCAGCCCGATCACCACCAGTTCTTCCGTCATTCCTTTATAACATGCCGTTATTTCGGCACCTAATCTTCCCACGGTCGTCTTGATCTCATCTTCTGTTATGAGAATCCGTGCAATTCCTGTATCCGGCATAGTCCCTCTCCGTCAATATCTCTCGTTGTATCATGGCCTATTCTGATCTCCCGAAGGATCTCGCCTCGTCACCCGTACTACCATATTTTCTGTTTCCGATGCAAGACACCCTGCCTGTGTGCATGAATGAATAACATAAAAATCCACTCAGGCAGCTCGAAGACATCTGTTGCAAATTGGTCTCAGAAGGAATGAGTATAATTATAGGCAAAAAAGGGCGGCGGATTTCTTGAGTATCTCTGGCCAAAACCGGGAAAGGGAGACACTGTCTGGATCGGCTATGCCACTCTAATTCTGGGAACAACTTACTGGATCGGGGCTGGTGCCTATACCGTTTCTTCAGAGACGTCCCTCATCAACCTGCCCAAAGAACACAACTTCTTGCTTACCAAAACCTTGCGTGAACATTACGGGATTGTAATGTTCACGCAAGGCTTTGGTAATTTTCTCTGATTATATTGCTCTTAGCGCTTTATAACGACCAACTGGCCTGTAATCCCAACAGACGGCCAGGCATTGAACACTTATCGCCCACTTCTGCGAGGTATCCATGTTTGATATATCACAACCACCCTCCCCCCTCTTGAATGCGTTCTCGTCCCCGAACCCAGGAAGAAAGGAGGATTCCGCCTATCAGGCGATTCAGGCAATAACGGAAGAGGTGCTCCGCAGTTCTTCATGGCTTGCCGACCTTCGTCGGGAGATGGCCAAGGCAATCATCGGCCAGGATCACCTGGTGGAGAGACTCCTGGTAGGTCTGCTGACGGGGGGGCATATTCTCCTTGAAGGCCTTCCAGGGCTTGCCAAGACCCTCGCGGTGAAGACCCTCGCCCGAGCGGTGAAGACTGATTTCCGGCGCATCCAGTTCACGCCCGACATGCTGCCAGCCGATATCATCGGCACCGAGATCTATAATCCCCAACTGACGATTTTCGAGGTGAAACAAGGACCGATCTTCTCATCGCTTATCCTTGCCGACGAAATCAACAGGGCGCCAGCAAAAGTCCAGTCGGCTTTATTGGAGGCAATGCAGGAGCGCCAGGTAACACTCGGCGATAAAGCCTATCCCCTGCCAGATCTTTTCCTGGTCCTGGCAACCCAGAATCCGCTCGAACAGGAAGGGACCTATCCTCTGCCCGAGGCCCAGATTGACCGATTCATGCTCAAGGTAATTGTCGGTTATCCCAGCATGGCCGACGAGCGGAAGATGCTTGAAGCAATTGATCATACCGATGCAACGCCGCTTATCGAATCAGTGGCCACAGCAGCGGATATCCTGCGCTCACGGGAAGCCATGCACCAGATCTATATGGACGGCAGGATTAAGGATTATATCGTGGCGCTGGTCTGCGCCACCCGAGATCCCCGGAGTTTCGGACTAGACGTGCAGGACTATATCGAGACCGGGGCCTCCCCCCGGGCAACCATAAACCTCAAGGTCGTCTCCCGTTGTCTCGCCTATCTGGCCGGGCGAGGCTATGTCACCCCTGACGATGTCAAATCTGCGGCACTTGATGTCATGCGCCATAGACTGCGGGTGAGTTACGAAGCTGAAGCCGAGGGGGTAAGCAGCGAAGATATCATCCGGAAAATACTTGATACCGTCCCTGTACCCTGAAAAACAGCTCAGCAGCAACCCACCTCCTGCCGGAGCACGCGATGAAACATGATTGAAGAGCAGATCACCAAGGACATCCTGAAAAAGGTCCGCCAAGTCGAGGTTCGCACACACCGGTTGGTCAACGACAGTCTGGTGGGCAACTACCATTCCGTCTTCAAAGGCAGCGGCATGAACTTTGAGGAGGTGCGGGCGTATGTGCCGGGTGACGACATCCGATCGATCGACTGGAATGTCACTGCCCGGACAGGTGAACTGCACATCAAGAAGTTTACGGAAGAACGGGAACTGACGATCATGCTGCTTATTGATATCAGCAGTTCCGGAGACTTTGGCTCGGGAGACGGATCAAAAAGAGAGCTGATGGCAGAACTTGGTTCGCTGCTTGCCTTTTCGGCCGTACGCAACAATGACAAGGTCGGCCTTATCCTGTTCAGCGACCATGTCGAACTGTATGTCCCCGCCAAGAAAGGTCGCAGTCATATCCTCCGGGTTATCCGTGAGATTCTCTTCTTCAAGGCTCAGGGTGTGGGAACCGACATCTGCATCCCTCTTGATTTTCTGAACAGAATAAAAAAACGCCGCTGCGTCGCCTTCCTCATCTCCGACTTCTGTCTGCCCGGCATTTTTCAGGAATCCCTCGAGCAGCTTCAGCCCAAACTGAAAATCAGCAACAGGCGGCACGACCTGGTTGCCGTACATGTTTCAGATCCGCATGAGATGGAATTGCCCGATATCGGCTGGATACGCCTTGAGGATAGTGAAAACGGCCAACAGATCGAATTGAATACCTCCGACAATCGGGTCCGGCTGAAATTTGCCGATCTTGCGAAGACAAGAAAATCAGTTCTTTTCCAGATGATCCGTGGCTCCGGGGTAGATCTTCTCGAACTCTCCACCAACCATGCCTATCTTCCGGCCCTACTTGATTTTTTTGGAACACGCAAGCACAGGAGAAGCAGATGAGAATTATTTTTTCCCTTTTGCTGATCCTCGCCCAGACATGTCTGCCTCACTGGGTCAATGCCATCAACGCACAGCAGAGTCAAATCTCGCAAGCCGCTCCAGCGTCTGAACAAGACTTGGAATCTCTGAATTTACAGAATATTGTCGAAGACATCCGCGACATACATGGGCCTCTGCCAATCCCTGAATATCCCGTTCGAACACTCCTTTTATTAGTAGCAGCGGTCCTTCTGCTGGTTCTTCTGGGCTTTCTCTATATTTTCTGGAAACACCGCAGATCTGCGCCGGCAACCAGGGTTTCGGCTGCCCAGAAGGCCATTGCCGAGTTGGATCTCACCCGTGCATTCATGACGTCGGAGCAGGCCTTCTTCTATATGGAAAGGGTTTCAGACATCCTGCGCCGGTACATCGAAAGTCGATTTTCCATTCCCTGCACCAGAAAAACAAGCTGTGAATTCATCCAGACAGTTCAGAACAGGGTCTCGACTGAGATCAACCCGCTTCAGTCCTTTTCGTCCGAATTGAAGAACTGTCTCGAGATCTGTGATATGGCAAAATTTTCCGGTCGCCGACCGATGCATCAAGAAATGGTACATGTTGCCCAAGCAATCAGGATCTTTATTGAAAAGACTGATGAGCAACAGAAAACTTCCGGTGAACGGTAATGCGGTTTTTACAACCTGATTATCTCTGGCTACTGCTCCTGCTCCCCCTGTTCCTCTGGCTCCATGGCAGGCCAGGATCTGTCCCGGCCCTGCTTTTTTCGCAGACATCGAATCTGGCCTCATTGGCAGACGGTCGATGGATCAATTGGGGGACAATGCATGGGCTCCTTCGTTCAGCCACGCTCGCTCTGCTCATTCTTGCCCTGGCAAGACCGCAGCTCGGCAACACGACGACAGAAGTGCAGGCAAGCGGTATCGACATTATCCTGGCCGTCGATGTCTCTGGGTCCATGGAGGCAATGGATTTCAGCCTGCAGGGTCAGCCGGCGAACCGCCTCGAAGTTGTCAAATCAGTCGTCAGCCGATTTATCGACGAACGTCCGAATGACAGAATTGGCCTGCTGGCTTTCGGCGGCCGCCCTTATCTCGTAAGTCCGCTGACCCTTGATCACGACTGGTTGCGCAAAAGGCTCGATGCCCTGAAAATCGGCATGGTTGAAGATGGAACGGCAATCGGCTCGGCCATAGGAAGCAGCACCAGCCGCCTGCGCGAACAGGAGGCAAAATCCCGTATCATCATCCTGCTCACCGACGGAATCAACAATGCCGGCACAATCCCTCCCCTTATCGCGGCAGAGGCCGCCGAGACACTGGGAATCAAGATCTACACCATCGGAGCGGGCACCAAGGGAGAGGCGCCCGTTCCCGTCCGGGATGCTTTTGGCAGACGCAGACTTATCCAGGCCAAGGTCGATATCGATGAAAAAACCCTGACAAAAATGGCTGAAATGACGGGAGGCCAGTATTTCCGTGCGACCGACACAAGCTCACTGGAAAAAATCTACAAAATGATCAACGAGATGGAGACGACAACTCATATTCTGAAACAATTTGAGAACCGTCGTGAACTCTTCAGCTACTGCATACTCCTGGGCCTGCTTTTCACCCTAGCGGAATTAGCTGCCTCGCGCCGACGACTGCCTTGAAAATGACTCGTTAAATACTATGAACTTTGCTCAGCCAATCTGGATACTCATCGGCATACTCCTCTGTATCGGCCTGCTCCTGCTCAAGAAGGTTGGTGAGCGACGGAGACAGACAGCCCTCAGGGCCTTCGCTGCTCCGCACCTGCTTCCTCAACTCACCAGGAATATCTCAATGCCCAGACGGCGGGCAAAATATTTCCTGGTGGTTCTCTCGATACTTTTCTGTTTCATTGCTCTCGCCAGACCGCAGTATGGTTCCAGCTGGATAGAGGTGAAACACCGGGGAATCGACATTCTCTTTGCGCTGGATACCTCGAAAAGCATGCTGGCCGAGGATATCAAGCCCAACCGCCTGGAGCGGGCCCGTTTCGCCATTCTGGACTTTGTCAACCAGCTCAACGGTGATCGGGTGGGGCTCCTGCCGTTTGCCGGCTCAACCTTCCTCTCCTGCCCTCTGACCCTCGACTATGCAGCTTTCGAACAGACACTCTCGGCCATTGACACCGACATTATTCCCCGGCCTGGAACGAACCTCGCTGTCGTCATCGCCGAGGCCGAACAAATCCTGACCACTTCCGGTAATCACAAGATTCTAATCCTCCTGACAGACGGGGAAAATCTGCAGGGAGACGCCCTGCTGGCGGCGCGGGAAGCAGCTGCCAAAGGCATGATCATCCATACGGTAGCGGTGGGGACCCGTGAAGGTGAACTTATCCCTGCAGGCGATGGCAGCTACCTCAAAGACCCTGCCGGAAAATTCGTTACCTCGCGACTGGATGAAAAAACCCTGGAAGAGATCGCGAAAGTATCCGGCGGACTATCCGTTCCCCTAGGTGACAAAGGCCAGGGACTGGAATCCGTCTACCGGCAAAAACTCACCCTGATTGAGAAGAATGAGCTCGGCGAACGACGTCAAAAGGTGCCGATAGAACGGTACTCCTGGCCACTTTCTTTGGCTATCCTACTGCTTTCCATCGATTTTCTCATCACCGAACGGAAGCAGAGGAACAAGCGGCTGTGGCCTTTTTTCAGCAATTTGAGGCAAAGATTCAAGAAAACCCGTCCTGTCGTTCTTCCATTGCTGGCATTTCTACTTCTCAGCACCATAGCCCAAAAGTCGACCTTCGCCAGCCAGGCTGAGGAATCGTTTGCCCGGGGTGAGTATCTTGAAGCCGCCGATTTGTACCGAAAGTTATTGGAAAAGAAGCCAAATGACCCTCGCCTTAATTACAATTACGGTTCGGCAGTCTACAAGAACAATCTGTTCGACGAAGCTATAGATTCGTTGAACAAGGCATTGCAAACCGATGATCTGGAAATACAGGCGCGCGCCTATTATAACAAGGCAAATGCCCACTACAAAAAAGGAGCAGAATCAAAAGAGGTGAACAGGCAGCGAACTATTGAAGAATGGCAGAACGCTCTGGATGCCTATAGCGCTGCCCTCAGACTGCAACCCAATGATGCCAATGCCCGCTTCAATCATGATCTGGTAGCCAAAAAACTTGCTGATCTGAAAAAACAACAGCAGGAAGAAAAACAGCAGAACCAGAAAAAAAATGGAGAGAATCCTCGCGACGGCTCAAACAGCGAACAGGGCCAGCCAGAGAAGGAAAATAAATCCGGGCAGAAATCTCAGCAAGCCTCTCAACCTCCGGAACCTGAGCAGAAAGGCCAAGAGAATTCAACCACTACTGACCACAGCAAGCAACCTCAAGCCAACAATGGCAATGAACAGGTGAAAGAGGAGGAAGAGGCCGGGGAAAATCACACGGCACAACAGCAGAAAATGGATTCTCGCCAGGACAGTGAAAGAAGGTTGCAGGGAAAAATGACTAGGGATGAGGCGGAAAAACTCCTCAGATCAGTGAAAGGAGAAGAAAAAATTCTCAATTTCACCCCTGCAGCCTCCCAGAATGATGATCAGCCGGAGAGGAACTGGTAAATGCGTGCCTTTCAAAATCTTTTCGCCCTCCTTAAAAGCGGGTATCTGCCTGGACTGCAGATTATTTGCCCCCTGGCACTCCTCATTATGGTCTCCCAGGGGAACTGCCACGCTGCCGACATCACCGTAACAGCCACCCTGAACCGAGCATCCATGTCAGTCGAAGAGACCGCCGAAATGGTTGTCACGGTCAATGGATCCGGATCCGCGGAACTCGACGTGGCGGAAGTGGACGGCCTGGAGTTCACCCAGAGGGGGCACAGCCGGCAACTCCAGTTCATCAACGGCACGGCCTCCGCCTCTCTTTCTATTACCTATCTCATCCAGGCTATGAAACCGGGATCATATGTAATTCCGGCAGTAACTGTTGAAGTTGAGGGCAAAAAGCTGCAGACCGAAGCCATTCCGTTGGAAGTTACGTCTTCCTCGCCGCAGCAACAGGAAACCACCCCGTCGCCCTCATCTCCGGATCTTCCTGGGGAAAAGGACGGTCAGAAGGCCTTCCTGCGTGCCGAGGTGCAAAACCAGAGCTATGTTGGCGAACAGGTTCCTCTCCAGATAAAGG
>JFJP01039092.1_pt1 | contig 14534 bp, 12 predicted proteins | sample 431651 | NCBI WGS metagenome assembly JFJP01 (sample SAMN02602958, study PRJNA72255) | Microbial mat metagenome, whole genome shotgun sequencing project. | biome: fresh water; feature: sink hole; material: water; isolation source: purple microbial (photo- and chemosynthetic) mats found in...
GGGTAGTTTTTAATTAAATAAAATATTAATAATTACTTAATTATTTAAAAAAGAATGTTAAGAGTGTTTAAGTATTTTTTGATTAAATGTTAAATTTTTCTTAACAGCTGTTAAGTTAGTGTTAAGTGTTAAAAATCTTCAAATAAAGCTTCTAATAAGTATTTCAAGATTTTCTCAGGCACAAACTTAACAGCAAACTTAACACTTTTTAACAGTAAACTTAACAATGTCGAGAATTAGTAAAGATGAAATTATTGATTATGCAAAGCACTTATTTTTTGAAAATAAAAGTTTTAGGCAAATATCTGAATTAATTGAAACAAGATTTAAAGAAAAATATAGTCATGTCTCAATAAAAAATTGGTCGTTGAAATGTGGTTGGCAAGCAACTAAAAATTTAGCAATTGCGAAAGGCGTTTATGTCGCAAAAAAACAAAATGAAAATAATGAAAATTCTAATCAAATACCTCTTTCGTCTATTGGTGCTGATGAGAAGCTAGAAGAGAAAATCGCAAAAGACCTAAAAAAACAATATGAAGAATCCAAAGAAATTCGCTCAATTGGCTTAAATTTGGCTCGTATTCAAGCTTTAGAAATTAAGATTGGAAAAGAAAAAGGAAGTTGGAATAAAGATTTTGATTTTAAAAGGTTATCTAGTGCTTTGCAAGCTTTTAAAGCTGGTTCTGAGGATATGCGTAAAATCGAAGAGTTAGCTGATAGAGCTAATAATTTTGACCCAACCAAGCTTTCCGACGAAGAGCTAGAAAGAATAATCAATGGCTAAAGTTTTTAAAACTAAAACTGAAATTACAAAAGTTGAGCTTGAATTGCGTCGCAGAAGAATCGAACGAGAACTTAATAAAAAACATTTTGATTTATTTGATTTGACTCAACAAACTCACTCAAACTATCAAGTCGGCTGGTTTAATAAGCTTCTTTGCGAAACATTAGAAAAATTTATAAAAGATATTGAAAATAAAAAATCACCTCGATTAATTATTAATTGCCCGCCCAGAAGCGGTAAAAGCGTTATTGTTTCTGAAAAATTACCAGTTAGAATCTTAAGTTCTCACCCTGGTTGGAATATTATCGTTGCTTCGCATACCTCTTCATTAGCTGAAAAATTTAGTCGCAGAGCTAGAGATACGGTTCGAGATGATTTTATTAGAGAAAATGCTCCTCAATTAAGGCTATCAAAAGACAGAACTGGAGTAGAAGAATGGGAAACAAGTTTAAGGGGCGGATATAAGGCAGTGGGAATTTTAGGCTCAATTACTGGCTCTGGTTCGCATTGTATGATTATTGACGATCCTGTCAAGGATTACGAAGAAGCTTATTCAAAAACAATACGAGACAAAATATATGAAACATATCGTTCGGTAATTGAGACAAGACTTTCACCTGGTGGTGGTATTTTATTGACTCAAACTCGTTGGCATGAGGACGACTTGACTGGCAGATTATTGAGAGAAGAGCCAGAAAATTGGCAAGTATTCAGCTATCCCGCCATTGCAGAGGAAGATGAGGAGTTTAGAAAAAAAGGGGAAGCTTTACACCCAGAGCGATATTCAGTAGAATTTTTTGAAAAATTAAAAGTACGAGGTGGCTGGACATGGAATGCACTTTATCAGCAAAGACCAGTATCAGCCGAAGGAGCTATGTTAAAACGGCATTGGTGGAAATTCTATGATTATTTAACCGATGACTTTATTGACTCATTTGATGAGCGTATTCAAAGTTGGGACTTAACTTTTAAAGATTCAAAAAATAGTGATTATGTTGTGGGTCAGGCTTGGGGTCGTAAAGCTGAAAATGCTTATTTACTCGACCAAGTTCGAGCACAAATGAATTTTCCTGACACCTTGCAAGCAATTATTTCTTTCTCTGCCAAAAATCCTAAGTCAAAAACTATTTTGATTGAAGAAAAAGCTAATGGCGCGGCTATTATTTCTGTCATTAAAAGTAAATTGCCTAATCATTCAATTATTGCGATAAATCCAGATTCGTCAAAAGAAGCTCGTGTTGCTGGTGTATCTCCAAAAGTCGAAAGTGGAAATGTCTTTTTGCCAAAATATGCAAGTTTTACAAATGACTTTATTGATGAGTGTGCAAGCTTTCCAAAAAGTGCTAATGATGATCAAGTAGATGCAATGTCTCAAAGTCTATCTCGTTTATTTATAAATAAAATTAATTTTTTTGGATTATCTGATAATGATAGTGATGAATATGATTAAAAAATTAAACTATAATGAAAGAGTGTTAAGAATGTTAAATTATGATTTTAAGAGAAGATAATAGAGTTTTCATTGATAGTTTTGTGAGCCGTGCTGGGCAAGTGCAAAAACCGCAAAATGATATTCAAAACCTAAGTTCAGCAGTTACAATTTTGCGAGAACCTGAAGCCGTCGTCAATAGTTATTCTGTTGATTTCGCTGTTAATCAAGCTTATATTAATCATTTAGTTTTTAGATGCGTAAATTTTATTGCTCAAAGCGTTACTAGTGCTTATTTTGAAATTCAAAACGCAAAAGGTGAGCCTCAAGACAAGCACCCATTAATAGCTTTGCTTAATACTCCAAACCCAGAAATTTCACCAGGCCAGTTTTGGCAATTGCTTTGGAAACAATATGAACTTTGCGGAAATTCTTATTTATTAAAAGCAAAAATTGGGAATCAAACAAAAGAATTATGGCCACTATTCCCCGATAAAATGTCAGTCGTTGGATTTAAAGGCGTAGGCAAGCTAATTGACCATTATTTATTTGAGAACGGTGGAAAGAAAACTCAATATTTATCAGAACAAGTTATTCACCACAAAAACCCAAACCCAGCCAATTTGCTTGAAGGTTTAGGCCCCGTCAAAGGTTTAATGAAGCATATTAGCTTGAATTTGGCTCAGGACTCATGGAATTTAGACAGTTTGAATAATCAAATGATTCCCGCTTTACTTTTACTTTATGGCAAAGATATAGGACCAGATGAGTTAAAGCGAGAAAGAGAGTATTTGAGAACTAAATATGCAAGCAAAAAAAATAATGGTAAGCCTTTGGCTTTGCAAGGCGTAGATGAAATAAAATCTTTTTCTCGGAATGCTGTTGAAATGGATTATCAGGCGGGCAAAAAGACAATTAGAGAAGAGATTTGCAATGCATTTGGAGTTAATCCTATTCTTGTCGGCTATGGCGAAAATGCAAGCTTAAATAATGTTCGAGAGTTTGAAAAAGTGTGCTGGAATCATACTTTATTGCCTAAACTAACACAGTTTGCTGGGACATTGACTTGGGGATTTAGAGACGAATTAGGTGAAGGTAATTATATTACTTTTAATACTAAGCATATTCAAGCTCTGCAAGCTGACTTTAGCGAAGTTGTAAGCCAAGCTTCACAATTAGCATTACTCGGTGTGGATATTGAAGAAGTTAATCGTCGCTTAGACATGGGCTTAAACTTAAACAATATAAATAATAATAATGCCGAAGCAAAGCAGTAAAGCCAATCAGGAATGGCGTAAAATCGAATTGGAAAGGCAAAAATTCGATAAGAAAATTAAAAAGAAAATTTCAAATCTCTTTTCAGAAGAGGAGAATAAACTTATTGAATCAATTAAACTAAATGGCATTGATTCAGTTTTTGATGTTTTAAATAAAAATAATGAAACTTGGGAAACCGCTTATAAACAGCTTTACAAAGAAGTAATACCAGCTTTTGTAAAATTGCAATTATTAAGTCCAATCGACAATGCACAGTTTGACAATTTTTTAGACATAGCCACAAATACTTTCATAAGCCAGAATGTCGGTCGCAAAATAACTTTTGTAAGCAATACGACAAAATATAAAGTTTCTAAAATTGTAGAGAAAGCCAAAGCGGAAGCCTTAACTATAGCCGAAACTCAAGATATTATATATAATTTTGATGACTTTAAATTATTAGAAGAACAGCTTGTAATCGAAGGTGTCAAAGATACTTATCAGTCTTTTAGTGCGTCAAGAGCTTTAATGATTGCAAGAACAGAAGTTGGTTCAGCTTCTTCTTATGGGCAGTTTGAAGGTGGAAGACTTTCCGGAGCGAGTAAAAAAATTTGGAATACTGCCAAAGACCCAGAGGTTAGACCATCACATCAATCTTTGAGCGGGCAGGAAGTAGATTTAAATAGTAAATTTTCAAATGGTTTAATGTATCCTCTGGACCCGTTCGGAAGCGGAAAAGAGATTATAAATTGTAGATGTAGTTTAAGTTTTAGGTGATTATTTTTTAGTTTTCTTTTCAGTTGATTCAGTATTTTCTTTCTTTAATTCTTCAATCTGAGCGGTCAAATCATTAACTTTAGCTACTAATTCCGCTATTGCTTTTTCTGATTCAGCTTTTAAAGTTTCCAATTCTTTATTTAAATTTTCAATTTCTGAATTTTTGCTTTCAATTTCTTCTTTAAATAGAGAAGTTAAATCTGTTTCTTCAACATTGTTCTGTTCTTTAGCCAATTCAGTTTTTACTAAATTAATTTCAAATTTTGCCAAATCTAAATAATGTTTTTGAGTTTCACCAGAGGCTCTTTTCCAGCTTTGTTCATTGTGTCCAAAAAGTTTTTGAGCTATTTTTTTTTCTATTTCTGGATGCATAATTGAAAATTGAATGTTAAGAATGTTTATTAATATTATAATATTGAATATATGAACAATGTTTTTAAATTAGCTGTACCTTTTGAAATTAGATCAACACCAGAAGAAGATAAGGGCGTTGTTGAAGGTTATGCGTCTGTTTTTTCGGCAAAAGATAGTTATGGCTCTTTTTTTGACAAAGGTTGTTTTCAAAAAGCTATTAATGAAAATAGTATCAAAGTATTGTTTTCTCACAACTGGAACGAGCCAATCGGGAGAGTAATTGAAGCTAGAGAAGATAATTACGGCTTATTTGTAAAATATAAATTAATTTTAGATATTCCAGAAGGCGACAAAGCTTATAAGCTGATTCTTGGCGGAGCATTAGATTCTATGAGTATCGGTGGATATGTTCGTACTGAGGCTATTGAAAATGACGAATGGCATATAAAAGAATTTGATTTGATTGAAGTTTCACCCGTAATTTTCCCAGCCAACAAACAAGCCGTTATTACAAGTGTTAGAGGTTTTGACCCACGAGTTAAAGCCACTGAAGCCAAAGATTTGGAAAATGTGGAAGCTGTAAATCTAATTAGAATGATGACAATAGATGCCCAATTGAAGAATATAAATATCAGTTTAGCCTCTCTGTTAGGCTGATTCCCCAAACCAATTATAAAAAAATGACCGCTGGAACTGTCGAGATCAACGAAAAATTAATAACATTGTCTGACGAGATGAATAAATCTTTTTCGACTTTCAAAGAATTAAATGATAAATTAACTGCTTCTGCTACTCGTGAGCAGGAACTAGTTAATAATTTAGAAAAAGCTAAGACTGATATTATGACTTCGAGACAAGAGCAAACTAAGCTTTTGAAAAGGCTTGACGAAATTGAATTACGCTCACAAAGACCTAACTTGAATCAGGAAGAAGTAACTGAAGAGGAAAAAGATAAATTCAATATTGCTTTTAGAAAATTAATCAAAGAAAATAATTTTAGAGTTTTAAGCGAAGAAGAGCGAAATCTTTTATACACGAAAAGAGCCATGAATGAGGCGATTGATACGCAAGGTGGAATTTTAGCTCCTAGTGTTTTTGAAAAAGATATTCTTCGCTATGTTTACGAATCTGCGGAAACTAGGCTTTTAGCCGATGTTAGACAAACGACCTCAAAAGAATCGCAAATTTTAACTTTAGGTTCTGTTGCGGTTGCTTGGGGAGATGAAGAAGAGCAATATCCTGAAACCCAGGCTGACACTGGTTCTTTGAAAATTCCAATTCAAGGGCTAAGATCGTTAGTTCTTGTTACTGATGAGATGTTAGAAGATTCAAGCATTGATTTGTTTTCAGAATTATCAGAAGCTTTTGGTCAAGCTATTGCTGAAGCCGAAGATGAAGCTTTCATCGTTGGCAACGGTGTTAAAAGACCCTTAGGAATTTTGGCAATGTCTGGTTCTAACTTGGCAAATCCTTTAAATGTTGTTGCTTCTGGTGTAGCTGGAGGCTTAACTGATAATACCAAGAACGGAATGGATACTTTTATTAAGTGTCAGTTCGCTCTCAAAAACACATATCGCAAAAAAGGAACTTGGATGATGAATTCCAAAACGGAAAGCACTATTTTGCAATTGACAGACGCCAATGGTAATTATTTGTGGCGACCATCGAATCAATTAGGTTCTCCTATTGCACTCTTCGGCAATTTAATTAGTAACAATGAATTTATGCCCGATATTGCCGCAAACGCATATCCTATTCTATTTGGTGATTTCAAACGAGGTCTTAAGATTAGGGATAGAACTGGTTTAACTATATCCAAATTAGTTGAAAGATATGCTGATACTGGGAAAATCGGTTTTAGAATCAAAAAAAGATTAGGTTCTCGTTGTGCTGTGCCTAAGGCTTTCAGTGCAGTCAAAATCGCAACATCGGTTTGATAAAAATAAGTTAATAAATAAAAAAAGGAAATAAAATGGACGCTTTAGCTCAAGTAAAACAAATAGATGCTGTAAAAGCAGACGCTCACGCAATAGGTGCAATAAATGGTAATGCAATTGATACTACTCAATATGATTCACTTGCTTTCAATGTAGTACTCAGTGATAAAGGTTCAGCTGGCACATTAGACGCTAAATTACAGCATTCAGACGATGGCTCAGATGGTTGGGCAGATGATGATGGTACTAGCAAAAATATAAAAGCTATTACTCAATTAACTGCAAATGGTAGTGCTAGATTAGCAATTCATAGACCAATTAAGAAATATTACAGAGTTGTAATTACAGTCGGTACTAATGCCGTTGATGCCTATGTTTCTGGTTCTGGAATACCTAAATTTGATGTACCTGTAACTTATTAATTATTAAATGGCTACTCTATTCACATGGACAGAATTTAAAAACTTAATGGGATATGTCAAAGATGAAGTTGATTTCCCCGATTATCCTATTATAAGAGATTCTGTCTTTGGTCGAATAGAAGCCTATTTACAAAGATTTTTAGAGAAAAAAGAAGTAACTGAGATTGTAGATTGTGAAACTACTATGATTCCATTAAGGAATTTACCAATTGATACAGTTACTTCAATTAAATTAGTAGCAGATGACTTGACAGAGACAGATATTACAGAATATCGAATAACTAATTTTGGAATTCAATTAAGGAATTTTATTTTTGATTTTGACAATGACACCGCTAGAATTAAAATAACTTACCATGGTGGATATTTAAAAACTGATAATGTTTTAGCCGTTCCAGAAGCAATAAAGCGAGCTGGTTTGTATCAGACAAAATTTGAAATAGAAAGTAAAAATAATTTTGGTTCTGAAACTATTACGACTGATGCTGGTACTATTCGTAGACCTTCGATACAACTTTTGAAAGAATTAAAAGAAACTTTAAACCCTTTTGTACACTCACTTAAACCAGATAGAGGCGGATTCCGTGGCTATTGAATTAAGAGGAATTGATCAAGTAAGAAATTTAATAAGTAATATTCCAAATAGATTATTTCCTTTATTAAAAAGCCAATTTCAATATGTTACTTTTGGCTTACAAAGAGAAATGCAAGCAAGAGTATCGAACAATCAATTAATGCGTAGAACGGGACAATTAGCTCGTAGTTTTATTACTAAAATTGGTGGAAGTAGAATAGGTAATTTATTTGTATTAGTAGAAACAGATTCAAAATATGCTAAAATTCATGAATACGGAGGCACAATTAGACCGACTAATGCCAGATTTTTGACTATACCAACTGAATTTAATAAAACTTCTGCTGGAGTAATGCGTAAAAATGCTAGGCAATTGATGAGCGAAGGTAAATCTTTCTTCAAAGAGTCTAGGAACGGGAATTTAATGTTGTTTACTCAAACTGCTAGAAATACTATTAAGCCAATGTTTATTTTAAAAGATTCAGTAACAATACCAGCCCGATTAGGCTTTAGGGAAACTGCTGAAAAGTGGCTTGAAAAGCTTAAAGACGGATTACAAAACTTAATGAGAAGTGGTATTTAATGGCATTAACTATTAGACAGCAAATTATTGAAGTAGTAAAAACTAGGTTAGCAAAAATAACTAAAGCTAATGGTTATCAGACTGATTTGGGCAAAGTTGTGTATTATGGTCGCTTGCAAAGCCCACACCCAAGTGAAATGCCAGCCTTTAATATTTGGGATGAAGACGAATTATTAGCTAAAGAATTTGGAATTAGATCAAGGTCATTTAATTTGATGATTGAGGCTTACCATCAAGTGAAAGAATTGGCGATGCCCGAAATTGGAAATATGCTCAAAGCTGATATTGATTATGCAATTTTAAGAAAAGCTGATAATCAAAATAAAATAGATGATACTTTTAATTATTTAGTTCAAGACTTTGAATTTGTTCGCTTCGCCATGTTTCAGCTTACAACGAACGACAAAATTGGCGGAATTGTTTACGAATATAAAATTGTTTATCAGCAAGCTTTAGCCGATCCTTATCGAGTTGAAGGTCGTTAAAAGTTAAACATTGTTTTAAATAGCAAAGTGTGTTTGATAGAATCAGTTTATTGACATTGAATTTTTAAACGAAAAGATGACAGACAATAATTTAAGAGTTGTAATTACAGCCGAAACTCAAGCTTTACAAACGGAATTAAGACGAACTGAACAAACAATACAGCAATTAAATGCTCGATTGGTAGCAGTTGGGCAAAATGGAGCGGGATTTGCACAATTACAAAATCAAATTAGGCAAGCGGAGACTGAGGCTGGCAGATTAAGGCAAGCAATTTCTACAATGCCATCTGCTCCTAGTAATTTAAGAACTTCATTTAGTGAGGCAATTGGTTCAGCTTCTTCTTTGAGTGCTGGAGTTTCCACTTTAGGAAGCACTGTTGGGGCTTTAATTAATCCAGTAACTTTAGCAACGGCAAGTATTGCGGCAATGGGTGCGGCTGGTTTTAAAGCGGCTAATGAATATGCAAAATTTGAGCAACAAATAACTAGATTCTCTGCATTTAATAGTCTGAATGCCCAACAAACTGCTGATTTTGCCCAAAAGGTGCAAGGTTTATCATCTCAATTTAGTCAATTTAGCGGTACTGAGATGGCTTCCGCTTTAGTAGAAATATCAAAAGCTGGGGTATCTGCTAGTGATGCGATTGAATTAATGCCAACTGCGATTAACTTTGCTTTGGCTTCGGAGGAAGGATTAGCCAGTAGCTCCGAAAAATTATTAGGTATTTTAAATGGTTTTGGTGCTGGTATTGGTGAAGCCGCACATTATGCCGATGTATTAGCTCAATCAGCCAAGGATTCAGCTATTGGAGTTAATGATATTGCTTTGACTATGAGCTATGTCGCTCCAGTTGCTAGTTCTGCTGGTCAAAGTATCGAGGAAATGGCTGGTATTATTGCCATACTTGGTAATGCTGGAATCAAAGGGGAAAAAGCGGGTACTGCTTTGCGTGGTGCTTTAGCAAGTTTAACTAATCCTACTGGGCAAACATTAGATGCAATGGTTGCTTTAGGTCTTTCAATTCAAGATACTGAAGGCAATATGCTTCCTCTCTCCGACATTATTGACCAGGTTAGAGAAAAAACTGAGAATATGACTGAAGTTCAAAAAAATCAGTATGTTGCTCAGATAGCAGGAAATGAGGGATTAAGTGCTTTTTCTGTTTTGTTAAATAAAAGTCCCGAAGAGATTCAGGCTGTAATCGATAAATACAAAACCTTGGACGGAGTGAATGCTGATTTAGCCAATCGCATGAATCAAGGTTTAATACCAGCTTGGAATAATTTAACTCACGCAATGGGAACAACCTTTGCTAATTTTGGTGGCTGGATTTCTCAAGCAATGCAATTAGCTAATGCTATGCAAATTTTAACGGCTGTAATTAATGGTTTTAATGCCGATGGTATTTCAGGTGCGTTTAAAGCTGGCAAGGAGAAAAAACAAGATCTAGAATATCAAAAAATACAGCAATCGGGATTAATTGAAGGAACTGATTTAAAAACTGGAAATTTAAAGATTAATCAAGCAAAAAAAGAAGAATTGCGTAGGAAATCTACAAGTTTTCTGACTGGACTTACTCCTGAAGGCATTGAAGCAAGAAAAACTTTAAATAAACTTAAGGATAAAGGTTTTATAGAATCATATAAAAGAGAAAAAGCAACTTTGCAAGCGGAAAGTAAGAAAAAAGCTCAGGAAAAGCAAGCTGTTAGTGAAGGTAGAGCTAGTATGTTAGGAGGTGCTCAGGAGCGAGAACAAAGAAAAGCCTATAATAAATCTAAAGGATATAAAGATAGTCAGCTTTCCAGTGAAGGAAGAGTTCTAGGTAAACCTGAACAAGCTGACCCAGCCAAAGAGAAAAAAGGTGGTGGAAAGAAGGGGCCAAGTGCTGAATCTTTGGCGAAAAAAGCCGATAAAGCGATGGATTCCGCTAAAGATTTAGAAATAGCAAAAGAAAAGCTTAAATTAGCATTAGAAGAGGCTGAAGCTAATAATAAATTAAGAGATATTAAAACAAATATTGGAACTATTGAAAGTGATTTAGTTAAAACAAAACAAGACTTAAAAACTAAAGATACTCAACTAGACAGCTCAAATAATCAAATTGATTTAGGCAATCAAATTCTTGATTTAGAAAAACAAAAAGTTGAATCTAAATTTAAAAATAAACAAATCACCGAAGAACAAAAGATAGCTCAAATAGCTCAACTTGACAAACAAAAAACTGAAAATGACTACGCAAAAGATTTAAATGAAATAAAATCAAAAGGTTTAACTATTGATGGCAAAAAAGCCGAGAATCAAGCGGATATTCTAAAGAAAGAACAATTAATTAAGCAAAATGCCATTGAAGAAGCCAAAGCAAAAAAAGAAGTTGATTCTGCTAAGTTTGCGGTTGATAAACAAAAGGAAGCGGTAGGCAAGGCTAAAACCGAAGAGGATAAGGTTAAACTTCAAATTGAATTACAAAAATTAGAAGTCGTTTATACAAATGTTCAGCAAAAATTAGCTGATTTGCTTAATAAAAATGCTGGAGAGGTGAGCAAAGCCACCCAAGAAATAGCTAATAATCAAGCGGAAATTGCAAACTTAGAAAGTAGTTTAACTAGTCAAAAAAGTTTAGCTAGTTCGACTAGAGATAATAAAATTTCTGAAATAGATATGTCTTCTCAGAGTGAGCTAGACGATAAAGCTCAAGAAAGAGCCAAAACCATGCAAGAGGCTTTAAAAACTGGGGGCAAAGAAATTTACGACGAGATAAAAGGAGCTTTTGATGATGGAAAAATAACGCTTGAAGAAGCTTTTAAAATTGGAGAAACTGTTTTTGCAAAATTAGGAGATATTTTTAAAGCTGGTTCTGGTGGAGAAGGCGGAGGCGGACTTGGTAGTTTATTTGGAATGTTTAAAGGTTTTGGTGGTGACAAAAAATCTGGTGGCGGTGGTTCAGATGGTGGTTATTTTGACGGATCAAAATGGTTTGACAAAGTCGGAGGTAGTGAAATCTTAAATCCGAATGCTGGCGGTGGTGCTGGTGGTGGATTTATGAGTATGATTGGTGGAGCTAGTCCAGTTGGGGCTATTTTTTCGGGATTGTCAACGGCTGTATCGATTGGAACTACTGTTTTCGGGCTATTTAAAGGTTTAAAAGAAAAACAGAAAGCAAAAAAAGACGCAAAAATCAAAGAAGATTATGAAAAAATGGTTCAAGAATTTGAAATATCATTTAGAGCCATTGAAAAAGCAATTGCTTTAAGACTAGAAGGAGTAAATGACCAATTAAAAGACTTTTCAAAAAAAGCAAGTCGAGTTATCAGTGAAGGAAATTATTCAATTGGAAAATTAGATTTAAATACTTCATTGCTCTCCATCCAAAAAGCCATCGCAATTAATGAAACTTCAATTATTGATTATGGTAAAAACAGTGCGGATCAGATTAGAGTCATTAATGCGCAAATTAATGGTGGATTAGCCTCAGATCGAGAACAAAAAATAGCGGCTTTACTTGCTTTTCGCCAGAAGCTCTCAGTTTTGGCTGGAGACGCAAGTGATGCAACTCAAGAGTCAATGTTTGAAAAAATAAGAGATATTGATAATAATAAACTTCCGCAGATTTACGAAGATTATCGTTTGCAAATGAAAGCTTTTACTGAACAGCGAGAAGATTTACTTCAAAACTCATTCGACCAAATCCGTGATTTAAACGATCAAATTGGTAAATATGCTGAGCAAATTGGTTCGTCTGTTTTAGGTTTTAATTTAGATGTCGATTTTAGTAGTTATAACAAAGCCGTGCGTGGAATTGGGCAAGCAGTGGCGGATGTTATTAAAAGAGGTTCTGATTTGCTTGAAGGTGGATTTGACCAAAGTAAAGTTAAAACTCTAATTGAAAATAATTTAAAAGATATTCAAGAAACTGAATTAGGCAATCTTGATACAGCCGTGAATACAGCCGTTGAGAATCGTAAAACTTGGCTTTCAGACCGCATAAAACAATTATCAGATGCAATCGCTGGAATTACTGAGAAATTTGGCTTTAAAAAAGCTGATACAGCGGACAAAGAGATTGAGAGAGCTTATAAAGATTTTCAAAAAGAAAGAATGTTACAAGAAGCTGATTTAATGAAGCAACAGCAGGAAGCAATTAAAAATCAAGCAAGTGGTCAAGCTATTTTCAATGACACAGTCGCTCAACAAATGGGAATTGTTCAGCAAAAAGCAATAGCTGGAAGCACACAAGAATATTATAAAGTGGTCGCTTCTTCTATCACTCCCTCGGCTGATGGACTTAAACAAGCAAGCAGTATTTTATCTCAAGCAATGAGTGCGGCTTTAGATGCTTCTTTGCAAAATATAGTTAAAGGCATAAGATAATACTAAAGTTGGTTACAAAGCTAGTATGCGTTACTGGTTACATTTTAACTAGAAACTCGTACATTAACCTAGTAAAGCCCAATGCAGGGTTAATTTTTTCTATAAAATTCCATTTGTATAAACTTTGTGTACTCCATTTTTAGCATTTTTTTTAGCGGTATTACTTAAACTAAAAGTTGTTTCGGTATATTCTTTTCTGCGAATTCCATTTGCCATATTTTTATATACTCCGTTTTTATTTGAATAACCAGTGCGTGAAATAAAAGCGGGAATATTATCACTTACTGAAATCCTCTCAGAGATGGTACAGAGAAAAGATTTATCTGGAATATTCTCATTAATTAATATTGTTTGCTTAGAATTTCTTTTATTTGATTGTTCCAAAAAGTAAGCCAGACTATTAATCGGAGTACCAACAGATACATCAACTTTAATCATATTCTCATTGCCCATACCGCTGATCGTTACTGAAGTAATGACTCCTTCCGCTTTGTCTAATTCGGGTTTAAATTCAGTATTTAATGATATTTTTTGCCCAGCATATGGAATATCAGACATAATGCCCATATGTCCTATTTTAGTTTTGGGGTCATGTTCGATTAAGAGAGTGAATTGACCGCTAAGCTCGGGCATACAAAATAAACTTTTTTCTAATTCCGCTCTTAAATAAAATTCTTCAATTGTTAAATTATTATCTGATTCAATATTAATAATTTGAGTAGCTTTTCCCTCAGAACTAATGCACTCAGTCGGACATAAAGGTAATTCTATTTTTCTGGAAGGTAAATAAACTATTTTCAAAATATCGTCTTTAGCTGGTAGCGTTTCACTTAAATAAACTTGACTAAACTCTGTAACTCCAGCCAGTGGACTATTAATTGTAATTTTTTTATCGGTAATATTAGTAATATATCTAGCAGTTTTATTAATTAAAATTCTTTTGCCAATAGCTAAACCAGTTACAAAATCGAGTTCAAAAACAGTTGTACTAATAACGCTAGTAACAATAAATACTTCGTCATAAACAGTTTCGTCATTATTAGTAAGTGCTGAAAACTTTAAACTCCATTTAGAAACAGTAGTATCTTCATATACTTGAATTTCCGCTTGTAATCGACTAGCTGAATCCTCAAAAGCCACATCTAAAGGTCTTTCATTCCTACTAACTTGAATAGTAATATTTTCAGTTAAATCAATAAAATCTAAACTTAATGAATGTAATTGATTAGCGTAAATTTGCAAAAATCTAAAATCATTTAAGCTTAAATCAGTTGTAAATAAAACCGTAAAATTAGGGTCTGTGCCTTTCTTTGCATAAAATATAATTTGATTTGGATAGTAAATATATTTTATTAAATAGTCAGCTTGTTGATATAATCTCATACCGCTTACAAATTGTATATTTTGGTCTACTGTAATAAGATTTCCAACAACTGAAGTAATAATAGCGGTATTTAATACTTCACCAGATATATCAAATAAAACCATTTGCCCGACTGAATAACCTAAACCATCACTTACTAATACTTGATTATTTGTAATGCTTGTAATATCTCTTTTTAA